>Ga0302126_10000045_pt1 | contig 90848 bp, 78 predicted proteins | sample CB4_20m_MG_FD_203108 | JGI IMG/M metagenome (GOLD analysis project Ga0302126, IMG submission 203108) | Marine microbial communities from Western Arctic Ocean, Canada - CB4_20m | ecosystem: Environmental > Aquatic > Marine > Oceanic | place: Canada: Western Arctic Ocean | collected 2017-09-24 | reverse complement strand
ATAAGCAGAATCGGCCTTATCCGCGATCCCAAGGTATGCCGGCATACCATCGATCGTGATTTCGCGTCCCTCTCGAACATTTAAACCCAGTTGTTCCTTCGTAAAAGCCGCGGGCGTCGCTCCCCGCACCAATCTAGCGGTGGTGATGGTAAAGCTAGATTCTCCGACCTGATTGACGACCATCACCCCCTTACGAATCGTTTCAAAACGCCATGACTCTGGAAAAGTAAACTTGATACCTAGTTTGGAATGATAAAAGGTGTTCTTCCGAACCACGCCTACCTGCCTTGATTTCCCGTAGGCAAGTCCATTGAGCTTCTCAAGGAACTCGTCGGCCTTGATAAACTCATCGTAATCACGAAGGAGTTTTTCAGACGCACTGATCGCATTTTTATAGCGTGTGTCGTTATCAGGGTGACTGGAGGTTCCATGAGAGACTCTTGGCTCCCGCTTCTCTTTCCTGGCCTGAGAGATTTCAATACGATCCTTGGCCTTTAAAATTTCTATTGTGTTCAGCATTGCTGTTGGCGAATAACCGGCTTTCGCCATGTACTGAGCACCCACCTCATCAGCGTCAAGCTCAAACTCCCGGCTGTATCCCAACAGTAAAGCCCCACCAAACATATCCCCCAACTCATAAAGCCCCGGTTGCCCAGTCCCTACAGCTAACACCGTGTTCAAAACGTTAATCGACTTTCCCCGCGTTTGACGCCGCAACGCGTGTTTTTCTGTGACATGTGCGATTTCATGTCCCAGAACTGCGGCCAGTTCTGATTCCGAATTCATATGCAAAAGCATGCCACGGGTGACGTAAATGAACCCCCCTGGCAAAGCGAACGCATTGATCAGGTCATCATTGAGAATGGTAAAACGGTACTCGATCTCAGGTCTCGAGCTCTCCGCGGCAACGCGTTGACCGACCTTGTTAATATAATTCTGCAATTCCTGGTCGCGATAAATGCCGAACTTGCCAATTATTTTTTGATGTTCTGCCTGGCCCAGTTTCACCTCGTCCTCAACAGACATCCCCCAGGCCGGCGCGCAGGTCGCGATTAACAATGCCAAGAAAATATATTTCATACTTAACTACTTATGTTTTTTTTAATGAAACACCTATTAAAGAATCCACCCCTAAGGCAAGTATCCTTAAGGCAGAAACGGTGTGGAGACTGTAAAGCTATCTTATCTGGAAAAGATGAAGTGAAGCTGAACATCGCTATTTTGTTCCCTTTTTGCCTGGTTCTGTTCAATTTGGCGACGAAATAGACCAATCGAGGAACTTTTTCTGTCCACTTCGTTTAAGTCAGGTCAATATATAAGCAACCTATCTCACTTTGATTCCGGCGGCTATTCACATTGGGTCACATGCTTCACCCGTTCTTTAAAACCTTGATTTGGTACGGCCTGGTTTGGCTTGCCGTTTTATCTTGCTGGCAGATCAATGCAATGGACAACCCTCGCCAACCCATCATCGACCTTGAAAAACAGATCGAAGCACTTGTGCTGAATCATGGCCCCTTCTCTGCAGAGCTTATTGAGCCAGTCATGACGCTCGCTAAACGCTATCTTAAAGCGTCTGAACTCGAATCAGCGACTGATCAATTGCGCCGCGCCCAAAACATTGCGCATCGCAACGAAGGTGTCTACACCCCCAGGCAATTCGAGGCTGTCGAACTGCTCACCCAGATAGCCCTTCGCGAGGCAGATTATCAGGCGGCAGATACACAAAAGAAATTCGCGTTTTTTGCTCAGGTTCACTACCTCGACCCGCAAGACCCCGAAATACTGTTCGCCTATTTAGAGATGGCAAAATGGTACATGCTTACCGGCCAGACAAGCCGGGCAGACCGGTTGCTCAAAGAGGGTATCGAAAAAGCCGTCGCACTCGGGTTGGACCCACTCCCTCTGGCCATCGAACTGAGCCGGGCGCGGCGCCTGGAGGGCACCTGTTGCGCATCAAAGCAGTTGCTGGCGCTAGTGGAGCGCGCTTCAAACGCCGACCCCGACACCTTGGCCAACGCCTACCTCGAGCTTGCCGACACCTACATACTCGCCCGCAAAGAAGAAATTGCCGCTGAATATTTTCTTAAAGCCAACGAAGTAAGTCCGCTAAGCGTAAGCGCCGATCCCCGAGCAATTTCGGCTCGTGGCGTCCTCAGGGACGCACGATCCCAACAGACAAGAATCTATCAAGTCGAAAAAGACAGATTTAATAGACGCCGCCTGGCCTTAAGCACGCATGAAGAGATACTAGAGGACCTATCCGTCAAGCCCCAGTGGTTTATCGTCGATTTGAAAGGGGCCCATCAAGGTTTTATAGTGCCAGACAGGAATCCAAACTTATCCGGGAGCAGTGAAATTCAGGAACTGGTAGGCCATCCAATCCTATTTAGCAAAGACCAGCTTAACAATGTAATTCCACTTCGGCGGGGAAAGGGAATAGAAGAACTTAAGATCGAGCTTTCGTTTACGGTCACCAGCGATGGCGACCTCGAAGAGATTGAAGTTAAAGACTCAACTGCACCACTCAAACTCGATAGATTGATCATTGATGCGCTCAAGAAAGCCCGTTATCGCCCTGGAATTGTCGATGGACTGCCAGTCACGACAAAAAATGTACAACTTGTACAAACCTTTTCTTCACCCTAATGGGGCATGAAATGAAGACGATTTTTTTCCTAACGTTATTGCTGATATTTTCGTGCCGCACGGAGGCCGACCAAGACGTACTAGCATACCTGTATGAACCGGCTCTGGCTGAAACACAGCAATTGATGGCCCAGCGTATGCAACTTCATGCTCGGAACGCCGAATTTGATGCTGCGATCGCGCGCTCACAGGACCTACTCGATTCCGTCGATCCGCTGAGGGATGCAAACCCAACCACCTATGGGCAGGTCATGATTAATCATGGCACGCTTCGTTGTGCCGCAGGCGAGTACCAACTTGGCCTGTCTATCATCAATCGGGGGATGGAATTTCTTGAATCAAGAACCAACCCTTTTGATGAGATGCTGATCAATGGGGTCATGGCGAAAGGTATCTGCCAACTGCAAGTTGGATCGCTCACAGACGCAGAGGATACATTCCGCAGGGCACAACACATCACCCATCGTCAAAAAGGCGTTTACAACAAAGACCAATTACCCATGATTAGCTACCTGACGGCCGCTAATCTTCGCCAACGGGACCCCCTAGCGGCAGATCAGCAGCAACGATTTAGCCTTAAGATTGCCGTGCAGTCCTATGGGCCGGATTCAATCGAAATACTGCCGACGCTAGCCAGACTTGGCGGTTATTTTGCCAGTCGTGGCAACACTATCCCGCTGGCGTCCGACACGGAACTCAGGCTGCAGCGCAGCATCCTGTTTAAAGATTCCATCAACATGTACCGCCGCGCTATCGAAATCATTGAAATCAACTACGGTGCCAATGATCTTCGACTTTTAACCCCACTGCGCGGTCTGGCCAGCGCTCGAATGTTCGAAATCACCCAGCGGAGGTATGCCGAGGCTGCGCTGCTGCGTTCACTGGAAATAGTGGATTCAAACCCTAATTCAGATCTTACTGATCGCGCTCAGGCAATGGTCGACCTTGGGGATTTATACATCATCACCTCTGATGAAAGAGCCCAGCAGACCTACCTTAACGCTTGGGAAATCTTACAGGAGACGCCAAAAACGCAGCAGTTAGCTGCAACTTTGTTTGGCTCGCCGATCAGACTGTATCCCACCATCGCGCCTTTTCTTTATCTTAATCGTACTCCTAACGCTGTAGACCCCAGCGATGAGCTATTCATAGATCTACAATATGACGTTTCACCGGATGGCCGTGCTACCAATATAGAGGTGATTGAAAAAAACGTACCCAATGAGCAGGTAAGGCTTCTGCGAGCGACTCTGCGAGCTTCCCGATACCGACCCCGGATACTCAACGGCGAACTGGTTTCCACAGACGCCTTAGAGATCCATCAATTATTTATGGTGATAAACGAAAAGCCCGAGCCTGACGAAAAACAAGCGGAAGAAGCCAGCGCACCTTCGAAGGACGCGTTGCCAGAAAAAGTAACACCCGAAGAGGCAGTAGCACCCAAAGAAACAGAAGCTCCCGAAGAGGCAGTAGCTCCCAAAGAAACAGAAGCTCCCAAAGAAACAGAAGCTCCCGAAGAGGCAGTAGCTCCCAAAGAAACAGAAGCTCCCGAAGAGGCAGTAGCTCCTAAAGAAGCAGAAGCTCCCGAAGAGGCGGTAGCTCCCAAAGAGGCAAAAGCTCCCGAAGAAGCGGTAGCACCCGTGGCTAGCGCACTAGCGCCAACCCCAACCCCGTTACCACCACTGGCGGTTGAAGAAATACTGGCTACCGCAGCGTTGCCATCGGTTGGACAGTAAACACCCAGACAGCAAACGACGCTTAGGTTTCACCGACAATAAATTCGCGTAACTGTTTTGCTAGCCCCTTACACGCAGCATTGCCAGGTCGCGCCAGAATAGGAATAGGAATAATCAGCCCTGCGATATACGAAGTACCGTTGGCATCTGCGCTTATCTGACCGGTCGAAGTCATCTCCTTCAGGTCCCAAATGGCCGCCTCATAAGACGCATCTTCTTCCCAATAGCTCATCCCAAAACACCCGCCACCGAAGGTACTGATGGTGCAGCTCATGGAGCCGCCACTGTCTATGGTTATAGTATCCCCGTCAATCCACGCCAAGTAACGAACATTGACAGAACTTATCCGGTCTTGCACTCCAGGTTGGTTAAACAGCTTGCCTAGCTCATCCGCCGACGTGGGCGCCGTTCTGGGCTCGAACCATGGATAAAGGTCATCCCTGAATTGCTTCTGATCGATCAGGCGAATTGGATTGTCACCCTGACTTAATATATCCGCGATACATTCGGTAAACCCCTCTTCTGTCTGCTTTTCGTTGTAGCTAGCCCTGCCAAGCAGCACAATTGCCTCATTCGACATAATGCCAGTGGCTGCATCCCTTGATTGCTCAATACGAGAGGAAACGCACCCTGACAGGAGCGCCAACCAAAAAAATACGATAAGCAGATTACGCATCAGGAACCCCATCCACGCTTTCTGGAATTTCAATACTTTCTACACCCTCGGCACTTTTTAGGCTTTCAGCGCTTTTGAGGCTTTCAGCGCTTTTGAAGCTTTCAGCGCTTTCAATAGTTTCAGGACTTTTATTACGCTCGGCGGAGGCTAGGGGCGCCGCCGACGGCTGTGAAGGTTCACCTATCGATTGCAACCAGGCCTGGACAGCAGGCTGGTCAATCAACTCAATCGCAATTCGGGCACCACCATCGCGAATGGCCAGAACCGTTGCCTCGTTAATGGCATCATCTGATGAAAACATGCCTCCTTCACTCTTACCGTAGCCAACGATATTCCAGTCACCAATCTTGCTTCCTGCTTTGTCATACATCGCCACCCGATATTCGATCGACGCGGAATAAAACTTTAATCCGGATATCGAAGGGGTCAAAAAACCATACTTCTCAATCTTCGGAATAAACACACCATCCAGGCCCTGCATCTCTTCAGACGTTAGTGGGGGCTGACCAACTTCCTGTACTCCGACAAATAAAGATTTAGTGAGGTTCTGGAAGAAATTCAGGTTCTGTTTACCAAGATCAATACTCCAACCACCCGAATCCCGAATAACTTCCTCGTGCTTGAAATACCGAAATTTATCCGAGTAGTAAACGCCCATCCGAGCGGGAATTATACTCACTAGCGGCGTTGGTAACGTCCCTTCAACTACCACACTGGTGGTACAGGACTGAAGAGACAATAGCATCCCCGTGACCAGAAGACTTTGTCCTAACAAGGCTCGAAATTGCAACACTAACCCCTGTGAATTTGTGTACCTCCCAATCCTACTCGCACCGACCAAGGATGCCCAGAAGTCTTCACGTGTACATTTTTAGCGCAACGATGGACAATTTGTCCGACTCTATTGAACATTTCATGACCACACCGGCTCCTATAGGTTGTAATTACAGCTTTACACTCAGCTATTCAGTTAAGCTTCAGCTTTAGCAGGCGACAATATTTATGACATCCAGAGAATTTTTATGAGACTAATCGGCCCGTTATTGACTTATTGCACCCTGACGCTGGTGATCGCTTTCGTGCTTGTTGCCTGCGAGTCGCCACAACAGTCTTCACCGCCGCCCACCACTCCCCCTCCGTCATCGTCGCCCTCGAGTTCAACTCCGCCTTCGCAACCTTCAGCGCCATCAGAACCCTCAGCGCCATCAGCGCCATCAGCGCCATCAGCGCCATCAGAGCCCTCAGCGCCATCAGAACCCTCAGCGCCATCAGAACCCTCAGCGCCATCAGAACCCTCAGCGCCATCAGCGCCCTCCAACTCACCACCCCAGAGCCAACAAACAGGCGAGTCGTCGCCACCAGGGAGTGAACAGCAGCAAGCGTCGCCGGAACAGGCGAGGCAACAGGCAGCACAAACCCTGAAAAAAGCAGGCGAACAGGTATCAGAGACCGCGCAACAGCTACCAGCACCAGCTGGAGGGGAATGGGACCCGTTAATTCCAGACAGTGAAAACCCAAACCAGACCGATTCAGAGACCTATGAGGATAGCGCCGCCTTGCCGCCTTCTAGTCAACAAGCGAGTCGCCCAGAATCAACCGAGGCAGATGACATGGCGATCGAAAACGGCGCGCAGGCTCAAGACGATAGGTTGATGGAAGATGGATCTCCCGCTCAAGGTGATGGCGATACACCAACAGAGAACGGACCAAACGCTCAAGCTGGCGGTGAACAGTCTGAAACCGGCGGTGATAGTGCCGACAGTGAAAGTGCCAACGGCGATAGTGCCGGCAGTGAATACCCGGGGGACATTGCGAAGGACATTCAGGCTGCACACGAGGCACTGGAACAAGCAGGGATAGCCATCCAGGCGGCGGGCGTAGCGCTTGAAACGGCAGAAACTGAAGCAGAACTTGCCGAAGCTGAAAAAGCCCTGGCCAGAGCAAGGGTTTCTGTCATCTTCGCCGGTCAGGATTTAATGGATATCAGCGACATATTTGAAGGCACACCTCAGGAAGATGCAATCCTAGAGGCCGAAAAAGCCTTGAACGAGGCCAACGTTGCCATTGTGATTGCCACAGACGCAATTTTTGATTCCCGTATCCAACTGCCAGAGTTTGATCAAATGAAACGGCAGGGCGAAGCAGTTTCAGGAGCTGAGTCTGGTCAACAGGATGGCCAGGCAGCCGGTGGTGAGCAGGCCGCTTACCCGCGCGGCGCAGGCGGTATCGGTGGCAGTGAACTTGACAAAGCACTTGACGATTCTATTGCCATATTTGAAGGTACCATCCTTGATGCACGAAACGAAGTATTGGGCAGCACACCACCGCCGACATCTGCGGAAAATGTACCCGGCGTTGCGGTGCTGGGTGGCAAAGGACTAGAGCAGGGGTCGGGAACCTTTGAAGAAAACGAGAATGAACGGCTTGAGCCAGGCATCCCTGACGTTATAGAAAATGGCAGGATGCCAGAGGGCAGCGAGGTAGCAAAAACCGAAGGCGCGACGCCGCCAGTACCCGAAGACATACCAAGCCCCCAGGGCGATGACATTGTTGCCCAACAGCTACGTGAAGCCGCGGCGGCCGAGACAGACCCAGACCTACGCGCAAAGTTGTGGGATGAATATAAAAAATACAAGGCCGGTTTATAAATGATTCGGTTAGCCAGGAACCCAGTATGAAAAAACGAACCTTCATGAACGCTAGCCTGCTGATGCTATTCATGATCATCATTTCCGGCTGCGAGACGACCCAAGTTGTCACCTCGAATTCCACGCCAGCAACACAGGCGGCAGGACCCATCCCCTTTGATGAGCTTTTGGACATTGGCATCCTGCCGCTCGACCCGAACATCCCTGCTGATCTTGAAACCATTAAAAAAGAACTCATTGTCCCCGATGTTCGTCGTGCCGAGTCAAGCTACATCTCATACCAACTGAAAGACACATTAGAGCTCACAGGTAACTGGGGTGCAGTACGCGTAACACCTGAGTCAAGTAAATCCGTAGACCTGGAACTTCAGGGGAAAATCCTCAATTCCGATGGCGAAATGCTAAAGGTACTAATGCGTGCAACCGACGCACGAGGCAAGGTCTGGTTTGAACGGACTTACGAGGACAGGGCCAGTAGATTCTCTTACGAGAAAGCAAAGGAAGACCCATTTCAGGATCTTTACAATGAGATGGCCAACGATTTACTTGAAACGCGGGGAAGCCTCTCCCGGGAACAACTTCTGCAAATCAAAACCGTCGCCAACCTGAACTTCGCGCGTGACCTTGCGCCTGATGCATTTGCCGGCTACCTGGAGCAACCGAAACGCGGCCTCGTGGAAATCGTCCAGCTTCCTGCAAAAACAGACAGTATGATGCGGCGAGTCGAGCGCATTAAAGAGCAGGAATATCTGTTTGTTGACACCCTGGATGACTATTACTCAAAGTTCTATCGTGAGATGAAACCATCCTACGATGAATGGAGGCATGCCACCTATGATGAGGCCATCCGCCTTCGGGAAGTCCAGCGCCAGGCGAAGACCAGACTTTTAACGGGTGTGGGATTAATAGCCCTGGGGATAGCGGCGGGCAGTGAAGGCGACAGCTGGGCAACGGATGCCGCTGCAGCGGGCGCCGTAGTCGGGGGAATTGCAGCGATCAAAAGTGGGCTGGCGCGGCGCCGAGAGGCAGAAATTCATGCGGCATCCCTCCAAGAGCTGAGCCAGTCTCTGGGCACCGAAATCACGCCTTATGTGCTTGATATCGAAGGCAGGACTATAGAGCTTACCGGTACCGCCCAGGAGCAGTATGTCGAATGGCGAAAACTTCTTCGGGAAATTTACGCACAGGAAACCAGCATCCCGTCACAATAGCTGCGCAATAAAAGTACAATAGTCAGGCATCGTATTAATCATCGGTCATGTCAATGAATTTGCAACTCCGGGAAGGTCAAGTCTTCCCGAAACAATATGTTCTGAGTAAGAGGTCGGCCCCAGATCTTGACTCATCTTCCGTTGAATCCTGGATTGCGACGCACAACCAAACTGGCGATCGGGTATTGATCAGGTTTATGACAACGCCCTTGGATGATGATACTTGGTCCTCCGTCAATAAACGCGTAAGCCTGCTGAGGGGCCTCGTACACCAAAATATTTCCCTTATCGTCGAAGCAGACATCGACGACGGGATTCAATATCTGGTCGAACCCCATCTGACGGATAGCCAAATTCTTAACGTTGACGACTCAGGCATCTGGCCCCTGCTCCAGCAAATATTGGGGGCTCTGACCTATGCTCATCATCTTGGCATCACGCACGGTACATTGTGCCCTGGGAACATTCTGGTCAACACATCGGGGGGCGTCCACATCACTGGATTCGCGATGCCTTTCGCTACCGAGCCTGCTGATGATCAAGCCTATTTAAGCCCGCAAGTTTTGGCTGGCAGGGACCCGGGGACTGATGACGATATCTATTCGCTGGGTTGTCTGTTATTTCGAGTACTCACCGGCAAACGCTGGGAAAAAGGCGTAGAACTCGACTTGCCTCTCGATACACATCTTGAACGACAGCTTCGCGCTATGCTGAGCGAATCCCCATTTGAACGCCCCACCACGCTTCTTGAGTTGCGCGAATCACTGGGGAATCATTTCGAAGGTAGCTCAACGACAATAGACTCCGTCGCTTTTTCACGAAGATCAGCCGCCGTCCAGGAAGCGACGACTGCCAACACCCCTGACCTTATCGGTAAACGCCAGGATCAGGCCATACCCCTGCAACGGGTACTACTCGCGGGCGCCTCTTTGCTCTTTTTTGCCGGTTTACTGTTTGCTTTTTTGCCCACGAATACGCCAACCGGGGCCACACCGTCACAAAACAGCGCCACGGCGGTGACCGCCAACGAAGCGACCGCAATACCAGAGACACAACCTGTTGTTACCCCACTCGAGACAGCAAGGCTTGAAATGTTTCAGGAACAGGGAGAAAAACTCACACGAGGTATCCTGCGGCAACAACTCGAACTGGAGGATACCGGCGTGATTTTCTGGGGCCCCATTGAATACGGGGACATTGGCGCAGATCTGGATGCTGCAGATAATCTATACCGCGAAAAACAGTTTCAATCCGCGTTAGACCATTATAAAGCCGTGTCCGCTAGTCTGAGCCAGCTTCAATCCCGCGCCACCAGTGAACTGCAAAAACACACGGCCTGGGGAGACGCCGCCCTGCTTAAAGGCGATGTTGAAGCCGCGCTCACTTCTTTCACGATAGCCGTGGCAATAGATCGTGACAATGAGGATTTACGATACAAGCTGGGCCGCGCTGAAACGCTGGGAGAGGTTCAGGAACTGGTTCGTCAAGGTCAAGTGTTCGAGCGTAATGGTGAGTTAAATGACGCAAAAAAAGCGTTTAAAATAGCCAGCGACATCGATAGCGAGTGGCAACCGGCCAAAAAAGGCATGTCCCGGGTTCAAGGCGCCATTCAAAAACGAAACTTCCAAATTGCCATGTCAGAGGGCTTTCTGGCAATTTCTAATAATAACTTTGAAGCAGCTCGCGAAGGTTTCACGCGGGCGAAAAATATCCTACCTAATTCCAGTGAGCCGGACGATGGATTTCTGCAGATAGAGCAATCCGAACGCAACGAAATTATTCTTGGACACCAGAAAAAAGCCGTTGAACACATCGCGTCGGAAAACTGGCCTGGTGCAATAAGGGAGTATGAAGCCGCTCTTTCAATCGCTGATTCGCTGGAATTTGCAGTGAATGGGCTGGTGTACGCGAAGTCCCGCCTGGCGCTAAAGCAAAAGTTGCAAGAATTCCTGAGTGACCCAACGTTGTTACAGAGTGACCCAGGGCTTGCTGAAGCGTCAGCAACCCTCAGGCAGGCCTCCAGGGCTCAGCCAACGACGGACCAATTGCTGAATCACATCGATATCCTTGCGCGGCTTATTTCCACCGCGAGAATTGAAATCCCCGTCACCATTAATTCCGATGGCAAGACGGACGTTATTGTTCGCAGGCACGCAGCCCTGGGGAAAATCACCAGCAAGAAGGTATACCTCATACCGGGACGCTACACGGTGGTAGGCCAACGACTGGGGTATCGTGATGTTCGCGAAGACGTCGTGGTACTGGCCGGAAAACAGTCACCTGTACTGGAAATCGCCAGCAAAGAGAGAATCAGATAATGGCGGAACCCGACAATACGATTATAGAACCCTCTGACTTTTCGAGGCCCAGCGCTCCTGGAAAAAGACCACTATTCCAGCCAAGCCCGGCAAAGATTTCAGTCCTGACCCTGTTTGCAGGGCTGCTTATCATCGTGTTGTTCATGTTCAATGCAAGGGCGGTAAAGTTCGAATTCGACCCGGCAGAAACAACGTTTACGATTTTAAGCGGATACCCAACCTATCAACTCGGTGAAAGATTTTTAATGCTACGGGGGGAGTATGACATCTACGCCGAGGCAGATGGCTACTACCCACTTACCGACACGATCAACCTGACTGAAGAACCCGACCAGGACTTCAGCTTCTCTCTCAGGAAACTACCGGGCATCGTCGAAATCATCGCCCTGCATGAAGAAACACAAGTTACCGGTGCCGAAGTTTTTGTTGATCAGGTGTTAGTGGGCGAAACCACCCTTACGATCAACGAAGTGGATGCGGGCTCAAGGGACATCTTTGTTAACCATCCACGATACCTTCCTGCCCAAAAAGTGATCACCGTCGCAGGTAAGAGGCAGTTTCAGTCCGAGCAGGTCTCGCTACTGCCGGCGTGGGCAAATATATCAATCAACTCCACGCCAGATGACACTGAAATCTATGTCGACGACCAGTTAGTTGGAACAACACCTGCGGTCCTGGAAGTGATCAAAGGTGAGCGGATCTTACAGTTGAGAAAGACCGGATATAAAGTGTTCGAATCGTTACTGGCAGTGGTGGCTCAGGAGCACCGGGAGTTGGACCGAGTGATATTGGAAAAAGCTGACGGCATGCTGAACATTGTCAGCACTCCCGCTGGGGTCAATGTGACTATTTCAGGTCAATACTACGGCCAGACCCCTCTTTCAGTCCTGCTCGCGCCGGCCGAAAACTACCAACTGGTTGCAACACGAGCCGGTTACCAAAACCAAACACGGTCATTGTCGGTTAGCCCCGATCAGGACCTCAGACTTAATCTTTCCCTGAAACCGATTGTAGGTCTAATAAAACTCACCGTGACACCGCCCGGAGCGTCGCTATTTGTGGACAACCGCCCACTGGGTGACGCGAATCAGACGCTGGAACTCAATGCACGCGCTCATGACCTGCGCATCGAATTGGCCGGATATGCGAGCTATGAGACAAAAGTCATTCCGCAACAAGGATTACCCCAACAACTGAACATCGTCATGCTAACCGAGGAGGCCGCCAGGGTTTCATCTATTCCTCAACAAATCAAAACGTCCCTCGGTGGAACGCTCAGGTTCATTATTCCCGAAACCTTTAGTATGGGTGCGGGCCGCCGGGAACCAGGCAGAAGATCAAACGAAATAGAAAAAAATGTGTCATTGACAAGGTCCTTCTACCTTGGTGAACAGGAGATCAGCAATAACGCATTCAAACAATTTGATCCCGGTCACGATTCAGGGTTGTTGGGACGGGCACTGCTTAGCGAGGAAGACAGACCTGTCGTCAATGTCTCATGGGAAGACGCTATCCGCTTCTGCAATTGGCTCAGTGAAAAAGATAGCCTGCCGGTTGCCTATGCACTGAAAGATGGCCAATGGCGGCTAAGGTCGCCAGTGACCATCGGATACCGTCTTCCCACTGAAGCAGAGTGGGCCTGGACGGCGCGTTACGCTGCAGGGAAACAACCTACCAGATTCCCCTGGGGCGACACTATGCCACCCATTGCCGGATCGGGTAACTACGCGGATATTTCTGCCGCCAGTATGGTGCCTTACAGCATCAAGGGTTATAACGATAACTTTCGAGGACCTGCGCCCTCTGGCACCTACGCCCCTAATGAACTGGGCATCTTTGATCTTGCAGGCAATGTCTCGGAATGGATAAGCGACTACTACTCGGTCGAACTACACAGGAAAACCCTGGTAGATCCGCTAGGACCGACCCAAGGGGATTATTACGTTATCCGAGGTTCAAATTACACACATGGCCGGTTCAGCGAACTCCGCTGGACCTTCAGAGACTACGGATCAGATCCAAGACCGGATGTTGGATTCCGCATCGCCAGGTTCGTTGAATGACCAGCAACACGATGTTTTTCACCATGACACTCGCAGCTTTATTGACCCTGTCATTTGCCCTGTCGTTGAATGCTGCTGAAGATCAGCAGGAACCTGCCCCTGTTTCTGAAGACTTGGGTCAGATTGATTCAATCCCGGATAATCGCATCGAACCTACCGACCAGTCTGAGGAACAAACATCTGAACGTTCAGCTAAACCAACTCCACAAAGTGATAACCTTCGAGCGCGAGATATCGGAGATGCATTCAAAAACTTTCAACCCAGCGAAGAAATCAGCGCCGACAACGCAGTAACATTTCCAGTGGATATTTAGGTATTAAGCGTATTTTTTAAGGAATGCCATGAACAAAAAATTACCAATTGAATTTATCTACCAGCTTTTTTCGCTGATCATCGCCATCATTCTGGTGCATGCCATCTACGTTTCGATCGTTCGGCCAAACGCCGCCTTGGCACTTGAAAATCAGGCTATCCAGTTGAATGCCAACCCTAACTATGCCCCTGAAAGGTCCGCCTATGTCGTCATCAGGGATTTTGAACAGGAAGCCTGTTTGATTCTCATGCTTTGGGCCATGTCGCTAATGGGTTACAAGGCGGTTCAAACAGCCAGGGAAAAAAGCATTCTGCAACTCGACCTGATACCGCTTAACAGAGGAACCAGCATCCTGCCCGAAGATACGCGCGAATACTCAAGGCCAATTCAGGCGCTACCTGAGGAACAGCATGGGTATCTCTTACCGCGCACCCTGCTCACAGCCCTGCATCGATTCAGATCTACCCGAAACATTCAGGATGTCTCGCATGCGGTCAGGGCTATCTGCGATTCCGAATCCGAGCGCCTCGATTCAGAACTTTCAATGATTCGCTATATCGCCTGGGCTATCCCATCTATCGGGTTTCTTGGCACAGTGCGCGGCATTGGCCAAGCACTTGGGCAGGCTCACAAGGCCGTCGAAGGGGATATTACGGGCGTCACCCAATCACTTGGCGTTGCCTTCAATTCTACTTTCGTCGCCTTGTTGATCAGCATTTTGATCATGTTTCTTTTGCACCAGCTGCAATTAGCCCAGGAGCGACTGGCACTCGATGCAGAAGAATATTGTGACGTGCGCCTTGTTCGCCACCTACAGACCTAATCGGAGTCGAACTTGAGCATTGCCGTATTTAATATCAATGACGCTGGGATTCAGCTTACCGTTGACCGCGAACTGGTTCGAACCAGCCCCGGTATCGCCGTGCTCAATAACAATAGCCTGATGACCGGAGAAGAGGCCCGGGAAAAGGTAAAACTGCTGCCCCGCTGGACAAACAATCGCTTCTGGAGCCAATTAAACACCAACTCACTGCCTAACAGCACAGAACAAGCGCGACACCACGCCGACATCGCCTTTGCTCACCTCGAAGACCTTTGGCTACCTGTCAGCAAAACAGTGGACAATGTTATTCTGATCGTCCCGGGGTACTACCTCAATAGCGACCTTGGTTTGCTTCTAGGCATCGCCCGAGAATGCGGAATGCCGGTAAAAGGCGTCGTTGACCAATCCGTCGTCGCAGCCACTGATCTACCCCTGCGTTCCAATGTTATTCACCTTGACGTACACCTGCATTCATTCACACTCACAAAGATCAGCAATCAGGGCATCCTGGCGAGAAAAAATGTAGCAACCATTCTGGAAACGGGATTATCCACTCTCTTTGATCGTTGGGCGAACATCATTGCCAGCCAGTTTATCCAGACCACCCGATTTGATCCGATGCACAATGCTGATACCGAACAACAGCTGTTCAATTTGCTACCCGGTTGGGTCAGAAACCTGCAAGACAGCAACACGCATTCATTTAGCCTTAAGACGGCAGACTCAGAACATACCGTGGCAATTTCGCAGGAGAGTCTTCTAAAGGCGTGCACGCCGCTCTACCCACAAATTGTTCAAGCCGTCCGCAGCGAAATAGCCACAAACGAGCCAGCCAGCCTGCTCCTGTCCCACCGCCTTCAGGGTTTTCCAGGGCTCAAAGAATCGCTTCAACTCGTTGCAAACCTGGAGATCATTGATCTGTCGGAAGAAAAAGCAAATGACTCTGCCGCAATCCACAATGCAAGGATCATCGGTGATGGAGACACCATCAGCCACGTTGTCCAATTGGGTACCGGTGAAGTGGCTACGCCACCCAAACAGGAAACCGGCAGCGCCAAAGCAACGCACATATTATGGCGTCATCAGGCAACGGCGATCGGCAAGGCGCTGCCTATCGATGCAGACCTCTCTGCAGGACCCAGAACCAGCAATGATCCTGCTTTCACGCTTTACGCCAGAAACAACCAGATAATGATCGACTGTAGCGCTAGTGACACGGTAAAGATCAACGGTGCTACGGTAGACCCAGACAAACCGCTAAAACCTGGAGATAAAATTGAACTGGCCGGGGATCAGTTAACGTTGATTTCGGTTCTACAAGATGGCTAGGAAACGGGACACCAACATATTCAGCCTTTCCTTCCTGGACATTATGTCCTGTGGATTCGGGGCGGTGATTCTGATCTACATCATTATCAACCATGCAACTGTTACTACCAGTCAGGAGCTTAACGCCCAGCTACTGGCAGAGGTTAAAAAATTCGAGATAGAAGTCAAAGAAGAGACTGAAAATCTGATTATCCTGCGGAACACAGCAGCAGCGCAGAAAGACGAGGTTGTCACCACGGAACAACTGGCCATCGAAGTGATCAACACCATCAGGCAACTCGAATCAGAGCTAGCCAATCTACAACAGGCCGGCGCCAGCCAGGACAAAAGCATCGAAGCGCTCAAATCAGAACTTAAGGAACTCGACGAGCAAGCCGCCAATATGGAAGGCAGCATTGCAGCGGACGAAACAGCCGGCAGCGCGCTACGTTCAGTAGTGGGGGAAGGCGACCGTCAGTATCTCACTGGCATGAAGGTCGGCGGACGACACATTCTTATCCTTCTTGATTCATCCGCCAGCATGCTCGACAAAACCATCGTCAACATCATCAGACGCAGGAACATGGCAGATGAGCAAAAGCTTGCCTCCAAAAAGTGGCAACGCGCAATACAGACTGTGGAGTGGATCACTGCCAATATGCCCAAGGATGCAAATTTTCAGCTAGTAACCTTTAACGCTGAGGCAAAACCTGCAATACCGGGTACTGAAGGCTCCTGGTTAAAAGCCACTGAAAGAGCCGACATGGATGGCGCTATAGAGGGCATAAAAAAAACCATTCCCCAGGGAGGCACCTCTTTGCACAATGCCTTCGCGCTGGCAGCGCAAATGGAACCAAAGCCTGACAACATTTTTCTGATTATCGACAGCCTTCCCACCATGGGCATCGAGCCACCCAGGAAATCGACGATTAACAACAGTGGGCGGGTTGAGCTGTTTACCAGCGCCCTCAATCTGCTCCCTAATGAGAGCCCGGTAAACGTCATCCTTTTCCCCATGGAAGGAGACCCCATGGCGGCACCTTCTTATTGGCGTCTCGCGCAGATCACCGGCGGTTCATTTCTTGCCCCAGCCGAGGATTGGCCTTAGCCGTCATGAGACATTTTAAACGAAAGCTTTGGATACAATGGCTTAGACGATAAGCATTAGACGAGATGAATTGGACGAGATGACATGAGGAACAGACGAGAGATTGAAGGCATAAGCCTTTCGTTCCTGGACGTGATCAGTTGCGGTTTCGGTGCGATCATTCTTTTGCTGGTCCTAACTAAAGTATTCGAACCGGTTGTCATTGAAGATACCGTTGCAAATTTAGAAGGCTACCTGGCCGCACTTCAAGAGGAACTTTTTGACCTGCGAGGTGAAGCGAAAGACATCAACCGCAAGATGATTCGAAAGGAAGACCAGCAATCCGAAGAGATAGTCAGATTACTGAAACTGAACGCCGAACTGTCCGCGCTCAAATCCACCCATGAAAAAACGCTCGATAAGACAAAGGTATCAACACTCGTCGAGGGCAAACTCGCAAAGGCGAAACAATCACTGACAGATGAAATGGCAAAGTTACTGGCAGACTATCGACGCGCGGCAGATGAAGACAAAATTGGCGGTATTCCCGTTGACAGCGAGTATGTCATTTTCATCATTGATACCTCTGGCAGCATGTACAACTACGCTTGGCCACTTGTGCTGCAGAAGGTGGAAGAAACACTGGCTGTCTATCCCCGCCTAAAGGGTATACAGGTAATGAACGACATGGGTAACTACATGTTTAGCCAGTACGCCGGCGCATGGATTCCGGATACAGATGCCCGTCGTCGCGCCATTGTCGATAGGTTAGGTTCTTGGAACGTCTTCTCAAATTCATCTCCGGTCGAAGGAATAACGAAAGCCATTAGCACCTACTACAAACCCGGGAGAAAGATCAGCCTGTATGTTTTTGGCGATGAATTCAGCGGGCGATCAATCCAGCGGGTTGTTGATGTCGTCGATCGAATCAATCGCACGGATTCAAAAGGAAATCGGTTGGTAAGAATTCATGGCGTCGGTTTTCCGGTTCAATTCGCCAACCCACCCAGATATCAGGAAACGGGCATAAAATTTTCGATCCTGATGAGGACGCTGTGTGAGAGAAACGGCGGGACCTTTGTTGGTCTTAATGACTTTCGAGCTTTTTGATCCCCTACCACCTAAATCGCGCGGAATACTCCAGTTCGGCGCTACCTTTCGCAGGCACTTGCAGCTCAAAGACGTAAGTCATGCTGTCTCGCTTTAAGCCTTCCTGACTCTCACTGACAATCGTCCAGTCACCTGTCAGCTGTTCTTCTAGACTAACGACAATCGATTCCGGTTTGTCATTTGTCACTTTTATCCTGTAACCAGCTTTGGCTTCTCTTTCCCCAAGACGTTGAAAGGATGTCTGAATTCGGTTTGCTGAGACATCAAACGCGCGTCCGACCAAAATATCGACTTTTTGACCAACGGCGGTATGACCTAGCCTAGCCTCTCCTATAAAAGACTCTCCTATAAAAGCCTCTCCTATGAAAGCCTCTCCAATGTTAGATTCGCTTGCGCGAAGTCGCTCATAGACCCGAATATTCCCTGCGGGCAAGGGTTTCTTCAGGCCATTTTCACCTGAGCCCCCTATGGTTATCCAGACAGCCGGGGACGACTCCTGGGCAGCCTGATTGCCGTACTGTTGTGCAACAGAAGCAAGGCGATATGATTTCTCATACTTAATACCCTCCTCTGAAATCAGTTTCAGCTGGGTAATATCGTTTTTCAAGAGTTTGACCTCACCGGGGAATCGATAAGCGTGATAGTCACCGGGATTGGATAACACTGGGCTGGCAGCGTCAAAACTGGCTGTTGAGCTCATGCGCTGCATTTCCGGCATCATTTTTGGTCTGCTCGGAGTTTGATTAACGTCACCCGCGACAAGCAAAAGTTCATCCACGGCGAAATCCGAACTGCTCTGGTTTCGAATGGTGACCCAGCCACTCAGGCTTGCTTGTTTCTCCAGCGTCAACGCATAATCTGCCTCCCAGCCAACGCCGGCCGCATGATAGCGAACCGTGAGTTCCTGCTTGCCGGGTTTTTGGTTTTCACCTTTAAAAACGAGTGTCGGCGAAGTGTTAAGGTCGTCCGGGATGTACGGCAAGGAGATTGTCCCCTCCGGTTCAATTTCTATAACATCACCGAACTTTACAATTTCGGGATCGATCGAAAGCAGAATGCCTTCCCGTAATACTTTTTCGTAGCCCTTTTCCTGGAGCAGGAATTTGCTGTATTTTACGTTGCTTCCAACAAACCGTTCCAGCAGGGAGTTCGGATTCATCAGGTCAAAGCGATAGTTCTGTTGATGGGCAGAAAATCCCCCGGAAGCAGCAGAGCTTATTGAAACGGTGGGCGGCAGAATTGTCTGCGCAACCCCGGTGAATTCCAGTTCGATCGGCCCTGTTGGAAGCACCACTTCTCGCTGATCCCTAACCACGGCAAGATTTGAGTTATAAACGGTCAACGCCAGACGAGTTCGATCTTCCACCCCGAACTCAAACTGTGACGCGGTCGCCACACCCGTCGCCAAAACAGCAATCCCCAACATCAAAAACCGTGCTGATTGAACCTTCATAGATTTCTCCTGGACGTTTATTTCTTCTAAATAAGTTTTGACAGATGCTCTAAAGTTAGTTCATTTTAGCAGTCGCTACTTGGCACCGGAGAAAAACATGAACAAAGTTAACTTTAATCGAGCGACGGTGGACGTCGGAAACATTTTGGCCATGGAACATGTCAATGTCACCGTGCCGGACCAGCCACTGGCGACGCTTTTCTATGTCAATGTACTTGGTTTCACGCGAGACCCTTACATGGACTTCGGCCCGTCCAACGTTTGGGTCAACGTCGGACGCCAACAGTTTCATCTGCCTACTGCAGACGCCCAGGTCCTTCGAGGCCATGTAGGTGTTGTAGTACCAGATCTGAAATCACTTCTGGTGCGGCTGCAAAAAATAGGCAAAAAGCTAAAAGGTACTCAATTCACCTTTACGGAACGAAAAAACCATCTCGACATCACCTGCCCCTGGGGCAATCACATCCGTTGTTTTTCCCCCGGTAGTTTCGGCAAATCACAACTGGGGATTCCCTACATCGAATTCCACGTACCCGCTGACGCCGCGCCCGGCATCAGCAGATTCTACGAGCAGGTAATGGGTTGCCGTACCAACCTCAACAAGACAAAAAAACAGTGTGAGGTACTCATCGGCAAGGAACAATTCATTCGATTCAAGGAAACGCGCAAACCCACTGCTTTTTATGATGGGCACCACATTGCAGTCTACGTCGCAAACTTTTCAGGACCACACCGCTACCTACAGGACAATAACCTGATCACAGAGGAGTCAGACCAGAACCAGTACCGTTTTCAGACCATTGTTGACCCAAACAATGGAACAGCGCTATTCGACATTGAACACGAAGTCAGAAGCCTTCACCATCCCATGTACGAAAGGCATCTGATCAACCGAAATGCTGAACAAGGCTTCTTTAACTACCAGGACGGTAGGGATGCGTTTACCCCACAGAAAGTGCTGTGAAGTCTGATCTGGCTGATAGACTAGCCACCTTTAAAAGTCCTAAAAGTACACCTATGGTAACCAAGACGCATCGTCAGGCTTTTGGCCTGAAGATCCTGAATGCGAATCACCCCCGTATCAGACAACTAAAGCGTGATGGAAAAGTCGCCAAGATTCACGGTAACAAATTTTGGAACTCTAGCTATCTGATCATGGATTACCTGAAGAAGAATCCACTACCGAAACGTTCCCGAGTACTGGAAATCGGGTGTGGTTGGGGTTTACTGGGCCTTTACTGTGCCAAACGGTTTGGCAACAAGGTGCACGGCATTGATGCAGACGAGAATGTCTTACCCTACCTGGACGTACACGCCGAAATAAACGGACTAAAAATGTCCGGAGAGAAAAAAACATTTAAGCAGCTTACGGTCAATTACCTGAGTAATTTTGACGTAGTGATGGGTGCCGACATATGTTTCTGGGATGAGATGGGCCACGAGCTTTACAACTTGATGGGCCGTGCACGGAAAGCGGGGGTGAAGCAAATAATCGTCTCTGATCCTTGTCGCCCCCCGTTTAGCGAACTGGCCGTAAAATGCGACAAGAAATTCGAAAATGTCGAACTACTGGAAAAGTTCATGAAGCGACCGGTCAATGCCTCGGGTGAGATTCTTATTGTTCGGCCCTAGTGTCGTTTACTACCCGCTCATCATTTCCACCCAATTTTTTCTACGCCCTTTCACAAAGAACACCAATGATAATGACCACGACCCTTTTCATACGACCCCTTTCATAGAAGAAGCCAATGTCGTCAAATATCTTAGCGTCGTCAGCGGCGAAACAATTTTAAGTCCCAGCCTGTTCAGGGATATGTCGGCTACTGTGCGTGACATCGTCGGCGGACGAACTCGGCGCTAATGTCGTCATTGGGGTCAATATTGACGACCAAAGCTTTGGCCAGGCCAACGGCATGATGATGGTTCGCGCAACCGGCACGCTGGTCATCATCGATCAAGCCTAGCCGGGGCCAGCACCTCGGTCAAAACACCAGGAAACATAGACTTTGGTTGACGAACTCACGGTTCGCTGCAATTCGGATACCAACCAAACCCGGACACAGGTGCACTTGTCTCGCTGGTAATTGTCTCAACCGCATCCATTTGTTGAATCAAAGCGAACCTTGAAGTTGGCTAAACCGCGGCTTAAGGTTAACTCACTAAATACAGAAGATATTTTTCATCATGAGTAACGAAAGAAAGACCCAAGGAGTCTATTTCGCGCTCACCGCCTTTATTTTCTGGGGCGTCGCCCCTATTTACTTCAAATGGATAGATCATGTTTCCCCCGGGGAAATACTGGCACACAGGGTTGTCTGGGCGCTGGTGTTGCTGATCTGTATTCTGATGTACACCGGTGATTTAAAGGAACTAAAGGTTCCGTTAGGGACCCTCCCAAAGCTGTTCCTGACGGCCATGCTACTGTCGGTCAACTGGCTTGTGTTTATTTATGCCGTCGTTAACCAAAACATCACGGAGGCCAGCCTTGGCTACTTTATTAACCCGTTGGTAAGCGTTTTACTGGCAGTGGTTTTTTTAAAAGAACGTTTAAGACCGATCCAATGGATCGCAATAGCCATTGCCGGGACGGGCATTGCTATCCAACTAATTCTATTCGGACGCACACCCTGGCTAGCATTGGCGCTGGCATTCAGTTTCGGTTTCTATGGCTTGTTTCGCAAAAACCTTGGGCTTCACGCTGTCGCGGGACTCGCCATCGAAACAATGATCGTCGCACCGTTTGCACTCGCCTACATCCTCTGGATGGCCTATAAACAGACACTGGTATTCGGCAATGACATAGAAATTGATTTACTGCTCATGCTGGCGGGATTCATCACTTCGTTTCCACTGCTGTGTTTCGCCGCCGCAGTTACCCGACTCCCCCTCACTGTCATGGGAATGTTCCAGTACATCGCTCCAATCATCTCGCTGATCATCGCCGTACTCATTTACAACGAGGAATTCGGCATTGATCGTCTTGTGACATTTTGTTGTATCTGGGTTGCCCTCCTGCTTTTTACGACAGAGAGTTGGCTTCACCATAAGTCACATACGGCAACCACCAAGTCAGGTTAGGCTTGGCCAGCGCCCCATCAACCGTGCAAGCCCTTGCTTGCTTCACAGACTAAATCCGTTATCCTAGCCGATTTCTCGAAAACCCTAGGGAAATGACCCCATGACAATGCAACAAACACCTCTCCTTATGTCCCGGATCCTTGGACGCGGCGCGAAGCTTGACCCGAACGTCGAAATTGTCACTCTTCTTGCAGACGGCACGCATCGCCAGACGCTAGAAGCGACGGCCACCAGATCCAGGCAACTGGCCAATGCATTGTCGAACCATGGCGTTAAACCGGGAGATCGCGTCGCAAGCTTCATGTGGAACAACTACCGCCACTTGGAGTTGTATCAGGCCGTCCCGTCTATGGGCTGTGTTCTGCACACGCTGAATATCCGCCTAAGCTCTTTTGATCTGGAATACATTATTAATCACGCGGCTGACCGAGTGATATTCGCTGACGAAGACCTTTTACCACTTCTTGAGCCAATCCTGGACAGGATCCCAACCGTTGAACTGCTTGTCATATCCCGACACGGCGAGGGTGGCGCGTCAGGCTTTCCAAATCAGGTGGACTACGAAGCGTTCATCGATAACCAACCTACCGATTTTGAATGGCCAGTGATTGATGAAAACGCGCCCATGGGCCTGTGCTACACCAGCGGCACCACCGGCAAACCGAAGGGTGTGATGTATACCAATCGATCCACCTACTTGCACACCGTTACCCAGGCAATGACTGACTCAATGGGGCTGTCAGCGCTGGACTCAGTCTGCGGTATTGTCCCCATGTTTCACGCTATGGGGTGGGGCCTGCCCTTTACGGCGTCAATGCTGGGCTGTAAACAAGTCCTGCCCCACCGGTTCATGGATGCTGAAAGGCTGGTGACATTAATGGCACAAGAAGAGGTCACTATATCCGCGGGCGTACCCACTATTTGGCAGGGCATCAGAAACCTGCTGGAAGAGAACCCCAAGAAGTATGATCTCGGAAAGCTATCCCGACTGACTTGCGGCGGAAGCGCACCACCCGTCTCGCTGATGCGTTGGTACTTTGAAGAGCTGGATGTGGAAATGATCCAGGGCTGGGGAATGACAGAAACCAATCCACTAGGAACACTCAGCCGTAAGGTGGCCAAACGGTCTCATCTCAACCTGACGGAAGAGCAGCAGTTTGACAATATCGCAAAGGCCGGACTCACCATGCCGGGACTCGAGATCGAAATTGTTGACGAAAATTGGGCCGCAGTCCCTCACGACGGAGACTCTGTCGGTGAACTCCTCATTCGAGGACCCTGGATTTGTGCAGAGTATTACAATGACCCCCAGCCAGAGAAGTTTCATGACGGTTGGCTGGTTACGGGTGACGTCGCAAAAATTGACCCGGAAGAATACCTTATCATCGCTGATCGCTCTAAGGACCTGATCAAGTCCGGAGGAGAATGGATCTCTTCAGTCGACCTTGAAAACCATATCGTTGCGCTTGACGGTGTGGCGCAAGCTGCGGTCGTTGCACAGCAACATCCTAAGTGGGATGAAAGGCCTGTTGCTTTAGTGATCCTTACCGATGGATCCAACATCACAAGAGAGTTAATTCTTGAACACTGCGCCGAAATTTTCGCGAAATGGCAGCTCCCCGATGATGTGATCTTTGTTGACCAGATACCGCTAACCTCTACCGGTAAAATCGACAAGAAAACGATCAGGGCGCAACTCGAAGAACAGGCATACCAGCTACCCGACTTGAGACCAGCCTAACGTTCTATTGGGGGGGGACGTGTCAGCAAGCGATTTTTCCCCTGCTCGGGCGCATCCAAGCACCCAGAACCTGTAAAGAGGGACTCCCCCGTTGATTTCCTTTCAGGACAATCGCCGGTCTATTTGATCACAGCAGCGAATGGCGGAACGCAAGCACCACGTGACCGGTCCCACCTACCTTCCTGTGGTAAAAATCTGAACCAGGTCAAACAACAATCGTGATCATTACGCCAAAAAACCTTACCTTTTTGGCCCCGCTTCGTTAATATTGACCGCACGCATAACTCCATATTTTTCACCTGATTCGGCGACCTCTGTGACTTTATGTAACTTTATGTAACTTTTTTTGATCTTCTGTGACGCTGCTGAACCCTTGCGGGTTTGTGGCTAAACCTAACAAGACATAGACAATAGGAACCTAAATCGATTGGGAAACTTGATTCACCAAAACGCCGCCAACTCGGTAGCAACACGAAAGCGGTCCGGCGCGGGTCCATTAATGTTTGTACTGGCAGTTGCGGTCGCTGTCGGCATAACAAATGCCTATGCCAGCACCTTGCCCGGTGCAAAAAATGAACTGCAGAGCCCTTCCCTGCAGAGCCCTTACCTGCAGAGCAATGAAGGGGCCTTCGTTCAAGCCGACTCCTCTGCACCGAAGGTTTCCGGCTATCTGGCCGTTAACGACGTGAACCCAGGCATCGATGACGAACAACAAGCTCAGATGGAGGAAAAATATAAAACCCTGCCACCGCTTAATCAAGCTAAGCCAGTCATTGAAGGGCGTCCCGCCGCTAAAACCACGATCCCCGAAAAAATGTTAGCGGGGGCAAAATCGATCGCCAATAATATTACCAAATTTGTTCCTAGCATCAGTTCCAGCGTCAGGTACGACGACATCCGTGAGAAAGACGATTCGCTTGACGCCACTGGAAACCGAACCGACACTGATTATTCCACCGTATTAGCGAGCATAAACCCCACCTTCCTTTACGAAACAAGACGACGTAAATGGGAACTGAAGGCCCAGTACGACTACGGCAAAGCAAAATATTTCGTTGATGACGATCGAAGTCTCACCGATCACTTGGTGAACGTGAACTGGACCAGACGCCTAAAGCCTGGCCAGCGGCTCAATGTGGCGATGCTCTACCAGAACACCCACGACAGAAATACAACGGACCCGATCCAGGACTTTGACTCTGCACTTGACACTAGCTTGCAGGATTACGATCGCAACCGGGTCACCGTGACGTATCTGAATGGAACCCCCAGGAGTAGAACCCGATATGAGGCCTTTGTGTTCCGGGAGAACTCGAATACGGACTACGAGGACCGGCCGGCAAGCGCCTACGATCTGGCCCGCAGTGGCATAGGTGGTGAATACGACTGGCAAATCAAAAGACAGATGACAATTGTCGCAGAAGCCCGCTACGACATCTACGACTACGCGCTCAACACCAGGGACAATACGCTTTTTAGCGCCATGATAGGCGCCGACGTGAGCAAAGGAAGACGTATTCGGGCAAAGCTGCGGGTCGGTTATGCAGAAAAGACCCTCGATAAATCCATCGCCGGTGACAGCTTTAGTGAACCTGTATTTTCTGGCACACTAGAGTGGGACCTCCGCAGAACCACTTCCGTGCAGATGGAAACTGGACGCGGGATTTACGAACTACCGACGTTTGATCGGCCTAATGATACCTCGAAGTTCAACATTCAGAATTGGATCGGCGCCTCGTGGGCCGAAAAATGGTCGAGCAAGCTCAGCACCATAACTTCTTACACCTACCGGTTCACAACGTTCGAAGGGCGGGACGGCAACGAGGACGCGCAGCAATTTGTTGTCAGTACGCTCTACGACTTCCGTCGCAACCTGACGTTCGCAATAGATACTGCCTACACCAAAATAGAAGATGATTTACGCGACGACACGTCCCGGCGCACCATTACACTACGCACAGATTATCGCCTTTGATCATAAATTCGTTACACTAGATGCCTGTTTAACCGAGACTTAAGCCGTTCCTAAGCGATCGCTGATCGGCTTATTATCTTGCCAACTAATTTCACGGCATCTACACACGCCAACGAGGAGGCCGCTTGATCTTACCTAAGGACCACACTACCCTTTCTACCACTCTCCCGCGATTGGCCCGTGCACTGCGCATTGCACTGCTCATATCTCTTTTTATCCCCATTCAAGCAACCGCTAATACCAACGACTATCAGCTTGGCGCAGGGGACGAAATTAGGATACAGGTATACCAGGAAGCTGATCTTTCCATGGTGTTGCGACTCGACGAATCTGGCACCTTTGACTATCCCTATATAGGGACCGTCACCGCTAAAAAACGATCACTCGAGCAGCTAAAGCAAACGATAACGGAAGGCCTTCTCCAAGACGTTTTGGTAAACCCAAACGTCAGCGTATCTATTATCAAGTATCGCGATTTCTATATTGGCGGCGAGGTCAAGAGTTCTGGCAGCTATCCCTATCAGCCAGGGTTGACCATCAAACAGGCAGTAAACCTGGCAGGCGGCGTCACCGAGTGGGCATCATCGTCCAAATACGAAATTCTAAGGGAAGGCAGCGATTTGGTTGAGTCCGCGGGCAATAATACAGCCGTTCGACCTGGAGACACCGTGACAATACTTGAAGGACTATTTTAGCAATGGCATCACAGCCTGAACTTTATGACGAGATGGTTGACTTTCGCTACTACCTGGAACTCGTTCGAACCGTCGTCCTGAAATACTACAAACAGATCGCCCTGTTCTGCGCTGTCAGCGTCATAGCATCCGTCATCTACGTTCAGTCGCAGGCGCCCGCTTATTTTTCAACGGTGACCCTGCACATCGCCGCCAGCGATGCGGGCGTGTTCAACTTTGAGCAGTGGTGGAGTAGCGATGATGATAAATTCGAAGACACTCAAATTGGTATCCTGCAAAGCAAAAAACTGAACCGGCGGGTCGTCCAGAAAATCAGCCTGCACGAGGCGGGAAAACTAACGCCAGCCTCATTTGATGCAGGCATTGCCAACAGCCTAAAGCGCTGGTTTAACGGCTTAACAGATACTCCCGTACCAATTACCGAACCCGATGCGGAACGTATCAGTTCCACCGCATATGAGCTTGCTTACCTGACCAGTATCGAAAAACCTGAAGAAAGGGAGTATTCGAATCTCTTAAATATCACGGTAAGAATGGCTGACCCCGAACTAGCCGCCCTGACAGCTAACACCATTGCTGAGGAATACATCGCGACAGTTTTTGAAAACGAAGTCGAAACCGCTGGGAAAAACCGCCAGTTCCTTTCCGGCCGTTTGACCGTTCTTCGTCAAGAGTGGAAGGAAGCTGAAAGCCGCCTGCAAAGTTATCGCGAGGCGGAAAACATTGTGACGCGTTCGTCTGGAGAGGATGAAGTCGACGAAGAACTTGCGTCCCTCTCAAGCCGCTACTTCGGCGCGCGTGAAAACAGGTTGCGCCAGGAAAACCTGTATCAGCAACTCAAGGATGTTCGCCCCGGTAACCGATCAGCAGAAAAATTACAGGCCATCTCCAATCATCCAAGCATTTCAACAATACAGTCCGAGTTATTCACCCTGAACCAGAAAAAGGGAGAACTGAGTAAACGCTACGGCAGCCGGCACAATCGCATGATCTCTCTTGAATCTGAGATCAACTCGGCCGAACGCGATCTTCAAGTTCGAGTAGCCGATGTTGTCGCGGGCATCAGCAATGAATATGAACTAGCCGTAGAAATAGAACGTACCGCGGAAGAAACACTGAAGAGCGTTCGCGATCGTAAACAGCAACTGAGCAGGAAAGAGTTTCAGCTAAATGATCTGGAACAGGACGTTGAAACAAAGCGCGAGGTCTATTCCATCTTTCTTGAGCGGTTAAACCAGGACGGTGCATCAGGGCCTGTGAGAAACGACAACCTGTGGATCGCAGACCCGGCCTTGGTCCCTAACTCCGGTCAACGTACATCATTACTCAGAACAGCGATGATTGCCCTGATTCTTGGCTTAAGCGCATCGGTTGCATTAGGCCTGGTATTTGAACTCACCAGCAATACTATTAAATCCGGCGAAGACGTTGAAAAGAAACTCGGTATGCCTCTCCTTGGATACCTACCCCTGTTAGCCGGAAACGTCGAGCAGCCCGGGCTAACGTTTTTAGAATATATCAATAATCCCGAATCAAGATTCTCAGAGGCACTCAGAACCTTAAGGACTTCCATTAACCTGAGCACACTGAACAATCGAGGCGTGCAACGCCTTATGGTGACATCAAGCCAAAGTAGCGAAGGGAAATCTTCTGTCGCGCTAACACTGGCAACCGCCATTGGCCAAACCGCCAAGGTACTCTTGATCGACGGCGACCTGAGAAGGCCTTCGCTTGAAAGAATCCTCAACGAAAGCCCTCATAAGCATCTAGGACTATCTGACGTCATTGCTAAAAGCGCAACCATCGAAGAGGCAACCTTCCACCGGGACGACGCTCACATCGACATAATGTTCGCCGGCTCAAGGACCTTAAGACCATTAGAACTATTAGAGTCTCAGCAGTTCGCTGAATTGATGGATGAACTCGGCAAGCACTACGAGGCCATCGTCATTGATACACCGCCGTGTATCGCTGTCAGTGATGCCTACATTATTTCTACGGTGGTCGATTCAATCGTTTACGTCACCAAATACAATCAGGTCCCCGTACCTGCCATTCGGACCTGCCTCAGTCGCTTTGCCGCTATTGACGCATCCATTATCGGCATCGTAGTCAACCAGATTGATTTCGACGCGGCTCACTACTACGGCAAATACCAGGACTATTACGACTACCAGATAACTAGTGAGCCCGACACGGTTCCCGATACGGTTCCCGACACGGTTCCCGACACGGTTCCCGACACGGTTCCCGATACGGCTTCCAAACCAACAAAAGCCTGATGATTGTAGGGTTACTGCGTCCGTATTGGCATCATCTGTCCGATTGTGGAATGCAGCTATTCCAGCTTCAAGTGACCATTATTTTGAGACCCTTTGTTGGCGGCATCGGTTTTTTGTTGGTGGTACCTGCGATCGGTTTTGCCATCGAACCTACGGATATCTCCAACCCACAGCTGGCATTCCTGGTCTCACTGTTACCGGAAACAAAGAGCCTGAGCATCATCATATCGCTGTTTTTTGGCCTCATGCTGTTGAACGCGGCTCTTGTCTACTGGCAAACCGTGACCGCAGAAGCCATTGGGCAAAATATCATCGCCGGCATTAGAAGAGACATCTATCAGGCCGCGATGAACGCTGATGTCACTGTCATAGGGCGATACCATCAGGCTGATTACACGCGAATAGTCACCGATGAGTCGGAAAGCGTTGCCTCAGCGTTCCATCAACTGATCGATTTAGCGACCGGCATCTTTACCCTCCTTATCTATACCGGTATCTGTTTTTACCTGTCTCCCGAAATAACGCTCATTGCGGTCATTCTGGGCGCTGTGTTGCTGCTAGCGACGTTACCGATACGCAGGGTGATGGAGCAAGTTGGTTCCGACTACCTTCAATCCAGCTTGACCCTACACCGCCTGGCCAATGATCAAGTGAAGGGTATCAAACACATCAAAAGCAGTCACGCCGGCGATCACCACACCACAATTTTTCGCTCAGCGGTTCAGGCACTTTCACAAAAAGAGATCCAATACACTTCCGTTGAATCGCTAACTCAACTGGGCTATTCCATGACCAGTGCGCTGGTTTTTTGTATTCTTGCTTACCTGGCGATAGAGGTTGTCGATGCTGAACTCGCTCTTGTCGTCATTCTTGCACTTGTTTTCTCTAGGCTGATGCCGCAGGTCAATAATCTGCGCATGATATTTGAGCGCATCGCCTACCTTAAACCGCGTCTTGAGGGGTTGTATGAAAAATTAGAACAACTCAACGTGAATGCTGACCCCTTAAAGACTCCCATGGCTTTTGACCTTAGCAAAGGCATCAACATCACGAATGTTTCGTATCGATATCCTGAATCACTCAGTTGGGCACTTAAGCCATTCACTGCTTCGCTTGCCCCTAATCAATTAGTGGCGCTGACGGGTGCTTCAGGCATAGGCAAATCGACGCTGGCAGATATTCTCTCCGGGTTAGTTCTTCCACAAGCCGGTGAGTTATCTGCTGGCGATACGTTAATTAATGCCCGCTCGCAGATGGCATGGCGAGAGTGGGTCAATTACGTACCTCAAACGCCATTTCTGGTCGAATCCAGCATTCGTGACAACATGAATCTACTTCGACGAAAGCCAGCCGAAGACGCTGACATTCTAGCCGCGTTAAAACAAGCAGCAGCCGATTTTGTATTCGTACTACCAGCGCAACTGGATACTGTTATCGGCGACGACGGCAGCACGCTATCCGTCGGTGAACGACAGCGCCTGGAACTCGCTCGTGCCTTGCTTAACCAACGGCCAGTGATGATACTTGACGAAACAACCAGTAATCTTGATCCCGAAAACGAAGCTAAAGTGATCGCTACCCTGCAGTCCCTAAAGCACGACAGGCTTATTATTATCATTTCTCATCGCCCCGCGGTTGCGGCTGCGGCGGATCTCACCATCGCAATAAACGAAGAACTCGAAGGGCAATAACCGTGCATGCCATCACCGACTATCACTACAACCAAGAAACACGGTTGAAGATTCGCCACAATTTGTCGATATTCAAGGATAAAAGGCAATCACTGGACGAACACCGGCACGCTGCCGTGGCAATTACTATCTTTGATCACGAGAACGAATCTGCTGTCATTGTGACAAGACGTTCGTCTACGCTAAAAGAACACAGTGGACAGTGGGCAATGCCAGGGGGACGAGTAGATCACGGTGAGGACGCCATTGGGGCCGCGCTTCGCGAACTGCAGGAAGAAATCAATCTGGATCTTAATGAACAGCATGTCATTGGCACTTTAGACGATTACATTACGCGGTCGGGATATGTCATAACGCCGGTCGTTGTCTGGGCCGATGTCATTGAAAACGACCTAAAACCGAACCCAGGCGAAGTCGCGTCGATTCATGCGTTTACTTTTACGGAACTCGCTCGGCGAGATTCGCCCAATCTCGAATCTATTCCCCAGAGCGATCGTCAGGTTCTCTCTATGAACTATCACGACGACGTCATCTATGCCCCGACCGCCGCAATGTTGTACCAGTTCAGGGAAGTCGCCATCAATGGCAACGCGACCAGAGTGCTGGATTATGATCAGCCGGTTTTCGCATGGCGTTAGCAAAACTTTAAAGGTAAATCATGGCACTCAAATATTACGTCGTTGCTGCTTGTGCTGAACTGGCCGCGACTAACCAAATGCACATCGACCTGAATGGCGAAGAAATCCTGCTATGCAGGGAAGATGGAAATTATTTCGCCGTTTCGTACTACTGTTCGCATGAAGCGTTAACGCTCGAAGGAGGCGCCATCGAGGCCGGTTGTATCACCTGCCCCTACCACGGAGCTGAATTCAGATTAAGTGATGGAAAGGTCATAGCACCACCAGCGTTTGAACCCATCAAGACTTATCCGGTAAAAGTTGAAGACGACACCATTGCTATCGGCATCAACGAGTAACAACCCCTCTCAGTAAACGCCTCACGCGTTTATACATTCCGCACTGTGACAGCTATCTTTCGAACCCGGTTGATTAAGCGCTACCGCTTAAAGGGCTCTGTAGAAGCTTTCAAGTAAATCTACCTGGTTTGCCTCAAGTGCAGCCAGCCCCTCGGCATGAGCATCGACAAAATCCTGGACAGAGGCATACCTGCAAATTTCCCTGCCTTTCCACATCACCACATAATCGTTAGTCGTTTTCTGCTGAAATAGGCCTGTTTTAGCTTCTGACGCCTGCGCCATATATTTTCCGGGACGAATGTCCTGTTGGTTTTTCCTGAAGGCAGCCTACCATGCCTACTGGCACATTTCTCGGCGCCCTTATCGGCCGTTCCTATAGAACCTAAGGTTTTCTGTCCTGGTGAGCTCCCATAGGGGGGGTAAACAACCCACCAGGGACTTTCTGCATAGGGTGCATCATTTACCAACAGTTTCAGAAAGCGACCGGCTTACTGCAATGCGCTATCACACGGGGGCCGACCTAAAAACGTGCCGATCTAAATCATCCAAACTCTGGCAGGATCTCGTTAATGAAAAGCCGCGTTTGCGCCATCACTTCCGCCGTACCATTTGCCATGGGTAACATCACAAATTTATGGCAACCAGCATCAATAAACTCCTGAATTCGCCCAACCATTGCTTTTGCATCACCCGCGACCAGGTACCTGTCCGGTGACTGCTTTAATCTTCCTGCCAGCCCCTTTGCCGTCGTTGTCACAACATCATCTTCAGGGCTTCCAAAGCGAAACAGAAAGGAAGCACCGTAATGGTCGTCATCGATGCTACGACCTGTTTCCAGAAGGGCTGACTTGATGCCATCTACGACCAACTTGGCTTGCTCGGGCGTGTCTATACCACCCAGCCAGCCGGTGCCGTATTTCGCAGTACGGCGCATCGCGACCTCACTTGAGCCTCCGATCCACAAGGGAATATGCGGGTTCGCGGGTTTCGGGGAAATCGAGGCCCCTGCATACTGAAAAAATTCCCCGTCAAAATTAACATCGTTCTCTGACCAGAGCCGCGCGACCAACTCAAGCGCCTCATCTGCTTTCTTACCTCGCCTTTTCGTCTGGGTGCCAGTCGCGGAATAGTCCTGAGCAAGAGCGCTGCCCAAACCAAATGCGGGCAGGAGCCGACCATCACTTAGAAAGTCGATCGTTGCACATTGTTTGGCCGTTAAGAGTGGGTCACGTAAAGCAATTGAAGCGACATTCATGCCAAAACGGATTTTCTCGGTATGTCCGGCCAATGCAGCCATCGTTGACATACATTCCAGCATGGCCTCCTTCGATACCAGACGATCTGTCTGCCAGATAGAATCAACGCCACCTTCTTCACATCGATCAACCCATCGCCAATAGTCCCGTGCTGTATCAAATGGAAAACGCGATATCCCAAGCCCTAGCCCAATCGTCATCCGTCCGTGCCCCTGATGCCATCCTTTGAACCCGTTAGAAGCAATAACCGCATAAACCCGGCCTTCATTCTTTTGTCATCTTCGACATCATCGGTCCGATTCCTTCAGTTTGTATTTGCAAGAGCATTTCTCCCAGGAGATCTATCGTGGCGTGGGGTAATTGATGAGCAGCATCGAGTGTTTCCAGGCAAAGGTACACAATTTCCTGCGCTGGGGCATCTTTTACTGCACTTATGAGCCAATCACCAGATGGGTCCTTAAGCTGCCCACCCTCACGGGCTGTTTGCGACACATAGTTCATCCAAAGCGCTAGAGGAAAACATAGCAGATTGTTTTTACGCACCGCACCCGGATCGATCCAAAGCAAAGGGAGTACTCTCTCTTTAAGTTTTACGCTTCCGTCTTCAGCAATCTGTGAGAGCAGATGGGCAATGCCCGGGTTGCTGAACCGTTCCAGCACCTGGCTGCAATAGCTAACGGTATCAACGTCGTCAGGAACATCGAGCAGAGGTCTCACTGTGGCCATGAAACGCTCGACTAAGCGTCGCACTTCATCATCTTGCATCGCGCTGCACACGGTGTCATAGCCCAGAGAAATACCAAGATAAGCCAGCAAACTATGTGTCGCATTCAGTATCCTTAGCTTAAGCAGCTCAAAGGGAGCGACGTGTTCAACCAGTTTTATCCCAACAGTTTCCAGGTCGATGTCGCAGTCGCACCGTTCCATCACCCAGTCACTGAAAGGCTCCCTGAAAACAGGCGCCTCATCTCGCAGTCCCACGTCGGTATGCAAGATGTTTTTCTGCCGCTCGGTGGACGCTGGGGTAATCGAGTCAACCATTGAGTTCGGGAACTGAACACGACGTTTAATCCATTTCAAAAGGCCCGGATCATCCACTAGCTGGGTTTCCAGCAGGCCAGCAAGCCGGTCACCATTGGACTGTAGGTTGTCACAACTCGCTATCACCAGCGGTAGATCTGCAGCGCGTCTTCGACGAAGACCTTCAACCAGAAAATTAACCAGTTCATTGGACTCCTCACCGTAGCCCTTCTCTGTCACCGTTAGGGTGACTAGTTTCAGCGACGCCTTGCTAAATAAGGAGAAAGCAACGTCAAAACCAGTCCTGGGAGTTTCGATTGCCCGAACGCACCCAATGACGCTAGTTTCCCGAGGCTCGGACAGCAAAGAAAGCGTATAAAGGTAATCCTGTGTCGCTAGAAAATCACCGGTAAGGTCGCTTCTTAGTGACACACCAAAAACACCACAATCTGTATTTCCTTTTCTGGCAAGAGCATCGAAATAAAAACACTGGTGCGCCCGATGAAAAGCACCAACACCGATATGGAGTATTCCTATCACCAGATCCGCGACCTGATAGTTCGGGATTTTCGTGTCGGGGGAAGCTGCGCGGTACGTATCCAATGACAGTCTTGGGTAAGGACTATCGATACATTTCGTCCATTTCCCATCGACGGGGAAACCCAAGCAATACGCTCAGAACGCTGATATTGGGCATCTCGTGCGCCATGTCCTCTCCTTTAGTTACCACGCCAGCCAAACAGACGCGGCCCACCTGTGACCCTTTCCCCAGCGATTGTGTGAACGATATTCCAATCATATCTCCGAGACCTATCAATAACGCTTATGAGCAGCCGATGGCAAATGATATGTCAACTGAGACCTCTTTGGCCATGTGGCTACCGCAGGCCAATTCACTTAATATATTCAGCTCTTCTTTACACAATGAATACCCTATATGCGTGCGATTGTTTGTGAGTCTTTTGCCAGCCCTGACACCTTAAAAATACATGAGGCGCAACAACCTGTACCAGGGCCAAATGAGGTCCTGGTCAAAGTCGAAGCAACGGGCCTTGGATATGTCGATGCATTGACAGTTGCGGGTCTTTACCAGATTAAGCCAACATTACCGTTTGTGCCCGGTAACGAAGTTTCAGGCGTCATCGAGCGTGTAGGAGAAGAGATCAAACATTTACGTCAGGGTCAACGCGTACTGGCCACGCCCTCATCCGGTGGACTGGCAGAATACATTACCCTCAATGAAAGTCGATGCACTCCTATTCCAGATTCACTGAGTTTTGACAACGCCGCCAGCTTCCTTGTCAACTATTGCACCGCTTATCATGGCCTCGTGCACTGCGGCAATATCAAGGAAACAGAAACGGTGCTGGTGCTGGGCGCGAGTGGTGGCGTTGGCGTTGCCGCTATCGATGTTGCCAAGGCCAAAGGTGCGCGGGTCATTGCCGCGGCTTCAAGCAAACTCAAAAGAGATGCCTGTCTTGCTGCCGGTGCCGATGACGTTGTTGACTACAGTGCTGATAACTGGCGTGGAGAACTGAAAAAAATCCTGGACGGCGCGCCCCTGGATATTGTTTACGACCCCGTAGGTGGTGGCTATGCTGAGCCCGCACTAAGGTCTCTTGGTCCAAATGGACGGTTCCTGGTCGTTGGTTTCGCCTCTGGGGACATTCCAAAGTTTCCAGTGAACCTTGTGTTGCTAAAACGCTGTTCAATCATTGGCGTTAACTGGGGCGGACACATTGCAGCCAACCCGACTGTCGCTAAAGAAGTCCTCAATACACTCATGGCATTAATCACGTCAGGTAAAATAAGCCCACAATCCGGCGAGGTATTTAGATTGCAAGACACCGGTAAGGCGATGATGAAAATGCTTGGCAGAGAAGCAATAGGAAAAATAGTTGTCCACCCCGGCCAATAGCCGGCACCGAACCTAAAACCAGAATTACAGACGGGAGCATCGTGATGACACATATCAAGCCCTTCACTATTGAAACCTCAGAACAGGAACTGACCGACCTTAAACAACGATTGGCTTTAACGCGCTGGCCGGACAAAGAAACTCCAACGGACTGGTCCCAGGGTATTCCACTGTCTTACATGATCGAGATCCACGACTACTGGTTAAACGATTATGACTGGCCAGCCCGTCTTGAGCTTCTGAACCAATGGCCTGGATTCAAAACGGAAATAGATGGCCTGGGCATCCACTTTTTACACATCAAATCAACCGAACCCAATGCTCTGCCCTTACTCATGACCCATGGCTGGCCTGGTTCGATCGTCGAATTCCAAAAAGTTATAGGACCTTTGACTAACCCGACCGAATACGGCGGCCTGGCAAGCGATGCATTCGACCTTGTGATTCCAACCCTTCCGGGGTTTGGTTATTCCGACAAGCCTGTTTCCCCAGGGTGGAACATCGACAGAATTGCGACGGCCTGGGATGAGCTTATGGTCCGACTGGGATACGACCGCTACGTTGCCCAGGGCGGTGACTGGGGTTCTATTGTCACAGCACAAATTGGCGTTCAGAACCTGGGCCATTGCATAGGCATTCACATGAATATGCCAATTGCACCGCCTGACCCGAACACTATGGACAAGCTCACAGATCAGGAAACTGATGCCCTAAAATCCATGCAGTTCTATCAGGATCACGATTCAGGTTACTCCAAACAACAAAGCACCCGGCCTCAAACACTGGGTTATGGCCTGGCGGACTCGCCAATCGGTCAGGCCGCATGGATTATTGAAAAGTTTTATCAGTGGATGGATTGTGACGGTCATCCCGAAAACGCAGCATCGCGGGATGAGCTACTGGATAACGTCATGATGTATTGGTTACCAGATGCTGGTGCGTCTTCTGCCAGGATCTACTGGGAGAGCTTTGGAAGCACAAACCTTGATCCAATCGAGCTTCCCGTCGGTTGCACCCTGTTCCCTAAAGAGATATTCAAAACGTCCGAAAGGTGGGCCAGGACACGCTTTACTAACCTGATTCATTTTGAGGTGATGGAGAAAGGCGGCCACTTCGCGGCTTTTGAACAGCCCCAGACACTGGTCGAACAGCTACGGAACTGCTTCAGGCAACTGCGCTAACGAGATAGCGCTTTTAGAGGCACTCATGCCAGGCACTCTAGCAGCGCCTGGCCACTGCTCACCTCTTAGATCCCCTTACCCCTTACTCCTTACTCCTTACTCCTTACTCCTTACTCCTTACCTCTTACTCCTTAAGCTTCGATTGTCCTAAATTGATTATCTTTTGGCCATATTGCACCTTTATGGGGTCCTCCTTTGTTGCTAATTTCTGTGCTTTAGCTGAGATGAGCCGTTAAGTGGCTAAGGGTTGTTTGTTCAGTTTCCCAGTGAGACCCCCGACCATTGATAAAGACCATTGATAAAGACCAGGGTAACCGGTGACCGGTAACCGGTAACCGTTAATCGGTAATCGGGTAATCGGGTAATTGGTAATCCCGACATGAGTAATCCCGACATGAAAGCCATGCTCCGTAATCTTGTATCCGGTATTGATGCCGACTGCGGCGAAAAGTGCTTCCGCGCTACTGACGACAGACTGATTGAACGCGACTGGATGAACCGGGTTGGCGCAGGCAATGACCGGAAAACTGATTCACCGCTAGCATGCCAGATGATCGCGGTTGATGAACTTAGTCGTCTTGTCGTCAACTTTTCGAAAACCCAATACTAACGGGTACAATTTTTACCTAATCATACGGAACCAGAAATGAGCGAAGTTATCAGCACCAGTAACGATATTGTTATAGACCCTTATTCGATCCCGCTTGACGGAAGCTTTAATGTTGCTCAATCACACCTGTTCGAGCAGAACGCTCATTGGGGCTATTTCGAACGACTTCGAAAGGAAGCCCCGGTACATTTCTGTGAAGACAGTGAATTTGGGCCCTATTGGTCGATCACTCGCTTCGAAGACATTATGCACGTAGACACGAACCACAAGGTGTTCTCTTCTGAAGGCGGCATTACTCTTGCTGACCAGGATGAAGACTTCACGCTGCCGATGTTTATTGCGATGGACCCACCAAAACACGATGCTCAGAGAAAGGTTGTCAGCCCCGTTGTTGCACCAATGAACCTGGTTAAGCTGGAATCAACCATCCGGGCTCGCGCAGCAAGTTTGCTAGACGCACTCCCTGTCGGTGAAGAGATTGATTGGGTAGATAGAATCTCCATAGAGTTGACCACCCAAATGCTGGCAACCCTTTTCGATTTTCCCTTTGAACAGCGCCGGAAATTAACGCGCTGGTCCGACGTTGCGACAGCAAACCTTGAACAAGGCATTATCGAATCGGAAGATCAACGCCGCGAGGAACTGGTGGAGTGTCTAACGACTTTTATGGAGATTTTTAAAGAGCGGCAGCAAACACCGGGTGACAACGACCTGATCACGATGCTCGCTCACGGCGAATCGACGAAAGACATGCTTGAACGTCCAATGGAATTCCTTGGCAACCTGATTCTCTTGATTGTTGGCGGTAACGACACCACTCGTAATTCAATCACCGGTGGTATTCTTGCGCTTAATCAGCATCCAGACCAGTACCAGAAGCTAAGGGAAAACCCAGCGCTGATTTCAAGCATGGTGCCAGAGATCATCCGCTGGCAGACGCCACTTGCACACATGCGTAGACGCGCCCTCGAGGACACTATCGTTGGCGGTAAAACCATTAAAAAAGGCGACAAGGTTGTCATGTGGTATGTGTCAGGAAACCGTGATGAATCAGCGATCGAACTCCCCGATAAATTTATCATCGATCGCGCCAAGCCAAGACAGCACTTGTCTTTCGGGTTCGGCATCCATCGCTGCATGGGTAACAGACTAGCAGAAATGCAGTTGCGCGTTGTCTGGGAAGAAATCATGAAGCGATTTGACAGCGTAGAAGTTGTTGGAGAACCTACCTACATCCGAAGTGCCTTCGTTAAGGGTTATTCACACCTACCCGTTGTCCTTCATAAGAAATAACTAAAACCGAAAACGCGGCACCAGGACCGGAGTATTAGATCGATAAAACTGATACTCGGGATCCTCTCCCCAGCGTTTATTAGCTCGATGTTCGAGCATCCTTATCCCCGAAACCTTGACCAGAAGAAAGATAACAAAAATAGGCGAAATCAACGTTGCATACTGCCAGCCCTGAAGTACGGGCAAAGCCAAAAGGGCAATACCCAGCCAAAGAACAATCTCGCCAAAATAATTAGGGTGTCGGGAATATCGCCACAAACCCAGGGTGATGAACTTACCTGGTTGTTCCCGCCTGAACTTTCCTTTCTGCTTATCAGCGACGACCTCAACCACGAAGCCGAAAACCCAGAGGGAAATACCAATCGCGCCCAACAGCCCAATCGGTTTATGTTCATATACCGTCATCGCGGCAAGTCCCGCGGCAAGCGTTACAGAAACCCACAGGCCCTGAATCGTCCACGTCATTAGAAATTGTAGAAAGTCAGGCTTGATGGTGCGAAAACGCTTGTCCTCACCCTCCAGTGATACTCGACTAAACAGGAAGGTACCCAATCGACAGGCCCATATGATGACCAGACCACCAATGATGAACGAACGGGGGTCCGCCGACCCGGAAAGCAACAGTGCGACTAGGACCAATGAAATGTAGGTTAGACTACCAGCCAGATCAAAATAACGTTCGGTCTGGAATAAATAAGCGGGGATAAACAACACCCACTGGACCATAAAGGCAACGCCGCAACAAAGTGCGAACAAAGGCAAACCCATCCAAAGCGCTCCATTCTGACTGCCTGCTAGAGCAATCAACCCACCTAAGGCCAGCGATCCTAATATGCCTGCTATCCACACCAACTTTTTATTCATTTTTTTAGCCGTTTTTTTTAAAACTTACGCCTGAACTTGAAAATTGGATCATTTCCACAGCAGTAGTCATTCACACGACCCTAAGGCAGTCATCACATACTGATGGCCAAGCAGATTAGCAGCGCTCAACATTGAGAGCACTACTCTCTTTTTTAAGCGGTTCCAGGCCGCTCCAGCTGAGATGCCTGGCGTTAGTGACCGCCCAGGTCTTCAAGCACCGAATCAATCAAATTCATATGCCGCTTAACCCTGAAGTCGGCAATCACCCTGCTGGCTATCTTTTTATCCGGGTTAATAAGAAAAGTTACCCTTCTGACCCCAAGCCCCATGGGCCCATTGACGCCATAGGCTCTGATCACCTCTTTTTGTCTGTCGTCGAGCAAAGGAAAAGGCAAATCGTACCTATCGCGAAAACGATCGTGGCTGGATTCCCCTTGCGGGCTTACACCGACCACATTGGCACCCACCGCTCGTAGGTCCTGGTGACGATCACGAATTTCGCAGGCTTCCGCCGTACACACAGAAGTAAAGTCAGCAGGATAAAAATACAGGAACAGTGGACCCTTTGATAAAAGGTCATCCAGTGTAATAACCTCGCCATGCTTGCCTGCCAGTTCAAAGTCTGGCGCTGTATCTCCTACATCAAGCATTCGCCCCATCCTGAAGTTTTCCCATTTGATGAACTGCGCAACCGCCTTTGGGCTCGCTGATCATGCTTAATCAAACTTGAACACACCCTGGTCAATAACAACATCACCGGCCTGATTAGTTGTCCTGAACAAAGCTTCCCTTCCATCCACCCACATCGACACTGTCAACGTGTCACCGGGAATAACAGGCTTTGAAAATCTCGCATTCATTGACTTGAATCTACCTGCTTCGCCGTCACAAAGCTCATTCAGCAACCCACGCCCAGTAAACCCGTAAGTACAAAGCCCGTGCAAAATGGGTTTTTCAAACCCTCCCATGGCGGAAAAAGAAGGGTCTGAATGCAACGGATTGCGATCACCGGACAACCGGTAAGTAAGCGCCTGGTCTTCTCGTGTTGTATAGCTCACTTGCCGATCCGGCGTACGATCCGGGAATAGAATTTTTTCTGATGGTCCACGGTCACCGCCCCAGCCTCCTTCGCCTCTACAAAAAAGCGACGTTCGGGTTCTCAGCAGGACTTCTCCTGTCGCAACATTTTTAGACTCAGAGGTGAATTCGAGAACCGCCGCGCTTCCCTTATCGTAAATCGCAGTACACTCGCCAACACTTTCAATCTCACCCTCTGCAGGAATCTCACTCAGCAGTTCAATGCCTTGCTCACCATGCACCATCAAGGTTGGGTTGAACGAGCCCGCCGCCTTCATCGGTATCCCACCACCGCCAACAATCACGGCAAAAGTAGGAAATACTTTTTGGTCGATGTCTTTTGTGTTTTCTGTCGTATATTGCAACTCGTCCGTACCCGCGCCAATGCCGACGGCATACAATAGGGCATCTTTTGATGTCCAGCTTCTTCGTGACGGCTGCCCCTTTGCACCAACAGCTTCAGGATTAATTGGCATGGTAACTCCTCATTTTTCCAAGAACTTGTTAAACACTTAGGCGATAATACACCAATATTAATGATTCAGGGTTGCGTCATGGGACTTTGTGAGGCAATGCTCACGATCTTCCTAGTGACGGTTAGCATCGGTAATCCGGCCAAAGAACTGACAAAACTGAAACAATACCGGGTAGACGATCTCTGCTCGCTAAACACTTTCGCAGGAGCCCAGTTTGGCAAACAACACACAGAACGAAATAGTAGTCTGCGCTTTGTATCATTTTGTTAGTATTGATGATGAAGAGACGCTCCAACGGTCGCTACTAAACCTGCTAAAAATCAATGAGGTTAGGGGAACACTGCTGGTCGCTGCAGAGGGCATTAACGGCACAGTCGCGGGCACTTTGGCCGGTATAAAAAGCCTGCAGACTTTTCTTGCGAGCGATGGCCGGTTCGACCAAATTGCCTATAAGTTTTCTACCGCAGAGGAAATGCCGTTCCCTCGCACCCGGGTCAAACTCAAGAAAGAAATCGTTACGATGGGGGTAACCGATATAGACCCCCGACAGATCGTAGGCACCTACGTAAAAGCAAAGGAATGGAACGCATTGATATCAGACCCCGACGTTACGGTGATCGACACCCGGAACGAATATGAGGTGCTGATCGGTACGTTCGAGAACGCGATAAACCCACATACCGAGTCATTCCGAGAATTCCCTGAATTTGCGGAATCAGAACTGAATCCAGAGAAGCATAAGAAGATCGCCATGTTTTGCACAGGCGGAATCAGGTGCGAAAAATCAACGGCTTTTCTAAAGGCCAGAGGATTTGAGGAGGTCTATCATCTTGAAGGCGGCATCCTGAAATATCTTGAGGATGTCCCCTCGAAAGAATCGCTGTGGCAAGGGGAATGCTTTGTCTTTGATGATCGGGTCACTGTTGACCACGACCTGAAGCCGGGCTCCTATGATCAATGTCACGCCTGCAGGATGCCGATCAGTAATGCTGACAAAAAAAGTAACGCTTATGTTAGGGGCATCAGCTGTCCACACTGTATCGACAATAAAACAGACGCGGACCGTGCAAGGTTCCGCGAACGGCAGAAGCAAATACACTTGTCCAATAAACGCGGTGAGGATCACATTGGAGGGGATGCTTCTGCTGGCCAGGCCCAAAGGGCAAGGCTGAAGCAGGAAGCTCGCGACGCCCAACGCGAAAAAGCAGAACGCAGCAAGCCAGAACGGTAACCAGACTCAGCGATACCGAACCCGGCCGTCATTCCGGCTACCACTTGTCGTAATGGATACCCAATAATTCTGACGCTTCCTTTTCACTCGCTAAAGGCAGCGAGGTCAGTCAAGCAACCAAACCGCGTGCTCGCAGCGCTAACTAAAACGCCAAACCGCAGGAAAGATGGACCTCATCATTGCAGCCATACCCATAAGAGACGTTTTAACAGGCATTGGAAGACGCTCACGTTCGGCCTCAAGCCCACACGCCAGCATTCGACTTCGCAATACCTTGCCATCACGCTGACCTGATCAATATAGAGGCTCCAGGGAGCCCAGCCATCAGTTTTAATGCAAATCGTCCGATTACGGCCACCTTAGCCAGTGTTTCGCCTCTGCAGCGAGCACACAAAGCCTGAGCAAAGGTAACGTCAGCAAAAGCTGGCGGCGAACATTGCATATCGTATTCATCCTTGTAAAGTTGTTACAGGCTAGGAGACTATTCAATGGATCACGACATCAGAAGCAGGTTTGCACAGCTAGCGGCGCGGCCAGACGCTGACATCCGGCTAGATGAAGCGGCGTTGCTGATCGCAGCTGAATCCGAGGAAGACATCTCAGTTGAGCACTATCTCAGTGAACTCGACAATCTTGCCGCCCGGTTTAAGTCTGACGATCGCTTCCATACGGGCCTTGGCATTCCCGTATCCGCCCTCGTGAATTACATCCATGACGAACTTGGATTCAGCGGCAACATCACCGACTACTTCGACCCAGCCAACAGTTACCTAAGTCGGGTTATTGACTATAAACACGGCATTCCGATCACGCTCGCCCTGGTCCATATCGCGATCGGAACGCGACTTGATATTCAGGTCAGCGGTATTTCGTTTCCCGGGCACTTTCTTGTTCAGTACGGTGGCAGCACTGGCGCTATCGTTGATCCTTTTTCTGGCCGTCAACTCAGCAGGACGGATTGTCAGAACCTGCTAAGCCAGATTGCCGGCCCAAGCGCCACCTTAAAGGAAGAATATTTTAGCCCGGCTTCACCGCGGGATGTCCTTATTCGCATGCTGGACAACCTAAAGCAGATTTTCTGGCGCCAAAAATCCTGGGATGAAAGCAAGGCGTGTATCGAACGTCAACTCCTGCTGTTTCCGGAACGGGATGAGTTCAACGTTCAGCTAGGGGCCGTACATGAAATGCAGGGCAACACCGCGCTCGCGCAATATACTTATACACAGGTATTGCAGGGAGCGTCAGATGACCAGCTAAAGGAACTGGCGTCCAAGCGGTTACTTGCGCTAGTCAGTGATTCTAAAACAGTCCATTAGCGGGTCAGGAGAGTAGCTCAAGGGCAAGGGCCGCTCGTCTGGCAACACCCGCTTTTTGCTTCTCAAGATCCACATCTCTGTCCTCGCCCATTGCCCCAACAAGATATCGTTTGTAAACACCTTGCCCAATTGCCGCCAGGCGCCAATGGGAAAAAGCGCGATAGTAATTGATCCCAGACAAATCCCTGCCGGTGGTTTTCTCATAGATTTCCGCAATCTTTTCCCTGGTAATGAAACCGCCAGCGGCAGATGGGGACTGGTCGCCTTCACCTGGCTCCAAAACTTCATCAAGCGTTGCCCAGTTGTTCATGAGGTAACCAACGTCTGCCAACGGATCCCCTAAGGTGCAAAGCTCCCAATCCAGGATTGCTTTTACTTTGCCGTCAGCCACAATCATATTACCTAAACGAAAATCACCGTGAACAATGGTTGCTCCAATTTGCTCAGGCATACGTTCAGCCAGCAGGCGATAGCTTTCTTCCATTTCAGGGATATCATGTGTCTTGGCAGCTTCCCATTGTTTGGTCCACCTCTTGAGTTGACGTGCGAGGTACGCCTCTTTACGGCCCAAGTCGCCAAGGCCAACATCATCCGGGTTAATCGCGTGAAGCTGGCAGAGGATATCCACAACATCTTCACCGATCGGTATCCGTGACGTTTCTGGCAGGGTGGCGGCGATGACTGAGTCATTCAGAACCACACCTTCGATAAACTCCATCACATAAAAGTCAGCCTCGTTGACTGAATTGTCTTTACACAACCCATGGTTTGCCGGTACGGGTACTGCCGAACCCTTTAGCGCATCAATGATTTTATGTTCCCTGCCCATATCATGAGCAGACTCAAGAACATGCCCGAGTGGGGGGCGCCTCAACACGTAGGCGCTACCGTTAGTGTCCTCACACCTAAAGGTCAGGTTCGAGTGCCCGCCTGCGATTAGTGAAAAACTGAGCGGTGGCTTGATCCCAGGAATTCGTTCAACCAACCATTTTGTCACTTTTTCTACGTTAATGCCTTCGACCACGACAACTTCCTCCTGACGCTATTTCCTGACGCTAATGCCTGCCTCGGATCTTGCATCCAAAGCCAATGACGCCGAGGGTATCAGTAATGTGCTAACTTGTCCCTGCCCACGATCAGAGAGGAATATTGACAAGTAATGAAAACGATTCGCTGCCATCAAATCAATGACGACATATCAACGATTTCCCTGGATGAGGTAGACATCGCGCCTCCCGCCGCAGGTGAAGTTCAGATTAAGGTGATGGCATGCTCAGTTAACTTTCCCGATGTTTTGATGATCCAGGGCAAGTACCAGTTTGCTCCACCATTACCGTTCGCCCCCGGCGGCGAGTTTGCCGGTGAGATAGTCGCTGTTGGATCAGGTGTCGATCAGTTTAGCATTGGGGACAGGGCGGTAGCCGGAACCCGCTATGGCGGATTTAGTGAGTTGGTTAACGCAGAGGTAGGGTCGGTCAAACCGATTCCTGCAGGAATCAGTTTCGAGAAAGCAGCCGCCTACCAGACAGCTTATTTGACAGCCTACGTAGCGCTCACCGTTAGAGGGGGGCTGAAACCTGGTGAAACCTTGCTGGTTCACGGGGCAACAGGGGGCGTTGGCCTGGCTGCTGTCGATCTTGGCAAACACCTTGGCGCAACCGTTATCGCAACCGGCGGCACGGACGAAAAACTCTCCGTGGTTAAGGCCAGGGGCGCGGACCATGTCATCAACTACACGTTGCCCGACGGTTCGCTCGGCGGGTTCAGGGAAAAGGTTAAAGCGCTGACGGATGGACTTGGCGCTGATGTGGTTTTTGATCCCGTTGGCGGAAGTGTTTTTGACGAAAGCATGCGCTGCATCAACTGGAACGGAAGAATACTGACGATAGGGTTCACGTCCGGCGTTTGGCCCAAGGCAGCTGTAAATCATATTCTTATAAAACAAATCAGCGTCATAGGGGTCCGCGCCGGCGAAATCGGACGGCGAGACCCTGAACTGGGCGAACGGACCCGAAGAGAGCTATACCAGTTATTGGAAAACGGAGATATTGACCCTCATATTTGCGCAACTTTTCCGTTACAAAAAGCCGTCGAAGCAATGAAAATGCTGACGGATAGGAAAGTCGTGGGCAAAGTGGTGGTTACCGCCAATGACTACACGCCTTCCTAGGATTCTCCGGCAAAGACTACCTTGTTCTGGACCAGGGATTCGATTTCCCTTTCGGTGAAACCATGATCAAGCAGGATTTTTCGTGAATGCTCTCCATAAAGCGGCGGATCAATCGCTGGCTTGCAGGTCTCGCCGGAAATTTTGATCGGGTTTGCAATCGTCCACTCAAACTCAGGATCATCCGACTCAGTTTTAATGACCACGCCGTTTTCAATCAGGTGTGCGTCATGCACAACATCAGTCAGCCCCTCAACGACGCCAAAGGTCAGATCGAACTCGTCTAGCGCCAGACTCAGGTCCTTCAGGTTTATTGCACCAATCGCCTCTTCAATAGTCTTTATCAGGTCATCGCGATGTCGCATCAATGTACGCATATCCTGAAACCGCTCATCTTCCAACCATTCAGGGTGCCCAAGGGCGCTCGCAAACTCAGGCCATTCCTTGGGTGGATTAGTGAACACCAGAATGACGAACCGGTGGTCCCTGGTCTCGTAAACCATCGCGAAGGGACTCCGAGTGCTTTTATCCAGCAGCCCAGCCAAGTCAAACCCTGAAATGGCGCCCTGCAGGCTCATACCATTCGCCCAGCAGCCACTTGCGATAAGTGACGTTTCAACAAAGCTCCCTTCACCCTCTTTCTCCCGTTTAAACAGCGCCATCATTATTCCGGCGAACAGCGACATTGCGGTGGAGTGATCCCCAACTCCCCCCGCAGGGAACACTGGCGGGGCATTCTTGGGCTTCATTAACTGCATAATCCCGGTCCTGGCAAACCAGGCCGTCGAGTCATATCCGCGGCGCTTTCTATCCGGCCCAAGGTTTCCGTAACCAGTTAACTGAGCAACAATAAGCCGAGGGAAGAGAACATGAAGGACTTCGTAGCTCATTCCATACTTTTCAAGCTGGTCATTCCGAAAATTTGTGACCAACACATCCGTATCGTGGAGCAACTTCATTAGGACCTCTTGGCCTTCACCCGTTGTTATATCCAATGACATCCCGAGCTTATTGCGAGAGGTCAACTGCCAGTTGTAATCTGTCTTCCAATTGCCGTGCAGGCGCCTGTAGCCATCCCCACCGGGGGGCTCGATCTTTATAACCTCTGCACCATAGTCCGCCATTAACGTCGCAGCGCCCGGCGCTGCCAGAAAACTGGCAAGGTCAACGACCTTCAAACCTTCCAATAAATATGTCACTTCTAGTCCTCGCATTTACCCTGTTTCACCCTGAACAAAGATACAACATTTGCAACCGGTGAAGAGAATCCCTATCTTACTCAATCTTTGAAGTTCGCGGAGCCAACGATGTACAAAATATATAAGGAAACCTGGAACGCCCTCACCGCCGAGGGAGCCCCCTTTCATTACAAGGAAATCGAAGTTCGCGGATCCCCGATGCGAGTCTACTCAGAGGCCCCGCCCAGCCTGCGCGAAATCTGGCTGGCCGCAGCAGCCTATGCGGATAATGACTACTTGGTCTTTCAGGAGGAACGCTGGACCTATGCAGAGGCACATCAAGAGGCCGCGTCAATTGCAAACTGGCTTCGAAGCCAAGGTGTTAATCCAGGAGACAGAGTCGCGATAGCCCTTCGAAACTATCCTGAGTGGCTAATGCTCTACTGGGCATGTGTGTCCACGGGTGTCACTGTCATTGGCATGAATGCCTGGTGGGTAGAGGCTGAAATGACCTATGGCCTGAAAGATTCGGCGCCTAAGGTTCTGTTCTGCGACCAGCAGCGCCTGGATCGGTACGTCAATATTCGGGAGGATTTCCCAGACATCATAACCGTTGGGGTGCGACTCCCAAATGATACCGACGGTGTCATCAACTATCAGGACGTTATCGCTACTGGAGGAGATTTGCCTGAAGTGGATGTGGATCCTGATACCGATGCCTGTATTTTTTATACTTCCGGGACAACAGGCTACCCAAAAGGCGCGCAGTTAACCCACCGTGGATGCGTACACAACATTATGAACCTTGGCTTCGCCGCCCAGGTGACAGGCCTTTCTACTGCTCGGATTAATAACGTTGAGCCACCCAATCCCGAAGAGGTAGAAACACCATCGGCACTTGTTACAACACCCCTGTTCCACGTGACCGCCAACAACTGCCTGGCCCAGGGCACGACGATGGCCGGGGGGAAACTGGTTCACATGCACCGCTGGGACGCTGGTGAAGCGCTCAAGATAATCGAGGCTGAGAAAATTACCAGCCTGACCGGGGTACCCGTGATGTCTCGTGAGCTGATTAGCCACCCGGATTTTGATCGTTACGATACTTCGTCACTAAAATCGGTTGGTGGCGGTGGCGCACAGTTGCAACCTGATCTTGTTGGAAAAATCGACAGCGCAATTGAAAACGCGAGCCCCAGCACCGGCTATGGCATGACCGAGACCTGCGGCATTATCACCTCTATTGCCGGCGCTTTCTTTCTGGACAAACCTGCCAGCTGCGGACCGGCCATGCCTGTTTTTGAGGCGAAAGCAGTCGATACAGACGGTAATGAACTTGCTCAGGGCGAACCTGGCGAACTCTGGGTCAGGGGCGCTCCTGTCATCAAGGGCTACATCAATCGCGAAGAAGCCACCGCAGAGTCAATTACCGACGGCTGGATGCACACTGGAGACGTGGCGACGATCGATGAACACGGCTTTATCTTCATTGTTGATCGACTTAAAGACATGGTCCTCAGGGGCGGCGAAAACATTTATTGCAGCGAAGTCGAAACTACACTACATAAGATGGAAGGCATTGCAGAATGCTCTGTATTTGGCGTCCCCGACGACCGGCTTGGCGAAGAAGTTGGCGTTTCGATCTACCTGAAACCGGGAACGGTTGCTACCGCTGGTGATATTCGAGCGTTTTGCCTGAAGCAAATGGCCAAACACAAGATACCGCGCTATATCTGGCTCAGCGACGAGCACTTACCTCGCAATGCCAGCGGGAAGTTTCTAAAACGAGAGCTTCGGGACACCCTGGACATCGCAGACGCAGTCTGACTCATAAAGGAGACGGAGGGAGTTAAACTAACTCTCCCCGGCCCCCTTAAACGCTATTTGCGGCGTTTTTGTCTTGGATTCTTGGGTAGCCCGTTGTGCTGGGTCGAAAATGTACGAGCACCGGGATAGCCCGGCTTGGAAAACTGAGTTCTTGGTATCAGGTGCATCTTGCCGTTACCGATCAGCTCACTGCGACCCATCTTTCGAAGTGCCTCACGCAGCATGGGCCAATTCTCTGGATCGTGGTAACGAAGGAAGGCCTTGTGCAACCTGCGTTGTCTTGTCTTTGCCACCACACTGACATGCTCGGAAGATCGGGCCACTCTTTTCAGCGGGTTTCTTTCCGAGTAGTACATGGCTGTCGCAGTGGCCATGGGTGAAGGATAAAAAGTTTGGACCTGGTCGGCTCGAAAACCGTTTTCTTTCAGCCATCTCGCGAGATTTAACATATCTTCATCGGTCGTTCCTGGATGACCGGCGATAAAATAAGGTATCAGGTACTGCTTTTTGCCCGCTTCCTTTGAGTATTTCTCGAACATGGCCTTAAAAGTATCGTAAGTTCCGATACCGGGCTTCATCATTTTGGAAAGAGGGCCCTGCTCTGTGTGTTCCGGCGCAATCTTCAGGTAACCACCGACATGCTCTGTCACTAATTCCTTAACGTATTCCGGTGTCTCAACCGCCAGGTCGTAACGCAGACCTGATGCAATGAGTACCTTTTTGACGCCCTTCACTTCACGCGCTTTCCTGTACAGGGAAATCAACGGTGTCTGGTCCGTGTCCAAATTCTTGCAAATCGAGGGATAGACACATGAAGGTCTTCGGCACGACTCCTCGATTTTTTTGTCTTTGCAGTTCAGTCGCCACATGTTTGCGGTAGGACCGCCAAGGTCTGAAATCACGCCAGTGAACGCCGGGGACTTATCCCGAATTTCGTTAATCTCGTTTATGATCGACTCTTCAGATCGGCTCTGGATAATTCGACCCTCATGTTCGGTAATCGAACAGAAGGTGCAACCACCAAAGCAGCCGCGCATGATATTGACCGAATGCCGGATCATCTCGTAGGCAGGGATATTATCTTCACCGTATCCTGGATGAGGGATTCTTTGATAAGGCCGCTCAAACACCCAGTCAAGTTCCGGCGTCGTTAGCGGAATCGGCGGCGGGTTCAGCCAAACAATTTTGTCTCCATGACGCTGTGCCAGGGCTCGAGCATTACCGGGGTTGGTTTCTCTGTGCAGTAGCCTTGACGCATGCGCGTACAGAGCCTTGTCACCCCGAACTGTCTCAAAAGATGGCAGCTCTATATATTCTGGCGCTGATTCCATCATCAACCGAACGCCACTATCGGCCTTTTCATCCGGCAGCTGTGTCTCATCCAGTCCTCGCCAACCGGGAAGCGGCGCATCCGTGACATAGGCCGTGCCTCGGATATCCCGTATATCTGCCAACGCCTCACCCGCCCCCATCCGATGGGTCAGCTCAACGATTGCCCTTTCTGCATTACCAAACAACAGAATGTCGGCCTTTGCATCCAGCAGGACCGAACGGCGTACCTTTTCGCTCCAGTAATCAAAGTGCGCAATACGTCGAAGGCTTGCTTCGATGCTCCCTATGACAATGGGCACGTCTGGATAAGTTTCACGGCAACGCTGGGAATAAACAATGATCGACCTGTCAGGCCGACGCCCACCTACGTTGCCTGGTGTATAGGCATCGTCATGACGAATTTTCTTATCCGCTGTATAACGATTAATCATGGAGTCCATATTGCCCGCGGCAACCCCAAAATAGAGGTTAGGCTTTCCCAGGACAGAAAACCCTTCCGTTCCCTGCCACTCGGGCTGCGCGATGATACCTACCCGGAAACCCTGTGCTTCCAGCACTCGGCCAATCACAGCCATGCCGAAACTAGGGTGATCCACGTAGGCATCCCCGGTTACAATGATCACATCACAGCTATCCCAGCCGAGGGCATCCATCTCCGCCCTCGATGTAGGCAAAAACGGTGCAATACCGAAACATTCGGCCCAATACGGCCGATATTCATCAAGTTTTTTGGGGGGCTGGGTTTCCATGGTGCGCATCGTAACAGAACTTACCCCTTAACCCTCACAAACTGAGTCAACCCATCAATAGGGACTAAAATGGAACCCCATAAAAACCGTCACCACGCGTCGATTTAGAGAACTGAATACGTTATTCTTCCGGCACTTACGACCCAGCGACGTCTGTCGCACTTATATGGGTACCGGCACAGACAAAGAGGGCGACAATTGATGCTTAAACACAATAAGCTGGCGGCTTGGCTAGAAAAAATGAAAGACCTTTGCCAGCCAGATGCCGTGGTTATTTGCGATGGCAGCACCCAGGAATACAACCGCATGTGGGGCCTGCTGCTAGACGCAGGTGTCGCAAAGAAACTAAACGAAGAAAAAAAGCCTAATAGCTACCTTGTACGCTCAGACCCGGCGGATGTCGCGCGAGTAGAGAGCCGCACCTATATCTGTTCAGACGACGAACACGATGCGGGGCCGAACAACAATTGGATCGAACCTGACCAAATGCGTTCGACACTGAAAGGGCTATTTGACGGTTGCATGCGCGGCAGAACGATGTACGTCATCCCTTTTTCAATGGGACCTGTCGGCTCACCAATTGCCCATATCGGGGTCGAAATCACAGATTCACCTTACGTCGTCACCAGCATGCACATCATGACCCGCGTCGGCCAACCCGTTCTGGATGAACTGGGCGAAAACGGAGAATTCGTACCCTGCGTGCATTCAGTGGGTGTTCCTCTGGATGTTGGCGTTGCAGACGCCCCATGGCCTTGCAACCCTGAGAAGATACATATTGCCCATTTCCCAACAACACGGGAGATTTGGTCGTTCGGCTCCGGCTACGGCGGTAATGCCTTGCTCGGTAAAAAATGCTTTGCGCTGAGAATCGCTTCTGTCATGGCACGAGACGAAGGCTGGCTAGCGGAACATATGCTGATCCTGAAGCTGACTAATCCAGAAGGTCAGTCGCATTACATCGCTGGAGCGTTCCCCAGCGCCTGCGGCAAGACTAATTTGGCGATGCTGGTTCCAACGATTCCCGGCTGGACCGTCGAAACAGTCGGTGACGATATCTGCTGGATGAAATTTGGCGATGACGGCCAGCTTTATGCGATTAACCCTGAGGCGGGATTTTTTGGCGTCGCACCAGGAACAGGTATGGACTCTAATCCCAGTGCTATGGAAAGCCTTACCGAAAACTGTATCTTTACTAACGTTGCAGAAACCGATGATGCCGATGTCTGGTGGGAAGGTATGGGCGATGCACCCGCCCACCTGATCGACTGGAAGGGTAATGACTGGACGCCGGAATCTGAAACGCCGGCTGCTCATGCAAACGCAAGATTCACGGTATCAGCCGCCCAATGTCCCGTTATCGCAGATGAATGGGAGGACCTCAAGGGTGTTCCTATTAGCGCCATTCTGTTTGGCGGAAGAAGAGCAACGGTTGTGCCACTCGTGAACGAAGCCAGGGACTGGCAGCAAGGCACCTTCTTTGGCTCGATTGTTTCATCCGAAAAAACGGCTGCGGCTGCGGGAAAGATCGGTGAACTTCGTCGAGACCCCATGGCGATGCTTCCCTTCTGCGGATACAACATGGCCGACTACTGGAGCCATTGGATTAACACGGGCCAACAAGAGGGCGTCAAGCTTCCCAAGATTTACTACGTAAACTGGTTCAGAAAAGACGCAGATGGCAAATTTATGTGGCCAGGGTTCGGTGAAAATTCCCGGGTCTTAAAATGGATATTCGAACGATGTGAGGGGACTGCAAAGGCTGTTGAAACGCCCATAGGTAACCTACCCGACGTTGATGGGATGGATTTTTCGGGTCTTGGTCTCACCGATACTCAAATCGAGGAACTACTTCGGGTAGAAGTAGACGGATGGCTTGAAGAGATCCCACTGATTGAGGACTACTACGCCACCTATGGGAATCATGTTCCTGCAGAACTCCACAAAGAACTCAAAGAACTCAAAGAACGTCTCGAAAACGCAAAACAAACGGCAGCCTGACAATGAGCATACTCGACAGATATAGCCTTGAAGGACATGTAGCAGTCGTCACCGGCGCTGGCCGGGGTATTGGCGAAGGTATCGCAAAAGATTTCGCCAAAGCCGGCGCCAAGGTCGTTGTCGCGGCGCGCAGAACAAACGAGATTGAGGCGGTAGCAGAAGCTATTCGTGAAAGCGGGGGGGCAGCCATTGCGGTAACGACCGACGTCACCGACGATGACGCACTGGACGCACTAGCTCGAGCCGCCGTTGACACCTTCGGCAAGCTCACTATCTGGGTGAACAATGCCGGCGGTTCCCCCATGAGAATGCCTATCCGCGAGTTACCGCGCGACGAATGGGACAGAACAATTGCCCTGAACCTAACCTCTATCTATACCGGCTCTATCGCCGCCGCCAAGTATATGAAGAAAGGCGCTATTATCAACATCACATCCGGCGCCGGCACCGGTCCTGTGCCGGGCAGTGCTCACTACGGCGCAGCAAAAGCCGGTACCAATTCCCTGACCTGGACTCTGGCTGCTGAATTTGCGCCGGATATTCGGGTCAACGCTGTTGCTCCAGGGGCCATCCCAACCGAAGTCATGTTGAAAGCCATTGGCAGGGATGAAAGCCAGCTGGATCAAATTCTAGAGGAATGGAATATTCCACTGGGCAGACTTGGCACGCCGGAGGACATTTCCTCAGCGTGCATTTATCTTGCGTCCGATGCGTCCAGTTGGGTCAGTGGAGAAATACTCCGGGTCGGCGGTGGGGCAAAACCCAGATAGCACTTTGTTTAAATAGCACTTTGTTTAAATAGCACTTTGTTTAAATAGCACTTTGTTTAAGCCGAACTCAGTCTTCAGCAAACTCGCTCACCCTACTGACAGCATCCTTCAGGGGATCCAAGCAAAGATATAGACATATCGCAGCTATTACATAATTCACAAAAGCCAGCGATGAGAGCGACAAACCAATAGCATCTTCCCGTCCGAACACGTAGTCGTTCATCAGCCCGATAATCAAAGGTGCGAACAAGTAGGACAAAAAGCTAACGCAGATCAAATACACTGCAATCATCTGGCCTCTTAGTCTGTTTGGCGAAATCGCCTGGAGTGCCGCATTGGAAAGCCCCGGCGGCATCGCCATAAAGAACGTAATCGGGATAATAATAGCAATTGCCAGCCAGTCACTTGAAACCAGCGGCATAATCACCGCCAACGGCCCCAGGCCAATCGTGCCATAAAAAGCCAAGCGCATAGGCGCATCCGCCCTGCCTTTAGCCAACCAGTAACCTGCATAGTAGCCCGCACCGATACTTCCCATAATCCCCACAATGAGTGCAATACTGCCATAGGTAAGCCCAATCTCTGTGCGAGTCCAGCCATGAACTCGAACAAAAAATTCAACGATCCATGTTAGAAATGCAAAACCCTGAATCGAAAGACAAAGGTAGGCGATGAAGTGATAGCTGAGATACTTTCGACGAGATAAACAAAACTCCCAGAGTTCGCGATAGGAATACCCTTCAGTGCGACTAGCGCTAGCGCCTTTCCTTCCAGGTTCCTTAATTGTAAACATCAGTAGCGTTAACAGTATCCCGGGAAGTCCGACGACAACCAACACGGTCTGCCAAGAGTACATCTCGCCGAAGACAGGCATCACTATTAACGGGCGAGCCTCCAGATAATCTATCAGCGGTCCACCAACAATGTTCGCAAGACCTGTTCCGATGAACGGCGCTGCCGCGACTATTCCATAGGCAAGGGGCAATCGATGCTGTTCAAAGTAGTCCGCAAGAATGGATTGAGTCGCGGGTCCAAGAGACGCCTCACCGACCCCAACCCCCATGCGCGCACCAAAAAGGGTCCAGAATGAATTTGCCATACCAGCCAACGCGGTCATCAGGCTCCAACTGAAGACGCCCGCAGCAATCACGTTACGGCGGCTATACCTGTCCGCGATTCGCGCGAGTGGTAACGTGGTCAGTGAATAAACAGCAGAGAACGCCAGCCCAATGATCAATGATATCTCGGTATCTGAGAGCCCACCGAGGTCACGCTTGATAGGACCAATCATGACGTTGAGAATCTGGCGATCAATGAATGATAAGGTCGATGCAACCGTTAACAAGAAAACCACATACCAAAGGGTCGCATTAGGGTACTTCATGAATCGGCAACAACCTTGACTATCGTCTTACCAAAGGTTTTCCCGTTAAGCATGTCACTGAACGCCACACCGCAGTTTTCCACGCCCTGATACCGCGCCTCATAGCTCTTCAGTTTGCCTGATTCCAGCCATCCAACGAGTACTTCTCTTGCGACTTCATAGTCTGCGGTCCAGTAGTGCGTCATGAAACCTTCAAGCTTCGCGCAGTTAGCCACCAGCCTGAAAAGGTTACTAGGTCCCGTGCCATTTTCTGACGTGTAGTCAGCCACTGCGCCACAAAATGCAATACGTGCCTGATAGTTAATATGGTCCAACACGGGTTCCAGCAGGTTTCCACCGACATTGTCGAAATAGACATCGATCCCATTAGGACAATGCTCACTCAGCGCCTTACTAATGTCATCCGTCTTATAATTGATCGTTGCGTCGTAGCCGACCTCTTCTTCTAGCCATTTACATTTCTCGGCATCCCCAGCAAAGCCAATAACCTTCCCCGCACCCATTGCTTTCGCAATCTGTCCTGCGGCGTTACCGACAGCACCACCGGCAGCAGACACTACAACCGTCTCCCCGGGTTGCAATTTCGCAACACGCTCTAATCCGAAGTAGGCGGAAAGACCAGTATCCCCCAGCAACCCCAGAAACAGGTTCTCCGGTTGTTGAAATTTTTCCTCGATTGGAACCAATAAGTCCTGGTCCGTGGCAATCGAATAGGCCTCCCATGCAAGCCGCCCAACCAGTACCTCACCTACTTTCAAGTCCTCTCGGTTGGATTCGACAACCCGACCGGCCGTCAGCCCCATGACCGGAGCCCCAAGCTCCATCGCTGGCAGCACATCGTCACCGGAGCCCTCATCCATCCAGTTTCTGAAGCCCGCATCCAGCGAGACATACAGGTTCTCAAGTAGCGCTTCATTAGGGCCTAGCGGTGCGACCTCAGTTTCCACAACCTGAAAATCCTCCGGGACGGGAACACCCGAGGGGCGCCTTGCGAGTACTACCTGCTTATTAATCACGTTTTTGCCTATCGATAAACAACTGACGGAGTATAGCGGATTACAATCACAACTGACTGTTTTAGTGGTATTCTCCGCCATCTTGAAAAATACCGGAGTTCAAAAATAATGTCCGATGAAATTGCACGAGTCGCGACCTGCCCTGTCCATGAAATCAATCCAATGCATCCGGATATTTTAAAATCTCCCTGGGGGATGAACCGACGACTACGGGATGAAGCACCCGTATTCCAAGATCCAAATTCCGGCATTTTCTTTGTTTCACGCTATGAGGATGTCATTCAAATCGCAAAAGACCACAAAACATTCTCCAGCCGAATGATGGGTCCGACTCGCGCTATGACTGGATCTCAAGACCCCGAGGTTATGGAAGTTCTCAAATCGGGTTACGAAAATGTACCTACGATGCTGACAGAAGATCCGCCAAATCAAAGACGCTATCGTAAATTCGTCGACGGCGCTTTTTCTCCCTCAAGTCTGAAGAGCCTTGAGCCCTTTATAGAAAACCTCTCAAACGAGCTAATTGACACTTTTATTGACCAGGGTGAATGTGAATTTCTGTCAGAATTTGGCGTGCCGCTACCCCTAAGGGTGATTATTTCCCAGCTCGGCGCACCACAGGAAGACCTGCCGTTATTCCGCAAATGGACTGAGGCGTTTATCGGAAATCTCAGCCAACAACTAGACAAGGCGGGGACACTTCAAGCAGCCAAAGACATGGTGGAATTTCAGCATTACTTCGTTGCTCGAATGAACGAACGTCGCGCAGAACCTGCCGACGACATTTTGTCCAAATTAGTGAATGCCAGCTTCGATGGCGAACAGCCGCTTACTGACGCTGAATGCCTGTCGATGCTGGCTCAGATTCTAGTGGCAGGTAATGAAACCACCAGCGCAGCCCTCACAGAAGGCCTGTGGCTACTGATCGAAAACCCCGATCAATACCAGTTGATCAAGGACGACCCTTCCGCGGAAATGATTTCAAGACTGGTTGAAGAAGTGCTGCGAATCTCAAGTCCATCTTCAAACATGTTTCGCAGGACCACTAAAGACGTTGTAATGCATGGGGTTACCATCCCAGAGAACTCAATACTATTTGCCCGTTTTGCGTCTGCCAACCACGACAACAGCCAGTTTCCAGAGGCGGCTAAATTCAACTTGATGCGCGACAACCTGAAAGACCAGGTTGCATTCGGCAAAGGTGTACATCACTGTCTTGGCGCCGCACTCAGTCGCCGCGAAATGAACATCGGTTTCAAGATAATCTTGGATCGTATGGAAAACTTCAGGCTTTCCGAAGGTGCATCAGACCCGGAGTTCTCGGCAAATGCCCTCCTCCATGGCATGACCGGGCTCAGTCTTGCCTTCGACAAAAAGTAACCAGTACCAGCATAAAAAAAGGGGCTTACGCCCCTTTTTTTATGCCTGCTAGGTAAGCCTAGTCAAGACGTTCGATAATAGTCCCTGTCCCAAGGCCACCACCGCAACACATCGCAATAAGCGCATACCGGCCGCCGGTGCGCTCAAGTTCATGCAACGCTGTGGTAATCAAACGCGCGCCTGTACTGCCCGTAGGATGACCCAGCGCAATCGCACCGCCGTTGATATTAACTTTTGATGGATCAATACCAAGATCTTTCTGCCAGGCAAGAACAACGGAAGCAAAAGCCTCATTGACCTCAAACACGTCGATGTCGTCAATCGTCAAATTGGCGCGTTCCAACGCTTTACGGCTTGCTGGAATAGGCCCTTTGAGCATGGTGACAGGGTCAACCCCAACCAGTGTTGTGGACACAATCTTCGCACGAGGCTTAACGCCAAGACGTTCGCAGGCTTCACCTGAAGCCATAATGATCGCGGCAGCCCCATCCGAAACCTGTGAACTTGTACCCGCGGTATGAATCTCCTGCCCTGGCACTGGCGTCAGGCCCGCGAGAGAATCAAGGGTAGTTGCCCTTAGCCCTTCGTCTTTTGTGATCATCCGGGTTTCACCTGTCGGCTCGAACTTTTCATCTAGAATCGGCGCCTCAATAGCGACAACTTCGCGATCAAATCGACCCTCGGCCCAAGCTTGGATCGCTTTTTCCTGACTCTCCAGCCCGAACTGGTCTGTATCCTGACGAGTAACCTGATATTCCTCGGCGATCATCGCCGCGCCTATAAACTGACTGGTTGGCTGGAAAAGATTCGCATAGTTCTCGCCCATCGGAGAGCCACCTTTCATTGCTGAACCAAGCGGTACGCGAGACATCATTTCAACACCACAGCTCATCACAACATCCTCGATACCAGCACCGACCATCGACGCAGCCATGGAAGTTGCCTGTTGGCTCGAACCACACTGGGCGTCTACGGTTGTAGATGCCACCTCAAGCGGCAATCCCTGACTCAACCAGGCAATACGGGCGATATTAAAAGTCTGCTCGCCTACCTGAGAAACACAGCCACCAACGACCTGGTCGATCTTCTCTGGCGCAATGCCACTTCGATCGAGCGCGGCTTTTTGTACCTTACCTAAAAGGTCAGCTGGTTTCAGACCAGCCAGCCCTTTACCTCGCTTACCAATTGGGCTCCGGCAAGCTTCTACTATATATACATCTCCCATGGATCTTCCTCTCAGGAATAGTGAATGAATTCAACTGTGAAGGATAACGAAATTGTGGGCCGAGTAAACATCACATTTATCCCGTGGATCAACCCTTACAGAATTGGCAGGACGGGTTAGCTCTCTCCATCCCCGTTAAAAGTCACCGCTAAAAGTCACCGTTAAAAGTCACCATTAAAAAATAGGGTAGACAATCGGAGGACGATCGCTAGACGGGCGTTAGCAGGAAGTGGCCATGGCTCGCGGCAATGGGCTTATTGAACTCATCCTGCCAGATTTCGGCACGAACATTGGCCACACGACGTCCCTGCCGAGTCACCACAGCACGGCCGAAGGTTTCTACCGGCCGACCCGAACGAAGGTAATCAATTGAAACGTCGACGGTCTTGGGCAGACTCTCGCATTGGGTGTTAAACAAAAGTTGGATCAAAGAGGTGAGTTCGAGGAACGCTCCAATCGCACCACCGTGTAACGCCGGGAGGATCGTGTTACCAATCAATATTTCATCAAACGGCAGGATGGTCGTCACCTCATTGCCCTTCCTGTCGACCTGTACACCCATAAACTTCGCGTAGGGAATATGATCGAGCAACGCCTGCATATCCTCTGCGCGGCCTTCTTCTCTCAGTTGTTTCAATATCTGCATGTTTCAGGGCCTTGGTTGGTTGGGCGTACCCATCATAAAGGTTGCCACCGATGTCGCCACCGGATCGTCTTGGCTTTCGTGATAAGCAACGGCCCTGACAAAAGCAATCGTTTTGGTTCGCTTGAAGCATTCCGCCGTAACAAACAAGTCAACGTGCGGGGTCGCTGGCTTCATATAGTCAATTCGAATGTCCAGCGTCGCCATACTTAGATCGTCGTGCCAGTCTTTGCTCACTCTTACGGCCCACCCGGAGGCATTGTCCAACGCGGCAGTGATTACGCCGCCATGAATAACGCCGGTGTCGGGATCGCCAACCAGGTGTGCCGCATAGGGGACCTTGACAGTCAGTTTGGCGTTCGTTGTGTCTTGCACAGACATCCCGATCGCATGACCGTAAGGTGATACATCTGAAATAAGGTCACTCATGGATGTTCGCCAGATCCTTGGAAATTTGCCCCGAACCTTAGCACTAAACACCGACAAAGGAACACGAGTTCAAACTCCACCAACTTGCTCGGGGCTGTATTGTAAGCACTTACTAGCGGGCCGATTAAGCGCTGCTAAACGATCCTAGTTGCGGCTAGATGATGGCTAACGGAAACATACCCGGTTTCATCGTGACGACCTCAGAACTGCGGTTCCGGCATTACAAGCCATCCCGGATGCTTCTGAATACTTGCATTGGTATCCAACGGCTAAGCGCTGTTGAACAATAAATATAGAATATAGCCAGTCGCTAATAGCGCGTTAATAGTGGGCACTTACCATTAGTAACCTCACCGGACGTCTGACAACCGAGACGCTGAACAGCAGTATGAACAAGACCACCGTCCTCACAGTGTCTGACAAAAGTGGCCTGTAAATCAATTTGACCGCCCCCACTTCCTGTAGGCTGAATCGTTTGACGGCCATCCGAAATATCGCTGACCGGAAAAAACCAGTCATCTCTGAGCCCAAGATCACCTAGGCCAAGGTCACCGCGCAAGTCCGGGATTGGCAAGCAAGGACCCTGCTTTGTCGCTGAATTGACCGCTATGGAGAAATGATCAAGTTTCTCGGGGCATCCAACCCGAAACCATCCAACCTGGTGCCAGCGGATTAATCGACCGACCACTCGTTGTCGTTTGTTAACAACGACGGAGCAACTCGGATCATCAAAAACGATACCTATGACTAAATCACTGTTGACATTTAACGCTAAATTTTCCACTCGCCCTCGGCGACTAACCGCACTTTGCCACCAACACGAATCGAGAATTCATCCGTCCGTTTTTCACTTTGCAGGTAGAGCTGTGAGGGTCGCTCAATTTCATACCCCTGTCCCACTCTGACATCAACCGGTCCGGGGCCAAAATACTCATACTCGGCAAGGTACGCCGCCAGACAACCGTTCGCACTGCCGGTTGCCGGGTCTTCCATAGCGCCCAATTTCGCGGCAAACATCCTCGCCTGGACCCGTTGCTCCGAGTTGTAACCTCCTGCACAAAACAGGAAATGCGAGTGCGCTAACCGACCCTGTCCCACAGAGGCATTCTTCAGTGCCGCATAAGAAAGCAGTGGTACCAGCAAGAACTCCAGGCCAGTCGAAACGTTTCGACAGGGAAATTTTTCATCAATATCTGTCGGCTCCAGACCAAGCTCAATTGCAACATCAGCCGGATCGAACGAAGCACCAAACTCTGGCTGATTTTGCGTCATCCATAGTATACCGTCGTCCGCGAATGTGACCGGAATCGGCCCAACACCCAGATTCAATGTCAGTTCCTCGACATCTGATTTTAGAATCTCGTTCCGTATCAGGTAACTGGTACCCAGCGTAGGATGGCCGGCGAACGGCAGCTCACTATTAGGCGTGAAAATTCGCACATCGAATCCCTTCTCGAGAGAGCCACCGGTAATAAAGGTCGTTTCAGCAAAATTGAAAGCCCTGGCGATCTGCTGCATTTCTTTGGTAGATATTCCAGCCGCGTCTGGCATCGTTGCCAGTTGATTTCCCGCGTATGGACCTTCAGAAAACACATCAGTAATGAAAAATTTTCTGGTCATCGAACAGGCCTCGTTTCAAATGTCGTTATTCGTAGAACCGGCCCCGCTGAGCGGTCAATTTAGCGCGTCGTAGCGGAGTTAGGTCCATATCGTTATGATAATAGCCCACAAAACGTTTGAATTAGCGATGAAACCACTATGTCTTGTTACCGGCGTTGGGCCTGGCACCGGCGCTGCTATCGTCAAGCGCTTCGCGGTTGATTACCGGGTAGCGATGATCGCGCGAAACACTGAAAGACTGAACAAGCTTTCAAGTGAAATTGAATCTGCCACGCCGTTTACCTGCGACGTGTCAGACCCTGCGGTATTATCTTCAACTTTAAGTGAGATCCGACAGTCATTGGGGGATCCAGATGTCGTTATTCATAACGCAGTTGGTGGCGCTTTTGGGGACTTTCTGTCTATTAAACCCTCTTCCCTTATGAAAAACTTTGAGGTCAACACCATGGCCCTGCTTCAGCTAGGCCAGGAACTGGCGCCGGCTATGATAGACAAGGGACATGGCGCTATCGTCTGTACAGGCAACACTTCGGCCTATCGCGGCAAGGGTTTTTTCTCTGGGTTCGCACCCACGAAAGCGGCCCAGCGAATTCTGGCGGAGTCTATGGCGCGACACGCAGGGCCAAAGGGTGTTCATGTAGCCTACGTTGCAATCGACGCGGTTATCTCTCTACCCTGGACACGCGAACGGTACGCTGACAAACCCGATGACTTTTTCTGCTACCCGGAAGACATCGCAGAACATGTCTGGCAAGTCACCCATCAACCCAAATCTGCATGGACATTCGATACTGTCATTCGGCCATTTGGTGAAACCTGGTAGAGGTAATTATTCATGACCCAAACCGCCGTTATTATTGGTGTCGGACCCGCCGAGGGTCTGGGCGCCTACCTTGGCGTAAAAGCCGCAGAGGAAGGTTTACATGTCATTGTTTCCGGGCGTACTCAGAAAGATTTGGACGCCGTGGTGAAAATAATTTGCTCATTTGGCGGCAAAGCGACTGGTATCGTCGCTGATGCGACAAACCTATCTTCCGTCAACTCGCTCATCAAAAAGGCAGAAGCTATTGGCCCCATAGATCTTGCCATCTACAACGCAGGCAACAACTTTTCAGGCAATTTTCTCACGATGGATGCAGAATACTTCGAGAACGCGTGGCGGGTCTGCACCTTAGGTGGCTTCCTGTTCGCTCAGGCGACACTCAAGGCCATGCTGGAGCGGGCATCAGGCACGCTTATCTTCACGGGCGCCAGTGCCTCTATGCGAGGGAAACCCAACTTTGCTGCATTCACGGCCGCTAAGGCAGGACTCCGAGCAATGGCCCAGAGCCTTGCCCGGGAGTTTCAACCCCAAGGGATTCACCTCGGTCATATCGTGATCGATGGCGGGATTATGGGAGACAAAGTCGTCAAAACCCACCCCAAGTTCGCGGCAAAGGCAGGTATAGACGGGCTGATCGGGTTAACCGGTATCGCTGAGGCTTACCTGTATTTATATCGCCAGCCCAGGAATGCGTGGACTTTTGAGCTGGACCTGCGAACCCACAAGGAGAACTTTTAAATTGACTATCTGGGTCGATGCAGATGCTTGTCCTGTTGTCGTAAAAGAAATAATTTTTCGAGCTGCTATCCGAACTGAAACTCAAGCGACACTCGTCGCAAACAGTTTTATCAAGGTGCCCGTTTCTAAAAATATTTCCTTCCTTCAGGTACCAAAAGGATTTGACGTTGCTGACGACGAAATTGTAAGACGAACAGAGGAAGGCGATCTGGTTGTTACCGCAGATATTCCATTAGCTGCTGAAGTGATGGAAAAAGGCGCCGTTGCGCTTAATCCCCGCGGCGAAAGATACTCCGACGACACTATTAAGCAAACACTAAACCTGCGGGACTTCATGGACACCATGCGCTCCTCCGGGGAGCATACTGGCGGGCCACCGCCTCTTAATCAATCTAATCGTCAAGCCTTCGCCAATGAACTGGACAAGTACTTGATGCAGCAGAAAAGATGAAGCGATGAATAATCTGGAATGGCAGGCTAGAGTCGATACCGCCGCTCTTTATCGACTCATCGCACTGGAAGGCTGGGACGACCTGATTGGCACACATGTCTCCGCAAGAATTCCCGGCGATGAACATCGTTTCCTACTTAACCCTTACGGCATGTTGTTCGAAGAAATAACCGCAAGCAATCTGCTCACCGTGGACCTGGACGGTAACCAGCTAACGACCAGCGATTACGCGTTCAATCGCGCCGGGTTTACCATCCACAGCGCCGTTCATATGAATCGTGACGATGCTATGTTCGTGATTCACCTGCACACCGATTACGGGATCGCCGTCAGTTGCCAGGAAGATGGTCTGAAACCGCTCAACCAGACCGCTATTGCCGTTTATTCTGACCTCGCGTATCACGACTATGAAGGCGTCGCGACTAACCTCGCCGAGCGGGAACGTCTCGTTGAGGACCTGGGTGCCAAAAACGCCATGATCCTTCGTAACCACGGCACAATGGCCTGTGGCCCCAATGCCGGTGGCGCGTGGCAAGCGATCTTCAGGCTCGAACGGGCCTGTAGGTACCAGATTCTGGCGGAGTCGGGTAGCGCCACCACTCGTTCACTATCAGTTGATATTATTGATTCTCGTGCGAGCGTCACCTCAACTGACGCACTTGAGACACGCGGTACCTTCATCTGGCCAGCATTACTGAGGAAACTAGACCGAATTGACAAATCCTACAGGGATTAAGGATGCAAGAACTCACAAGTCAACAGCGTTCACTCTTAAAGACAGCACTGGAACAGCTGGAAAAAGAACTAATAGACCTGCTCTCGATAACGGAAGCTGGCGCCAAACCAGTGAAACTAAAGGATAACCAGGGTCGGCTTTCAAGGATGGATGAGCTTCACAATCAAAGCATCCTGATCGCCAACCGCACTGTCACCAGTAACCGCCTGAAAGCGGTACTGCGGGCAAAACAAAGGCTGGAAGTCGATGGCTACGGATTCTGCGCATCCTGCGAAGAGCCCGTACCCTTCAAACGACTCGAAGCCTATCCAGATGCATCAATGTGTCTTGAATGCCAATCGGATAACGAATAACTACAAAGGCGGTTCAGCAATTTTCAATAACTGCTTGCCCACATTCTTACCTTCAAACAATCGAAGAAAAGTTTTCGGAGTATTCTCTATACCTTCCTGTATATCTTCACCATGCTTCAACTCCCCACTCTCAATCCACCCCGAGAGCTCTTTTACAGCCTCCGCCGCCTTGTGCAGGTAATCGATGACAATAAAGCCCTGCATAGTGCATCTACGGATGACCAATTGCATATAGTTTCTTGGACCAGAGGGTAGCTCTGATTCATTGTATTGTGATATTCCCCCACAAAGAACGATGCGACCATTTTGTGCCATGTTCAACAGAGCAGCATCAAGAATATCTCCTCCGACATTGTCAAAAAAGACGTTAATACCCTTGGGACATTCTTCGCTTAGACGGACCTGAACATCTTCAGATTTGTAATCGATAGCTGCGTCAAAACCAAGCTCATCAACGAGCCACGCACACTTTTCTGCGCCACCCGCAATGCCAACTACTTTGGCAGCTCCTTTGATTCGCGCTATCTGGCCAGCAATCGACCCTGTCGCTCCAGCTGCGCCAGAGACCACCACGACGTCACCTGCATTTGGCTTGCCTACGTCAAGCAACCCAAAATAAGCCGTGAGCCCGGTGCCTCCAAGCGCGCTCAATACCAGGTAGGGAGGGATTCCGGGTTGGATTTTTGACACACCACCCATCATGCCCATCTCACCATTGTTAACAGCGTATTCCTGCCAGCCCAACTGACCCTGCACAAAATCACCGGGCGCAAAGTTGTCGTTATTGGACTCAATAACCTGACCCACAGTGCCAGCACGCATGACCTCGCCAATTTTTACCGGAGGCACATAGCTTTTCACATCGTTTAACCAACCTCGCATCGCCGGTTCAAATGCTAAATAAAGATTACGAATCAGGAATTCGTTATCCCCCAGTTCTTCTACTGCTTCCTCGACATACTCAAAGTCTGTTTCTTTTACCATCCCATCAGGACGGGACTTGAGACGCCATTGGCCGTTCATTCGATTAGACATATGTTATTCCTGATTAAAAGATTGTCGCGCCTCATATTGCGCTTGGGCGGGTAGCGCAGAGCACCTACTCTAGAGCACCTACCCTAGAGCACCAGCCCTAGAGGACAAAGCGCTTAAAAGAGGTTGTTTTCAGGACGCGATCACTCACTCTCGGCTTCTCCTTCCGGTTTTTTGAAAGGGCCCTGCTCCGTAATGTAATCAATTTCTTCGTCAACATACCGTCGTTCATCCGTCAGGTAGTTGTCTATTGCGTCTCTTAAAGACTTGTTGGCTATCCAGTGTGCGCTATAAGTGTGGGTTGGAAGGTAACCCCGTGCCAACTTGTGCTGTCCCTGCGCACCGGCTTCAACACGCTTCAAACCTCTTTCGATAGCAAACTCTATCGCCTGGTAATAACAGACTTCAAAATGAAGGTATGGATGATGCTCTATGCAACCCCAGTTCCTGCCAAACAAACATTCACCGCCGATAAAGTTAATCGCACCCGCTACATATCGACCATCACGCTTGCACATAATCAGTAGCGTATCATCCGGCATCGTTTCACCGATAATCGAAAAGAATTGTCGCTTCAGGTACGGCGTTCCCCATTTTCGATTACCAGTATCGACATAAAACTGATAAAACGCATCCCAATGCTCTTCCGTGAGGTCAGACCCTGTTATTCGCTCTATTTCTATACCAGCTTCTAGCGCCCCTCGACGCTCTCGCTTTATATTTTTTCTTTTTTTGGAAGAAAGCGCGGCAAGAAAGTCATCAAAATTACTATAATTATCATTTTTCCAGTGGAACTGATTGTGTGTTCTCTGCAGAAAACCCAACTCACCCATCTTGTCCCACTGATGTTTATCAGAAAAGGTAATGTGGACAGACGACACTTCCATTTGCTCTGCAACCTGCATCAGCCCTGACAAAAGATACTTTTCTAGCTCAGGGTCTTCAGCGTCAGGACGCGTTAAAAGACGCCTGCCGGTCGCAGGCGTGAACGGAACGGAGACCTGGAGTTTAGGATAGTAGCGCCCACCTGCTCGCTCAAAAGCATCCGCCCACGAGTAGTCAAAAACATACTCACCCTGAGAATGGCTTTTCAGGTACATAGGCACCACACCCACTACGCCCTTGGTCTCGTGCTCTAACGCCAAGTGGTATGGGGCCCAGCCTGTTTCCGCCACCGCCGAGTGGCTTTGCTCAAGTGCGCTAAGAAAGGCATGAGACAGGAAAGGATCGAACGGAATGCCTGTATCGCCTCCTGACCTGCCCGGGTTAGCGCAGGCATCCCAATCCTGCTGGCTTATTTCATGAATGCCCTCGCAAGCCTTGAGGGTGTAGCTTTGATTTGAGATACCCGTTCCCTTAAGGTTAAGACCGAACCCCTTAAAGGAGCTCGCCCGCCACCAACTCAAGTGCTTCGATCTGGCCTGCGCCAAGCAACATGCTGCCAATCATTCCGGAATTACCGGCTTCTTTCCAGACCTGCAGCCTCTCTTTAATACGTCCGGCTGGACCCACTAGATGGCAGGCATCGACAAGCTCATCAGGGACCGCCGCCATGGCTTCATCCTTCTTGCCGGCCAGGAACAGGTCCTGAATTTTGACTGCCGCTTCTTCGTACCCTAGCGCCTTTGCATAATCGTTGTAGAAATTATTTTTTCGAGCGCCCATGCCACCTATATACAAAGCCATATTGCCTTTGATTGGCATTCGGCAGTGGTCCACATCGTCACCAATGACAACAGTAACAAAGGGCGCAACGTCGAAATCCATCATGGTCTTACCACTTTTATCCAGACCTTTCTGAATAGAGGTCATTAGTACCTCGGATTTTTCAGGGCTCATCCATATTGGGAACACGCCATCCGCCACCTCAGCGGAAGTTTCAAGACCCTTGGGTGTAATGGATGCGGTATAAATTTTGATCGAGGGGTCTGCTTGCAGAATACTTTTCAAAGATTTACCCAGACCGGTACCATCATCAGCACTGTAAGGCATGCTGTAATGAAAACCTTCATGCTCCACTGGCGCTTCACGGTTAAAAATCTTTTGCATAATCTCGATGTACTCTTTTGTTCGAGTGATCGGTCTGCCATAGGCAACGCCATGCCAACCTTCAACCACCTGCGGCCCGGAAGCACCCAAGCCAACAATGAACCGCCCATCAGAGAGCTGATTCAGCGTCATCGCTGTCATCGCACTACAAGCTGGTGATCGGCCAGGCATCTGCATGATCGCCGTACCGACTTTGATTTTATCCGTCTGAGCGAGTATCCATGCTGCCGGCGTTACGGCATCGCTTCCGTATGCCTCTGCGGTCCACACAGAGTCGTACCCCATACTCTCTGCTGCCTTTATTCGCTCCATATCTATGCTGAGTACTTTGCCGCCAATTCCGTTCAGGATTCCAAGTTTCATTATTGCTTCCTCATATTCATCAATCAGTATTTCGTATTTGTCCGGCCCATCACTGTCATCAGGCAGATAGTTTGGTCAGTAGCTCTTTGGCATGATCGTCATCCCTAGCCGGTAATGACCCCATGGTTCGGTCAACCAAATCGCCGTATCTATTTTTAAATTTGTCAACCACGTCATCTATTTCCGCCACGACAGCGAACGCTTCAAGGATATCATCGGTAATCAGCGTACCCATCTCGTCCCACTTACCCTGCTTCGACAATTTGTTCAGCTCAGGCTGTAAATCACCCCAGCCGTGCACCCCTAGCACCGGCGCATAAGCGGGTGTGGAACCGTAAAAAGCAATTTGCTTACAAACCGCCTGTTTGCTGGCATTGTATTGTTCCTCGGTCGTACCCGTCACGATAAAGCCCGGGTAGGAAATTTCAAAGTCATCACGAGAACGTCCTGCCTTCGCAAGACCTCTTTCCACGGCGGGCAAAGTGACTTCCCGCAGGTATTTTTCGGTTGTGAACGCGTGAATAATTACACCATCGGCTACCTCACCAGCAACTTCTGTCATGAGCGGCCCTACCGCCGCGAGAAACACCTTTGGTGCGCCATACTCAATGTCGAGTGGCGTAAACATAGGCGTCATTAACGAGTGAGTGTAGAAATCCCCTTCGAATGAAAGTCGCGTTCCGTTGTGCCAACAATCCCAGATTGCATGCATTGCCGAAATGAATTCTCGCATCCGTGCCGCTGGTTTGGACCAGGGCATGCTGAATCTCTTGGTAATGTGCGGCCGGATTTGGGAACCCAGGCCAAGGACAAACCGTCCCTTTGAAAAACTGTTTAAATCATGACCAATATTGGCCAGGTTCATCGGGGTTCGAGAAAATGCGACCGCAATCGACGTCACCAGCTCAATATTCTGCGTTTCCTGCGCCGCCAGCAGAAGAGGGAAAAATGGATCGTGACTGGTCTCCGCAGTAACAGCACCGTGATACCCAAGACTCTCCAAACGTCTCGCACTGCCAGGAACACCTGACAGGCCGCCCATTAATCCACCATCTACTCTCATTTATGTTGCTCCGTATCTAATCTAATTTATATCATCTCAACCGCCGTCGCGGCAGAGAACACAAAAGAACGAACTTCTCGACTCAAGTCGAAAAGACCAAAACTACACATTTAAAAAGAAAAATGCTTAGCCGTAAACGCATCATAGGTCTGCTGCGCTTCTTTGGGCGACACACAGGAGATGATGTGCGTGGAGATACCCATCTCGCCATATTCACGAATTCGATCATGACATTCTTCCATCGACCCAAGAATAGCGATGTCATCGATCAATTGATCATCCAGCGCACCTGTTGTCTTCTCTCTATCCTTAGCAGCCCATCCTTCCTTTATCGTATTGGCCACATCTTCGTATCCGCACCAGGCAAGAAAATTGTTATAGACCGGCGTCGCGTAATAAGGCGCAAAACCACCCCGAATCCTGTTCCTTGCTTCCGCCTTGTCATCAGTCACCACCACCTGGTGGCGACATACGACCTCGACGTCTTCTAGTTTCTTACCCGCTCTTTCCGCACCTATCCTGATGTGTTCCATCATCTTCGGCAAAGCCCGCTTAGGGAAAAGATTCAAAATCACACCATCGGAAAACTCTGCCGCTGCCTCCAGCATCTTAGGCCGCAGTGCGGCCATGTATACTGGCTGGGCACCGTCTTCTATGCCCATCTGGCGATAGCCGTGGCTCTGAACTGTCTCGCCGTCATAGCTGGTTTTCTCACCATTTAGCATCTGCTTAACCAGTTCGGTTGTCTCTTTCACCCTGGTTAACGGCTTCTCAAATATCTGGCCGTGCCAGTTCTCCATCATCGTCTGGCTGGACGAACCAAGCCCCAGGATAAAACGGCCCTTCGATAGCTCCCACAGTACTCTTGCCGTAGAGGCGAACACCGCTGGCGTTCTTGTATAAACAGGTATGATTGCCGTTCCTATCCGCACCCGCTCAGTGTTTAACGCAACTGCCGCAGCAGTCGTCATGGCATCTACGCCGCCTGAATCCGCAAACCACAGGTCGTCATACCCCTCGGCCTCTGCCCATTTGGCGAGTTCAATCGTTGCCCCTGCACCACGTGGGTCAGGTAATGTCAGTGCAGTTCTCTGCGGCACGGCCATAGGTTTTCCTTTCGCTTTTTCAAAGATGTTCGACGTTCAAAGTCGTTCTGCTTCTAGATAATGTCCTGACTCGTAAGCTTCTCTGGCTCAATCTCGTTGCGAACCAGTTCGTGCTTCTTCTTGCTTTGTTTACGTTCGTATTTTTTTGCGGAGTTGTAGGTAGGTTCCACCATCGCCACTGCGCCAAAGGACTTCTGCCTCTGCAACTCAGTTACCTCGCCATAGGTTGTTGACCTTTGCCGAGGCGTCCGGCCAATACTACGGATAATATCTTCCATCTCTTCTGGCGACGTTTCCTGACCGTGAGCCGCACCGGCCGCGCGCGTGATCGTTTCGTTCATCAGGGTACCGCCCAGATCATTAACCCCTGCCTGCAGGCAGGCTCTGACTCCCTCGTGGCCAAGTTTGGTCCAAGACGCCTGGATGTTCTTAAACAGCGGGTATAGTACCAGCCGAGAGATCGCATGAATCAATATTGCTTCCCGAAAGGTCGGACCTTTCCTCGCCCGGCCTTTCAAATAGATCGGAGATTCCATATGGATAAACGGCAGAATGACGAACTCGGTAAAGCCGCCGGTCTTTTCCTGCAGAGCACGGATACGCAGCAAGTGACGGGCAACATGTTTGTACTGCTCCATATGCCCATACATTATCGTCGCGGTGGTGTTAAAGCCTTGCCCATGCGCCGCTTCCATTACCTCGAGCCACTGCGCTGTATTAATCTTGTCCGGGCAAAGCGTCGCCCTGACTTCATCGTCCAGAATTTCAGCTGCTGTACCAGGCAGTGTGCCAAGCCCTGCTTCTTTCAACTGGCCAAGAAACTCTGAAACCGGTATCCCAAGCGTCTTCGCCCCCTGCCAGACTTCCAATGGCGAGAAAGCATGAATATGCATATCAGGATTAACCTGCTTGATGGACTGGCAGATATCGATATAAGTCTGGCCCGTGTATTCAGGATGTATCCCACCCTGGAGGCACACCTCGCTGGCGCCCCTGTCCGAGGCCTCTTTTGTCCGCCGCATGATTTCTTCATGGGAAAGGTCATAGGGTTTGCCGCGAAGGTTCTCGCTCATTTTACCTTTTGAGAAAGCACAGAACTGGCACTTGAAGTAACAAACATTGGTGTAGTTGATGTTTCGATTCACACAGTAGGTAACTTCATCGCCCGCGACCTGTTTACGCATTTGATCTGCCGCTTGGCAGACAGCCGTGTAATCATTGCCCCTTGCTTTAAACAATCGAACAATGTTCTCTTCAGACAAGCCCCTACCGGATTTTGCCTTACTAAGAATGTCCGCAAGATCTGCGGAGGGACCCTGCTTTGCGATTGCAGTTACCCGTGCGAGATCAATCTCTGGCGGATCTTCAACCGCGCCTGCTGCCCAGTTTTCAGTTCGAGCAAAGCCCGCCCCGTCTATCGCCTGCAGGACCAACGGTTCAACAACGTGATCAACCCACCGAGGTAAATCATTCGCATACTCAGGGTACAAAGCTAGGCGTTCAATCAAAAGCTTCCCTGCTCCTGCGGTCTTATCGGCAAGGTCCGTTAAATGTGGCCATGGTGCTTCCGGGTTCACAAAGTCAGGTGTTACAGGAGAGACACCGCCCCAATCATTAATACCAGCAGCGACGATCTGCTCAAAGATACCAGGGCTAAGATTCGGCGGTGCCTGAATATTCATGCTTGCCCCAAAAATAATCCGTGCCAGCGAAATAGTCCAGAGCAGCTCATTCATGTCGGGCTCTGGCGCATTGACCATCAGTGTTTCGGCCTTGGCTCGAAAATTCTGGATGATGATTTCTTGGATATGGCCATGAGGTTCGTTCGCATCACGCAGTGCCAGCAATGATTCAACCCGTTCGTAGCGAGTTTCTCCAATGCCAATGAGGATGCCTGAGGTAAAGGGTACTTTTGCTTCACCCGCCAGCCTTAGTGTTTCAAGGCGCCGTGCCGGCACCTTATCGGGAGACCCGTAATGAGGCATTCCTTTTTCAGTTAGTCGATCAGACGCACTCTCAAGCATTATTCCCATAGAGATGGACACCTTACGCATCTCTGCCAACTCATCGGCGGCCATCAGCCCGGGATTAAGATGTGGGAAAAGTCCCGTTTCATCAAGCACCATTTGAGCCATATCGCGAAGATAGGAAAGCGTTGAATCCTGTTTCAGCGACTTAAGCCCGTCCCTTGCCGCTTTGTAACGCAACTCGGGTTTGTCACCCAGGGTGAATAAGGCTTCTTTACAACCCGCTTTGGCTCCATCCTGAGCAATCTTGAGTACTTCATCTGGCGTCAGGTAAGGCGCTTTTAGCTTTCTCGGCACCTGGGCAAACGTACAGTAGTGACAGACATCTCGACAAAGGTGCGTCAGTGGAATAAATACCTTGCGAGAATAAGACACCGTGTTCTGATGGCCAGCATCCCGGATGGCTCCTGCAACCGACATCAGGGAACGCGTGTCATCAAAGCCGGCCAGGCTAAGAACTTCCTCGTCATCAAGCCGCCGACTCGATGATTCGACCAGTAGTTTTTCGTTTCCTTGCGTCATTTTCAATCCGTTTTTTTCAACCTGATCGGTTCAACCTGATCGGTTCAAACTGATCGGTTCAAACTAATTCGTTCAAACTCTATTGGCGAACTCGTCTTCGAGTCGCTGTCTAATACCAATTTCCTCGAGGAATCGAACGGTGCTATAGACCGCACTACCCCCTTGCCCCCCTATACTACGCCCAACTTCCACCATCAGTTCGCTAATATCTGATGGCGTATCTATATCCAAGCCAATGCCGGGTAACTTGGTCACCTGAGGGTCTATCCCACGATCCCTCGCCAGAGCCAAGTGTTTCCTGAAGCTGTCGATACCAAAGCCGAACGACATGCAGTCTGGCGGGCTGCAGGCAACGCAATTCGACCCACCAAGGTCCGACGCAGGAACAATCATAAATTCGGATTTATCCGATAAGCCAAACCCTTCCAATACAACTTCCAATTCTTCCGGCGTTACCAAAGGAACATCACCAGGCAGAAATATCATACACCCTACACCTTCGGCGGCGAGTTGTTTACCTGTCTCTGTAACGGCTTCGATCAATCCTGAAGGCTCTGGCTCCGGGCGAATTTCCGCGCCAAAACCCCTCGCCAACTCCGCGACCGCCTGATCATTAGTAACCACCACGATGGTGTCTATGTGGGTACAGGCCTCAACCGCTGTCAGTACATCCTCGACCATCGCCTGGAACAATCGCTTTCGTTCTTCCGAATTCAACAAGCCGGACAAACGCTGTTTCGCATCTTGCAGTTGTTTAATAGGGATAACGGCGCTTGTCGTCATGATTACGCTTCCAAGTTTGCCGCGAATGCCAGAGTCTGTTTTGCTAGTTCAGTTTTATCTTGCAACGTTAACATGACTGACTTTGTCACGATAGTTTCTAGCCCAAGCGCATTAACCTCTTTTTCAAGCGCCGCATCGGCGATATCGAGCACAAATCCTTGCACCAGGTTTCCGTATCGCTCGACATAATGCTGGGCCACACCTAGCGCAGTCTGAGGCATACCCAACTCGCTCATCATCTTCGCCGCAGGGCCCTTAATCGCTTCACCACCTACGATGTTAGAAATCACAACCACAGGTACCTTGGCTGCTCGCAACTGATCCACTACGCCAGGTATCTCAAGAATCGGCGCCACAGAAACAAACGGGTTCGAGGGACAGATGATGACGGCCGAAAGAGGCCCTGCCAATGCCGCAGCAAACCCCGCGCTAGGACGCGCTTTATCAATACCCGTAAACTCAAACCCGGTCACCTCGGGTTGGCACCTGTCACGCACAAAATAGTGCTGAAATGATAGCGTGCCTTGCTCCCTGCAATGCACTTGGGTTCGAACCTGCTCATCGGTCATGGGTACAATACGATGCGCAATGTTCATCTTCGCACTCAGCCGTTCTATGACTTCGGAAAGAGAAGCGCCTGCATCAAGCAGTTGCGTTCTCAAGATGTGAGTTGCCATATCTCGATCTCCCAGGCTAAACCATCCCTCTCCGCCAAGCCGTTTTAACGCCGCCAGAAAATTCCAGCTCTCTTCCGCTTGGCCCCAGCCGAGTTCCTTGTTGTTCCAATCAGCCAGTGTATACAGCACTGTGTCTATATCTGGGCAGATATTCAGGCCGAGATGCTCAAAGTCATCTCCCGTATTCGCAACGACCGTCAGCTGATCAGGCTCAAGCACCGCCGACAAACCAAGAACAAGTTTGGCGCCACCAACGCCGCCCGACAGCGCCAGATAATGATTAGATTGAGGGATCTTCATGAGGCTACCCTAACGGAACATGTCCATTTCTTTTGGCCGGATTAGGGGTTGCACACCTTTTTGGTGAGCGTCTTGTGGCTCTCTGGGTTGGTAACCCCGCACCACAACCACGGGCGTCTTTTCGGTAGTCTGGCCCATCACTAATGAAGCTCCAGCGGCCATTTCATCCGCGGCTGCCACCTGAGTGACCCGTAATTCACGGCCGAAAATGTCGTGGCCACCTACGTAATCCTCTAGCGCGGTAAACCCTGCTACGCCTATGGACAGACCCAGAGTACCCATTCGCCAAGCGCGGCCCAGAGAGTCGTTAATAATGATGCCTACTTCCAGGTTATGACGCTCACGGATCGTCGCACGAAGCCGCTGCGCACTCGCGTCCGAATCAAGCGGTAACAGCAAACACAGATCGTCAGGGTCGCCATCTCCCAAGCGGATATTCGACTGGTCAATCCCTGCATTAGCCTGCACAAATCCACTTCTCTGCTCAACGATGAGTACACCAGGGCGCTGCCTGACTACCTCGTTGGATTCATCAAGTATCGCCTGAACTTTTCGTGGGTCTTTGTCCACTTCCTTGCCCAGACGAATCGCCTCTTCAGATGGCGTGACTGTTCGCAGATCAAGATACCGGTCTTCTGCCTTGGAAATGATTTTTTGGGCAATGACGATGACATCATCCGCAAGGAGTTGATCACCCGTCGCGGCCAACGCATCATCAATTAGCGCCACAAGATCATCCCCTGGCTCTACCATGGGAATCCCTTCCACACCGATAAAAGTGAGTTTCATTATTTAGTCGGTTCACCCGTAATCACAATGCCGCTACCTTTAACACCGTGATGACGATTAATGGTAATCAGGATAGACGTCAGCGCTTCAGCTGCGACAGCGTTGGCCAGAGGCCCCGCATGCCATCCCTTCAGACCAACTGCTTCAACCAGTTTAATGACCGTTTCTCTGGCCACTTTTTTATTACCCGACACAAGGACATCACAGGCGATCGCGTGATCTTCCTGTAAATGCATCGCGCCCACATTCTGAAATGCCGAGACGACGAAAACATCTTCACCCAAAAAGTTTTGCGCCTGCACAGCTGCACAGCCAGCCTCTGGCAGTTGCACGGTACCCACTTTCGGTGGCACTAATGGGACCGTGACGTCGATCAAAATTTTCCCTCCAAGACCAGGCTTTACCGTCTCCAGTGTACTTAACTGGTGCTCAAATGGCACTGTGAGTACCACCAGGTCCGCTGCTGTGGCAGCCTCTAGGTTCTCATGACCGGTGACGTTCAGGTCGGGGAATTCATCAAGCAGATCCTTCGCTGCCGCCTCACCCTTCTCAAGGGTGCGGGATCCAATCATTATTTTGTATCCAGCTCTTGACCATTGGCGCGCAAGCCCACCACCTAAGTCTCCTGTTCCACCTAGGATTGCTATAGATTCCACTGACTCTGACATAAAGATTCTCAAAAATTCAAAAGGGTGTGATTATTCCTTAATCACTAAAGGCAAACAATGGCGCGGCATCCTGCAAGGGTAACGCAAAATGCAGGGAAATCAGCCGGCCTTATAAGATATACGGCTAGCCTGTTCCTCCAGATCATCGCAAGCAGCGCTCAGGGCTGTTGATGGCCGTCTAATCAGCCAGAGATTACTGACCTTAGAACTTCAGCGCCAAATCTTTCATCGCGAGCAGCGCTCAGGGCTATTGATGGCCGTCTAATCAGCCAGAGATTACTGACCTTAGGACTTTAGCGCCAAATCTTTCATCGCGAGCAGCGCTCAGGGCTGTCGATCCAGTTCATTATGAATAATCGTTACGCACTGTGCCGCATGCAGCATGAGGGGACCCAGTGATAGTTTGCGGACACCCTGTCTTGCCATGGATTTGTAGGTATTCTTCGGCATTGGCGTGTGGTCAGTCATTACAAACACGACATCTTCAGGAAATTGCTCACTCCTGATGTCTTGGCCCGCGGTATCCAGAACATAAACCATCTGCTGCTCCGCACGAGACTTAACCAGTTGTTCAAAGCTCGTGGCGGTAACTTTGATGCCTCGACCGTCAAAAACGGATTCGTCTTTCTCCAGACTACCAGCGGCCCTCAGCGCCTCGCTGATCACCAGCAGAAGGGCCCTTTCGTGCAAGTCCGGCAGCGAACCAAGGATAGACCCGTCAATTTCCACGACTCTCGAATAAAACTGACTTTTCTCGAGCACTAGCGTCACTTTTGTATCTTCCCTATGACCCTGACTCACAAAAATAGCGTGTCGAACAATATCGGCCAGATACTCAACACCAACGCCCGTGCCGATCGCCTCAAGAAAACGATCAGCAGCTACCGGGGCAGCGCGCGCTCGAACGATGAATTCGATCAACGATCTAGATCCTCGTAGGCTTTTTGCCTAATTAAGAATGACCTAGTGTCTCCAAGCAGGCCCGGGAACATTTTGTTCATCACAAAAGACATTGCGACCCGCGCATCCTGATCCACCAGCACGCTGGATCCGCCCCAGCCACCCCAAAAACAGGCATTTTCATTTGGGGAGATCGGAATAGGCCCTCGGTTAAGGCCATAACCCAGCCCGAAGGTGATCGGCACATTCAGGCACAGATCGTGACCATCTATTCTTGGCTGCATGACAGATCTCGCTGTCTTTTCCGACATTAGATCAACGCCAAAGGCCGACCCACCACAGGCGAGTGGCGTCTGTAAGCGAACCAGGGAGCGCGCATTACCATGGCCGTTTGCCGCCGGTATTTCCGCTTTTTTCCACCCCGAGGTCCAAGAGTCTTCCGCTACCGGCGCAGGATTAGAGAACGTTCGATAGGCAATTGAATTCGGGTCATCGTTGACCGCAAGGTTATTTTCATTTGTGCCTGGCGGCACAAAAAGATGCCCGATTCGATCAAATTCAGATTCAGGGACGCCGATGAAAAAATCCGCCCCCAAGGGACTGGCCAGCTCTTCACGCATAAATTTACCCAACGTTTTACCGGTTATCCGACGTACGACCTCGCCAATCAGGTATCCCTGAGTTAGCGCATGATAACCCGTCGCGCTGCCAGGTTCCCACCAGGGCGCCTGAGCTGCCAGCAAGCCAGTCATCTTTTCCAAATCATACATATCCTCGGACGTCACAGGGACATCCATACCGGAGAGGCCAGACGCGTGATTCATCAGATGCCACACGAGCACCTTATCTTTGCCGCTCTGGGCGAATTCAGGCCAGTAGGTAGCGACAGGCTCATCAAAATCAAGTAGCCCACGGTCGGCGAGCACGAGAGCACAAAGGAAGGAAACTGTCTTGGTCGAGGAATAGACATTGACAATCGTGTCCTCTTTCCAGGGCCGTTGCTTGTCTTCATCTAAGTGGCCAGCCCAGATATCTACCAGTAACTCACCATTTTTAGACAGGGCAAAACTCGCGCCGATATCGTCACCATTTCGAAAATTCTGGGCAAACTGCTCCACAGTACCCGCAAATCGCTCATCGAAATGCCCGCTAACCTCGACACCCCCTATATCTGCACTCATATCGCCTCTCCTCGGGTCGTTAATTTCTAGTGATAAATCGTCGCGCACTGTCGCCGAGCGTGAATGTATCACAGGTAATGCCGCACCACCTTGGTGCAACGTGGCGCCGCCAGACCGCGCTGTATACTTTTCCACATTTTCTGTGGATAAGTCTGGTGATAAGTCACCCTTGCCCCCATAACCAGCTAGCTGCATCGCTTCTCGCCCCTTGGTTATTTTTTAACCACCTTTAATTAAACCTATATAAAACAATGACTTAAATTACACCAAATCCGCACCGTAACTTTTACAACACAATCAGCCTAGTTTTTGATCTGACCCCACTCAATGTGAATAACTCATTGCATGAATCAGTAAAAACGCCTTAATTTTCAGTGTCCAGGAGATTTTTTGGTGCAAAAAGTCGACACCTGTCCCCTGGAACAGACAAAGCCTGCTTAACACAAAGTGCCATTTCCTAGCTCCGTTTCGTCCAAATCTTCACCTCTTAATTCAATGTTAACCTTGGAGGCCTGGGGTCTCGATCGACAGCGCTGAATAGTTTTCCACATTCTCTGTGGATAAGTCTGGTGATAAGCCACACTTGTCCCCATAACCAGCTATCTGCATCGCCTCCCGCCTGCTGGTCGTTTTTTAACCACTTTAATTAAATCTATATAAAACAATCACTTAAGTAACGCTAAGCCGCCGTCACTTTTATAACACAAGCTACCTGGTTTTTGACCTGACCCCACTCAATGTGAATATCTCATTGCATTAATCAGTAAAAACGCACTAATTTTCAGTGTCCAGGCGCTTTTTTGGTGCAGAAAGTCGACACCTGCCCCTTGGAACAGACAAAGTCTGCTTAACACAAAGTGCCATTCCCTAGCTCCGTTTTGTCTAAACCTTTACCTACCAATTAAATGTCATTCTTAAAGAAAACGAGTCTCGACCAACAGCACTAAATAGTTTTCCACATTTTCTGTGGATAAGTCTGGTGATAAGTCACGCTCGCCCTCGTATATAGCGGTCTGCATCGTTTGCTTCCCTTTGGTTGTTTTTTAACCATAATTAATTAAACCTATATAAAACAATAGGTTATGCCTCATAAAATTCTCCCTGTATTCTTCAGCTGACAATTCTTCGAGTTTTTGGTCTGACCCCACTCAATGTGAATAACTCATTGCGTTAATCGGTAAAAAATCCCTAATTTCTCGTGTCTAACGACGCTAGTGGTGCCGAAAAGTAGACAACTGACCCTCAGACTAGACAAAATCTGCCAGAAACAAAGTATCATTTCGCACATGCATCATCTTTAGATTCTCACCCCCCCCAATCAAAATGTTAATGACTTTTAATATGTTGTTGGCAACACTTGTGCCCGCTTTGTCGCAACCGTTATCATTTACGGCTACGAACATACGCAAAAATTCCTAAAAGGGACAATAACGATGGGCGCAATCACCAGTTTTATGGGCGACTTAAAAGTCCTGTTAGTAGCCGCGACAACCAAACCCCCGGCCCCCAGTCAGATCGCTTCATTCTCATTACTCGTTGAAGGCAATGCCGCTCGAATTCCCAACGCAATTGCACTGATGTGTGAGGAAGAAGTCGTCACCTGGCAAACGTTAAATGAACGAGCGAACCGGATTGCGAACACACTGAAAGCTGCCGGGATCACTAAAGGAGACTGCGTGTCACTGTTCATGCAGAACCGCATCGAGTTTGTTATCCAGGCGGTCGCAACAGGCAAACTTGGCGCGATTACAGGCCTGATCAATACAAACCTGACGCGCCAACAACTGGTACATTGCATCAGCCTGACACAATCAAAGAAAATTATATTCGGCGAAGAACTTACAGAACCCCTCAATGAAGTTCGAAATGAACTCACACTCGAAGATGGAAAAGATTACCTTTACGTAAGAGATACGGGAACAGATCCAGCGCCAAACTGGGCAACTGAAATCGATAGCAGTGACACAAATTCATCTGGCGACAACCCACCAGAATCTCGTCAGGTCGAAGCAGAGAATACCGCATTTTATATTTTCACTTCCGGCACAACCGGTTTACCCAAAGCCGCCCGCGTATCGCATAGAAGAATGCTTCCCGCTGCAAAAATGTCGGCTACCGCACTGCTTCGAATCAAACAAACTGACCGCATGTACAACTGTTTACCCTTGTATCATGGTACAGGTCTAATGATTGGCCTTACCGCCGCATTTACAGTTGGCGCTTCCACCGTAGTGCGACGGAGGTTATCGGTTAGCGCATTTTGGGATGATATTCGCAAGTATGAATGCACGTCTTTTGTTTACATAGGTGAGTTTATTAGATACCTGATGAGTCACCCTGAGGCACCAAAAGATAAAGAAAACCCGGTACGTGCAATCGTCGGCAATGGCCTGCGGCCTGACATTTGGCACGACTTTAAGAACCGATTCGATATCGAAAGGATCGGCGAATTTTACGGCGCAAGCGAGGGAAATGGCGGGTTCGCGAACGTATTTAATAAAAACTGCACGGTCGGGTTAGGCACCGCGCCGGCAAAAATTGTCGCCTACGATATCGCTAACGATACTATCGTCAAAGATGAAACCGGTTATTGCATTGAACAACCCGTTGGGGAACCCGGCCTGCTTCTCATTGAGATAACCGGAAAGTCAGAATTCGAAGGCTATACCAATAAGGATGCGTCTTCGCAGAAAGTGATCGGGAACGTCTTCATTGAGGGGGATTCCTACTTCAACACCGGCGACCTGATGAAAGTTGTTGATGTCGGATTTGCCTTTGGGCAAAGACATTATCAATTTGTCGACCGCGTCGGAGATACTTTTCGTTGGAAGAGTGAAAATGTTTCTACCAATGAAGTTGGTGAAATCATTAACCAGCATGAAGACATCATTTTCACAAATGTTTACGGCGTTGAAATACCAGGCACAGACGGCAAAGCTGGCATGGCCGCTATAGTTCTAAAGGACCACATCAACCCTAAAAACATCAACCTGGAGAGCCTCTCTGCACACATCCGTGAAAACCTGCCCAGTTATTCGAGACCCATCTTCATTCGATTACTAGCCGAACTACCTACGACGACGACCCACAAACTTCAGAAAAATGACTTAAGAGATCAGGCATTTCACTTCGATAAGGTATCGGACCACATGTTCGTTATGCGCCCAGGGGAAACGACTTACAGCAAACTCGACAGCGACTTTTACGACAAGATCGTCCAACGTGAAGTCCACTTTTAGACAACAGAAAATACTCGATGACGGCAGCATTCGACAGTACCAGGCCGACCTCGCACCGATATTTTTCACATGGACTGAAGCTACACTTTCTTGATTGGGGAAATGAAAGTTCAAGCCCAGTACTACTGATTCATGGCATGCAGGACCATTGCCATAATTGGGATTGGACCAGTGAAGCCCTATGCAACGATTATCATATCCTGTCACCTGACCTACGGGGACACGGAGATTCTGACTGGTCAAAAGGCAGCAGTTACAGCAACCTCGACTATGTCTACGATATCGCCCAACTGATCGAGCAACAGGATTTGGATTCAGTGCATCTGGTAGGTCACTCCCTGGGAGGAACCGTCGCCAGTCTTTATGCAGGACTGTTCCCAGAACGAGTGGCAAGCCTGATATCGATTGAAGGCGTTGGCGGATTCTGGTGGCAGGAGATTGCCAACATGCCAGCACAAAAAAGAATCAGAGACTTTTTTGATGCGACCCGGAGCCAAGCCGGAAGGACGCATCGCCGATATGAATCATTGGAAGCAGCCCATGCCCGTATGCAGGAATCCAACCCCCACCTGAGTCCGGAGCGAGCAAAACACCTGACGATTCACGGCAGCATCAAAAACGAAGACGGTACCTACAGCTGGAAATTCGACAACTACACCCATACCGGCATGATTTCTAACTTCAGCTACAAAGACATGGTCCAGATCTGGACACTGGTTACCTGTCCTGTACTTTTGATCAACGCCACTGAAGGGTTTGAACACCGGATAGGCCACGATGGCAGTGAAACCTATTTTTCCAACCACACTATAGAAACCATCCCGAACGCCGGACACTGGCTACACCATGATCAATTCGAACGCTGTGTAGAACTTATTTCAGCCTTCCTGAAACAACACGCCTGAAGTAACACGTCTGAAACAACACGCCAGCGGTAGCACGCTCGAACCGGGCCAGCTTCTGGGAGCAGGCATAAGTTCGTGGCGTTCACAGTCTGTTGGCAACTAGCGTGATGACTTTCGATTAGGCCTTGGATCGCATAGGAACAACCATCTCCGCAATATCGACAAATAACGTATCATCCCGGGAAAGATGTCCCTGCCGCTGTTAGCAGGCGCTTACAAACTGTAACCCAAGAACCTCGGCCTAATAGATCGCAAACATCTCTTCAAAGGCGACCATCTGGCCGCCATTGGCAGAGGAAGGCACAAGAATTGGCGTTTTGATACCGGCATCGAACCAGGCTTCCACACCGTCACGAACCTGCGTCGCGGAACCAAAAAGTGTTGTGTCAGCAAGCCACTTGTCCGTCAGAAAATGTGGTATCTTGTCCATCTCACGATCGTTGATCGCTTTCTCGATGCCTTCCATTTCTTCCTGATATCCGGCCTCTTTCCAATAATTCCTATAGTTAGGCAGCATTGCATAAGATGTCAGCGTCCTTCGATTGACTGCTTTCGCGGCTTCAATGTCATCAGAAATACAAGTCGGGATCATGTCACCGATAAAAAAATCGTCGCTGCTTCTCGCTTCGTCCGAGACCACCTTCAATGATTCCTGCATATGGGAACGAGCACCATTTGCAAACACCATGCCCTCAGCAATATCCTCGGACAGCGCTATCATTTTTTTCCGCAGCGTCGCCAGAACAATTGGTGGCAGCTCGCCTGTCCTTGGGACATTACGTAATTCTTCGACAAAATTACGGGTATCAGTGAGCGGTTTACCCGCATTTAATCCCCTTGCCTTCAACGCCGGCGCATGACTGACGCCAATTCCAAAGCGGAACCGACCGTTCGAAACTTCATGTATAAACGACGCCGTACTCGCGTAGTCTGCCACCTGCCGAAAATAGATCGGCATAATGCTCGTACCAAAATAAATTTCGTTCGTAGCAAATGCAAGCGCTTCACAAAGTGCCATTGAATCGCCGAGGCTTGGCCCGTAGATCCCACTGAAACCTTTCTTTTCAATTTCCGTCGCCAATGCAATTGTCGCATTTCGGCGTCCCGGTACGGCCGCCAAACTGAGCGCAGGCATTCTAGTCATTAGATACTCCTTAGAATTTCGCGCGCCAGTTTTACTGTCGCGTCTACGTGAACTATTGTCTGAAAGCGGAAACCATATAACATTTTTTATCAGGTGTCTGCGGCGCTAACTTATGAGCGTGAGTGGGTTAGATTTTACCAGTCTTAGAAGAAGTTCCCAGTCAGTTGGCGCCATAGGTCGACGCGGCCGTCAAATGGATAAACAGCCACCGGACGCAGACCTTTGGGGTCACCGCCCTTGTCGACTAAGAACAAGCACTCACCGCTAAGTGTGACGAAAATATTTAGCGTGGGCTCGTCCCTTGCGACGACGAAGTATACCGCCTGACCGGTGAACCCCACTCGCTAACGAGCAATGCAGGCGGAAGACCTGAAGCGAGCTATACATGGATTCTCAGGCAAGATGCGCCTTCACCTCGCGACACTGGTGTCTGCGACTGCATTAACACCGGAATTAATCGAAATTCATCGACAGTTCAAAACAAACCCGACATTTACTCACCTGAATGAAGCCTGGGAAATAGGCCGTACTATTGCGATTCAACCGGTTGTTGACGTCATCCACAACAACTGGCCGCCAAAAAACAGATTCATATGCCGGTGGCTTCCACGAAGCACCTCGAGATTGTTCCTACGGTGACGAATGCTTTGTTAAGCAAAAGAGACACCCCGCTCAGCAACAGCTTGGAATGAGGCTGAGTGAATTTCTTGCTTCCATTATAAGCCAAAATGCGGTGAAGCTGGCCAAACCTATATCAACCGCTAGAGACGGAAAGCTGCAAGCTATTAGGTAACAGACGATTGTCTCAGCACGTCCTTTTTATTATCGAAATCCAGGCTTCCAGAACCAAAAAACGTCAACCAAATAGGATTCTCGCGGGTCGCTAGACGCTAGCGACAGAACTTGTTTGAGGATGCCTTAAGGTTCCACCACAAAGATCGTCTAAAACAGAGGCATTTTAGATTGCATTTAACCTTGACAAAAAAGCGTGATCGATGGTATCAAATTCAAAAGGGTTGCGGTTCCGATTGGTGGATACCCTCTCAAGCTGGATAAAGGATAGCGATATGTCTATTAATTTCCGTTTAATTAAGCACCGCATTCCCTACTTAACGAGCTTTTTCTACACGACTGTATTGACAATATTTTTCGGCGTTAGCCTAACAAAGGCTGCGGAAATTGAAGAAATAGTCGTCACGGCTAGAGCTATCGAGGAAAGCGTGCGAGATATCCCCGTGGCAATTACAGCCATCGGCGAAGAACGAATGAACTTGTATGGTATCGAGAGTTTCGAAGACCTTGAGGCGCTCACGCCACAGCTTTCGATTGGTCGCTCCAGCAGCGGCAACGGAGCAAGTATTTCTATAAGAGGCATTGGCGCCGCAACGTCGAGTATTGGCATAGAACAATCAGTAGCCGTCATTATCGATGGCGTCTACTTTCCCCAAGGCCGTGTGATCAACGAAGGACTCTTTGACGTTAATCAAGTCGCCATTCTGAAAGGACCGCAGGCTCTCTATTTTGGGAAAAATTCTACTGCAGGTGTTCTATCAATTAGAACGAATGATCCCGGCGATGAGTTTGAGGCATCAATACGCGTAAACAACGAATTTGAAAGCGATGATCTTACGTTAGAGGGAATGATATCTTGGCCAATTAGTGAAAAGTTAGGCATTCGGCTCGCAATCCAAACATCCGAAATGGACAAGGGGTGGATAGAAAACAATTCGCCGGAAGGTGGCGATGTATACACTACCTTTGATGGATTCACGGGTAACCTAAACACCTATAACAACCCGAAAGCAGACGCCGGTTGGTGGCCGTCACAGGAAACCCTATACACACGTTTGACACTGGCCGGAGATCTAAGTGATACGTTTAGTTACAACGTAAAAGCGTCGTACGGCAAGTTCGAACAAAGCTCTTCTACAGGAGGCGGAGAGCTCTTTGAATGTGAGACGCTAAACGGGGTAGCTCACAACAGCCAACCAGCAGCTGTGCAACCCCCAGGAAGACAAACGGTTTTATTTCAACCTGTCCCTCTGCCGTCTGTCGATTGCAATTTTGATGGGGCCAGAGGATTAAACGATGTACCACCTGAAGTCGCAGCAACAAACCCTTTGCTCAATCAATTTGGTAACGGTGCAAGCGGGGAGAAGTTCACATCTTACGTGCTCACCACCACGTTGGACTGGAATTATGACGACTACAGTATCCAGGCGATCGTTAACTACCAAGATCAAGAAGAACGCTGGGTAGGAGATCAAGATGGAGGCGCGGTCACCTCAATATTCGCGGCAGAAAAAAATACTTTTAAAAACTATTCCGCCGAAGTTCGAGCGTTGACTAGCTTTGATCGACCGGTCAATTTTGTACTCGGTATGTATTATCAGCAAACCGACCGTTGGTTTAATCAGGACGTCAATTTTGGCGCGGTGCAGTGGACAGGCCCGATCGCTGATCCTGCTGATGAATTCACAGCGTACAACAAAATCTCGGAAACGGACGGCGAGACGCGTTCAATATACGGAGAAGTTATTTGGGATATTAGCGACACCTGGCAGCTCACTGCTGGCATGCGCTACCTTCACGAGACCAAAGACTCATATTTCATTCAGCCGTACGTCGCGCCCTACTCTTTTTTCCCAATCTTTTTTACCGAATATGACCCCAACGATCCCTCGACGAGAATAGAAAACGAGCAAACGTTCGAAACGGTCATTCCAGAAGTCACTATCAGATGGGAAATTAACGATTCGCTTACCGCTTACGCTGCCTATAAAGAAGGATTCAAATCGGGAGGCTTCTCTAACAGCGCCATACTGGGCAACCTATCCGGATCCGTTGAGGACTTCTCGTTCGAACCTGAAGAAAATAAAGGCGGAGAATTCGGACTGAAAGCGGCCTTATTTGATCAATCCATGCTCCTCTCGGCAGAAATTTTCTATTACAAGTTTGATGACCTACAAGTCGATTTCTTTAACTCGCAACAATTCGCTTTTGTGACCGAAAATGCCGGCGGCTCCAAAACATATGGCGCAGAGGTTCAAATAGACTGGGCAACGCCTATTAACGGGCTAACGTTTTCTGGATCTCTCGGTTACCTAAAATCATTGTTCACGGATTTTGAAAACTTTTGTTACGTCGGCCAGACACCGGCACAAGGCTGCAATCTTTTGCCAGGACAATTAGAATCACAGGTAAGGCAAAATCTTGATGGGAATACCAGACCTGGAGCACCCGAATGGAGCGGCTTTATCGCCGCCAACTACGAGCGACCAATTGGAGCATCATTATTTATTGGCATTTCTGCAAACTTCCAATATAAAAGCGAAATCACCTTAAGTGCTTCTGATCCAAACGCTATCTACGAGTCTTATAACACTTTTGATGCCAATATCCGTTTAGGGCCGGAAGATGGAAAATGGCAGATTGCACTTGTTGGAAAAAACCTGACAGACGAACTGGCCATCAGAGGGGCTGGCAATGTGCCTGGGACAGGCGGAAACACAGGAACAAACGAGGGATATCGAGGTGACCTTTCAGGGGGAGCCATTAGGCCGAAGCAACTAGAATTAGAGTTTATGTATCGCTTCTAGAGCGATACGCCAAGCGCACTGGACGCTCGAATTTTTTAGCGCAGGAATGATTGTTCCAGAATACTTTTTGAAAACTTGGAAAAGGTGTGCTGTCGGCTTTCTATTCTTGGGTCAATTGATCTAGGGATACAGGAAAGCTTTTCCACTCTTAATTAAAAAGGTCTCATAAAAGTGCCGGAACAATCTTACCTAGCGGACAATTTGGCGATTCGACCGTTATTGTGATGGCGTAACTCAGCGTGATGAAAAGTTACCCATTCGTTCACATGATGACCCGGCCTGGATTTATAGAAATCACAGGGGATAGCGCCGTCTTGCGAAGTTATAGGATGGAAACGCCAGTCTTACCTGATGGAACCGGGTTACGTCCCTGTGGTCAATATGATGATGAATGAGCCAGGGAAGAAGGTGACTAGATATTTTCAAAACGGTCTTTCACCCATTTACATGGCTAGTAGCCTAAAACGGAATGTGAAAACAAGACATTTGAGCTCACGCTCTTTAATCACTCAGGACGCCCACGGCATTCTTTCTGTCGAAGACTCTTTCCCATCACCAGCAATTTAGCGACTAACTATTTCTTCACTAACCATTTATTAACTCACCATTTATCAACTCAGTATTTTTTAACTCAGTATTTTTTAACTCAGTCAGGACAAAGCCTGCTCTGATCACTTAAGAACACATCGCCGGCTACGAGAGAAACCCTATGAACAGCAATACTAAAGCATCCTACAAGCTACCAGCCGAAGCTTATTTTGATCAATCCTGGTTAGATAAGGAAAAGCTTAATATATTTGCAGGTAGTTGGCTCTTCGCTGGCCTAGCATCAGCGCTCCCGGATCCTGGACACTATAAAACTTTTAGTGCCGGGTTTGATGACCTCATCATCGTACGGGATAAAAATGGCAATCTAAATGCTTTCCATAACACCTGTCGTCATAGAGGCGCCCGCCTGGTCAATGGGCACGGTCAATGTAAGACTTTTATTTGCCCCTATCACAAATGGGGCTATGGGCTGGATGGGGAGCTTCGAGGCGTTCCACAACAAGAGCAGTTTGGAGAACTCAACTTAACAGAGCTGGGACTTCACAAGGCTAGTGTAGAAAGTTGGATGGGGCTCCTCTTTGTTCACGTCGATGAACGGCCTAGTGTCAGTTTCGCGCAATGGTCGATAGGGCTGGCTGACGAACTGGCGGCGTTCAAGGTTAACGAGCTACAACTGCTAAAACAGGATAGTTTTACCTTCGACGCCAACTGGAAGCTCTATATAGAAAATCATGTTGATTGGCTTCACCTCTGGTATGTGCACGCCGAAACACTCGGGAACCTCAAACACTCCGACGGAAAAATCATGCATTTCGGATCAAGCTTCTGCTCCTACGACCCGGTCAAACCCGAACATGAAACCGCCTCGTTGGCGGCAAACCCATTACCTGACATCCCACACCTTAAGGATGTGGACAAACGATACTCAGACATTGGCGCACACTTTCTATTTCCGAACCTGCCTATTTTCACAGGCCGTAGTTTTTTTGCTCTGACCGACCTCGTACCTCTGACGCCCGATAAAACACAAATGAACATCAGCCTTTTAGGCCTTCCTGGCGGCGATACGGACGCCTTCATGGCAGCGTTTAATCAAGTCACAAAAAACGAGGATGCGGTCATTATAAAAACCATCCAGGAGGTCGTTCGCGGCAGCCGTTTTTCTGTAGGACCCATTGCCCATACCTATGAGAAAGCTATTTCATGTTTTCATGAGCACTACCTCGATATGATCAATGGAACGTCAGGTGTCTAGCAACTTGGGCACCAACGAGTTGCTTGGGGTGTGGCAAAGGGAGTCAATCTCTATTGACGGAAGAGCGCCATATGAAGACTCAAATGTACTCTGGTTGCACGCCGGGGATTACTTCGCCGACATTCGTTGGCCACGATCGGCTAAAGGGACAGAACTAACTTCGGCTTTTGCCGGTAAAGCGCTTTGGGAGCCACCCCGGATGCGATTTTCGCATGAGATCGATCTGAAAAAACAGTTAGATGAGGACATAGGGTGCCTATCCTTATTAAACGACCAGCTGATTGAGCATGGAAAAGTCTCGATAGGCAATAAAGTCATTCGATTTCAGGAGGTCTGGTCTCGTATTACTAAATCAACCCTTGAGCATTGTCGGGTTGCATACAAATCTAGCGCTCGCGGCACAGGGTATATCGTTTGGGTTGGTGACCACGTGATTGCAATGGAGGAAACTGACGAACAATTCAGCGCCGCTGCCTGGACTCATGATCACATTAGCGGATGGGTTTTGACCATAGGCTTGGGTGACAAGCAGAGATTAGATGGTTTACTGCATTCGTTTGTAGCAGGTTCTTTGGCTACTCCCTGGGCAGAATGTGAATTAAGCTAAGTCATCAAGGTTTAGGCTTGCCGTGCTCAGCTACACAGCTGTGACCTTGATCGTTTTTATGGCCGTTTTGGTTCAACCTACAAACCTTTAGCTTCAACTTCTTCGTTGGTTATCGCTGTAATTTTCGACGCGAGAGGGCGCCCCGCAACGACGTTTGCCTGACACCGCCAATCAATTCGGTAAGCGCTATTCCACTTCAGAAATCTAGACACTAATGCCGATAATGAGATGCTTTCGCTAAAGAGATTTCCATGATTTTCCCTGTTAACCTAGGCAAGTTCAGACAATATTGTTGAACGGGACCACCTAGCTAACACTATGCTCGACTGTCCGATCGTAGGAAGCAACGTGGCCACCCAACAAGGGGAAAAGCATTGTCCAACGAAACACGCACTGAGATTCTTGCGTTTCTAGAATACGCATTAGAACGCGTTGTGCTTGCCGCCGGCGGGTCAGCCCAGCACGCCAAGTACGTTGCCCAAGCCATTTCTTTCGCCCACATACAGGGCAAACTCAATCAGGGTTTGGGCGTTTACGAAGTTATCGACTTAGCCTTGAAATTGGGCGTGCTTGATATGTCCGCTACGCCTGAAGTCATTGATGAGGGCCCCGCGTGGGCCGTCGTTGATGGTCATGGCTCGTCTGGTTACTATGCACTTAACGTCATGGCTGACATCGCGATTGAAAAAGCCCGTACCAGCGGAATTGCTATCGCCTATGGCGGCAACCACAATGATGCTGGTAGTTTCGCCTCCTACGTCTACAAAGCCCACGAACAAGACATGATGGCGATGGCGTCCAACAACACGCCGCCACTCGCGGCCCCATTTGGTGGTATGCAGAACCTACTTTCTTGCCCACCGTTTGATGCCATCGTACCGTCCGGAACCGAACCACCAATCTGGGCATCGCTCAAGTTCGCGGAGTTTTATGACGCCGATATTTCCGAGGCGGTTCTACACGATAAACCAATGAACGGTAAATGGCTGATTGACCCAGCGTCAGGAGAGTTGAGCGATAACCCAGCACCCTATGCAATGCCCTTCGAAGGGTATGGTCGCGTCTGGGGGTATTCTTGCGGTGGACAAATAGAAACTTCTCGCACCTACGCCCTCAACCTTTGGAACGAAGGTATGACCGCAATAGCAAACCCCATCGGCATTCCAGTAAATCAGATATCCAGCACTGACGA
>Ga0302126_10000044_pt1 | contig 94611 bp, 87 predicted proteins | sample CB4_20m_MG_FD_203108 | JGI IMG/M metagenome (GOLD analysis project Ga0302126, IMG submission 203108) | Marine microbial communities from Western Arctic Ocean, Canada - CB4_20m | ecosystem: Environmental > Aquatic > Marine > Oceanic | place: Canada: Western Arctic Ocean | collected 2017-09-24 | reverse complement strand
AGTGGCAAGACGCTCCTTGCAAACACCCAAGGTTTACCTTTGCCACACAAAATAACCTGTCTAATAAAGACTGGCGTATTTGTTGCTATTTTTAACGCGGCCGCTTCAGACGCACTAGGAACTGACTCATGTTGCCTAAGTACTTCTACTGAAAATTGGTTTTCACTAGCATCAATTAGCCGTGATGTGAGTGACCCACGGTCAGATAACCAGTCATACCAAGCATTAGGTACTTGGTTTTGATCAAGATCAGAGAGGGCTTTCCAAAGAATAGTTTTACTGGTTTGAGAAGGTAATGAAATTGGCAAAACGGCTCCTAAGTTGGGTTCCATGATTCTTGCTTGAGTCTTAGTCATACGCAGGTGACTCTCCTGTTGGGCGATCGCGAAACCGCTTGTATTCCCATTGATACTGTTCAGGCGCTAAGGCAATAATTGACTCAACACCCTTGTTGAGCGCAGACAGACTAATCTCAATATTTTCGCTATACAATGCTTCGTCGGCCGGTAAAAAGTGTAATTCCCAGCCTCCTCGGATGCGAATAGCAGAGCACATTAATGCTTGAGCTCCTGAGCGTTGCAAGAGCTTATTGATCAGAGTCATCGTACGCGTCTGAACGCCGAGTAAGGGTGCAAACTCACCACTTTCAGGAGGCGGCTGTTGGTCGGGTAAAATACCGGTAATTTCTCCTCTCTTTAGCGCCTTAATAATAGCAGCTACACCGCGGACGTTAGTGGGTACCAATGTCGATCCCGATTGCTCGCGTGACGTTTTGATCCATTCTTGCAGAAGCTCTATTCTCGGCGGGTCATATAGAGATGTCATGGCTTGATGTTGGCTAGCCCAGAGACCTAGTACCTCCCAGTTACCCTGATGGGGAATAATAAGAATGGTACCGCGCTCATCAGCAATTGCTGCCTCAAACAATTCTAGTCCTCTAATCGAAACAACCTTGTTGGTAACCCAAGGATTTCCTTTACGCCAGACTAAAGGTGTTTCAAAAACCGCTTGAGCAAGATGTTTCATGCGTCGCGCACAAAGCGTATTAATCGCTTTGGCATTCATTTCAGGATAACAAAGCGCCAAATTGAGTTTTGTTATCCGCGCAGGCTGTGCATTGAAACTATATAACAGCCAACCAAAGAAACGCCCTTTAATGCGACCGATACTGAGCGGTAGCCACGAAATAAGCTTCAGGACTCTTAGGACCAATGTGTCTCTCATCGCCAGATGCTCCTGCCGGATGTTATGGATTGACGCACAATGCATTATTCTTGTCTTAGTTGGGATCAGTTAGCCATTGCTCTGGTATTATATCGAAAGCTGAATCGGGACGGTTATCTAATTCGTCGTTTTGACATGCTTAGACCCTATCTTTATCGCGGTGCAGCTTTATAATTGCAGTCTTGAGCTGTACCCTTTCTTAAAGTGAGTAAATTTTCGTGAGCGACCTTCTTGCACCACCCGATAGTTTTCAAGAACTAATCTCCAGATTACAACAGTACTGGGCGGACTGCGGGTGCGTAATCATGCAGCCCCTAGATATGGAGGTGGGAGCAGGTACCTTTCACCCAGCGACATTCTTGCGCTCCATCGGTCCGGAAAACTGGAACGCAGCCTATGTGCAACCGTCACGCCGTCCAACCGATGGCCGTTACGGGGAAAACCCTAATCGGTTGCAGCACTACTATCAGTTCCAAGTAGTAATGAAACCCTCCCCTAAAGATTTTCAGGAGCTTTATTTGGGCTCTCTTCGATCTTTAGGTGTTGATACCTTAGTCCATGATATAAGGTTTGTTGAAGATAACTGGGAGTCCCCTACGCTAGGCGCCTGGGGACTTGGTTGGGAGGTTTGGCTGAATGGCATGGAAGTGTCGCAGTTCACTTATTTCCAACAAGTCGGAGGCCTCGAATGCTATCCGGTAACCGGTGAAATAACCTATGGGCTAGAGCGCATTGCCATGTATTTGCAGGGTGTTGATAGTATCTATGATCTTGTTTGGGCTCATGGTCCTCAAGGTGATGTGAGTTATGGGGATGTGTTCCTGCAAAATGAAATTGAAATGTCCACGTACAATTTCCAACACGCCGATGTGGACTTCTTATTTAGCGCATTTGACCAATATGAAAAAGACTGCGTCAATTTGATAGATAATAACCTCCCTCTTCCTGCCTATGAAATGGTCATGAAAGCATCACATGCTTTCAATTTGTTGGACGCTCGCAAAGCAATTTCAGTGACTGAACGTCAGCGCTATATTCTTAGGGTTCGCACTCTTGCACGCGGAGTCGCTCAAGGTTACTTCGACTCTCGGATGGCAGCCGGGTTTCCCTTAGCGTCACCAGAAATCGCGCAAGAAGTGTTAGCTCAACGTGCTGGAGGGTCCAAATGAAAGCTGATTTGTTGTTTGAATTAGGGACAGAGGAGTTGCCGCCGAAGGCCTTGATGAGTCTTTCTAATGCGCTTTTTAAAGGTATACAAAAGGGCCTGGGCGAAAATAAGTTGAATTTTAATGAGGTGCAATCGTTTGCTGCACCGCGGCGTCTGGCCGTCATTATTAAGGATCTGGATGTTCGGACTCCCGATACCGAAGTTGTTGCCTGGGGCCCTCCCGTGAAGGTCGCATTTGACGCTGAGGGTAATGCAACTAAGGCAGCGCAAGCTTTTGCGAATAAAAATGGTTTAAATCTTAAAGAGCTACCAAGCAAAATAGAGAGTGACGGTAAGCAAGATAAACTTTGTGTTCGGAGAGTTGAGGCGGGAAGAGACACTTCGTCGCTGCTAGGGATGATAATTAACCAGTCTCTGTCGTTGCTACCTATTCCCAAGCGTATGAGATGGGGTAATAGCAAAGAAGAGTTTGTACGGCCCGTTCAGTGGGGTGTTTTGTTGTTTAATGACGAAACTTATTATGAGTCGGTTTTGGGCGTCACCACCGGCAATGTTAGCCAAGGACACCGTTTTCATGGGACTGGAGACATTACCATTTGTTCGCCAAACAGTTACGAACAACAATTACACGATAATTTTGTTATAGCCAGTTTTGCCAAGCGCCGAGAACTCATCGAAGACGGCGTTAAATTACTGGCGTCAGAGGGGGGCGGCATTGCTGTCATTGACCCTTCACTCCTGGATGAAGTCACTGCATTGAATGAATGGCCGGTTCCTCTGATGGGATGTTTTGATGAAGCCTTTTTAGCGGTTCCCTCTGAGGCATTAGTGTCTTCTATGAAAGAGCATCAAAAATACTTTCATCTGGTAGATAAGCACGATAACTTAATGGCAGCGTTTATTACCGTTTCCAACATTATTAGCAAAGAGCCTCAAAAAGTGATTCAAGGCAATGAGAGAGTTATTAGGCCTCGTTTAGCGGATGCCGCATTCTTTTATAAAAATGATGCCCACGTGAGCCTTTTTGATCGTCGGGAGCAATTGAAAACCGTCGTATTTCAAGAGAAATTGGGCTCGGTGTACGCTAAAACCGAACGGGTAGCCTTGCTAGCTGAAACATTGGCGTTTAGCACTGGGGCAGATCCTGAGACGGCCTTCAGGGCAGGACAACTCTGTAAGTCAGACTTAGTGACCGACATGGTGGGTGAATTTGCTGACCTACAAGGTGTTATGGGGCGTTATTATGCTCTTAATGATGGTGAGGATGCTCAAGTTGCGGAGGCTCTCCTTGAGCAGTATCTACCGAGATTCTCAGGTGATCTGGTACCTTCCACCACCGTTGGGGCCGCTCTAGCATTAGCTGACAAGTTAGACACTTTGGTTGGTATTTTTAGCATTGGCCAGCAACCTTCAGGCTCGCGAGACCCTTTTGCGTTGCGAAGAGCCAGTTTAGGAATTTTACGAATCATTATTGATAGAAAGCTTGATATAGATTTACGTTCCGCAATAGAAGTGTCAGCGATCCAATTTGAGCTAGAGGGTGAGGCTCTTAAAAACATATGTAAGCAAGTACTTGCTTACATATTGGATAGATTTAAATCTTGGTACAAAGAAGAAGGTTATGCAGCAGAAATTTACCTCTCTGTAGCGCCTCTCAATCTTAGCAACCCATTGGATATTGATGCTCGCGTAAATGCCGTCGCGTCCTTTTCACTGCTGCCAGAAGCCGGCGATCTAGCCACAGCAAATAAACGGGTGTCAAATATTATCAGCAAACAGCTTGGGACAAGTGAACCAGTGACCCTTGACAGTAACTTGCTCGTAGAGCCTGCAGAAAAGACGCTAGCCAAATCAATAACTAGGATGTCATTGCTGTCTGAACCACTTTTAGCAAGCCGAGATTACACTAATGTGCTGAAAAATTTAGCCACACTGCGTGACCCAATCGATAGCTTCTTTAACGATGTCATGGTGATGGCCGATGATCAGGCACTACGCAATAATCGCCTAAGCCTGCTGAGTAACCTACGCGCTTTGTTCGTTAATGTCGCTGATATTGCTCAGATGGCGTCGAGTAAATAGCCTGCAATGTATAGATATTGTTGGCTGGCTCTCCGATCAGGACTGTTTTATCTTGGTTTACTACTGATTGTGATAATCTCGGGACTCACATCCTGCTTTATTTGGTTTTTGCCTTTCAAAAAGCGCCAGAAGCTTGGGTCTACTAGCAACTATCTGATACTCACTTGGTTGCGTTTAGCCTGTGGAATAAACGTAAGAATCACCGGCTTAGAAAATCTGCCTTCCGGACCCTGTGTCATTCTAAGTAATCATCAAAGTGCATGGGAGTCTTTCTATATTCAATGGCTCGCACAACCGGCAAGCTTCGTGCTGAAGCGGGAACTTCTGTGGCTTCCCTTCTTTGGATGGAGCGTTGCAGCAATGCGACCTATAGCCATCAAACGCTCCAAACCTACAGCAGCTATGCGGCAGGTCTTAAAAAAGGGCCAGGCTCGATTGAAGTGCGGACTTAAAGTAGTTATATATCCAGAAGGTACAAGAAAACCTAGCAACGAATTAGGCTCGTTTAAAACAGGAGGTGCTGCTTTAGCCAAACTGGCTGGCGTAGATGTCGTGGCGTTAGCACACAATGCCGGAGCATACTGGCCAGCCGATAGCTGGCTGAAATATCCTGGAACCATAGATGTATATATTGCCCCGGCTCTGGATTCGTCTGCTTACAGCGCTCGCGAACTGGCCGAAAAAGCTCACTCCTGGGTGTCAGCCCACTTAGAAACAACAGGGTCTTAGATTGGCCAACTAATCAGTGTAGCTGATCACGTTTTAAACGTCCAAATTAACCACTGACAGGGCATTAGTTTCAATAAACTCCCGTCGCGGTTCGACGTGATCGCCCATCAACGTGGTAAACATTTGATCCGCCGCGATGGCATCTTCAATAGTAACCACAAGCATGCGGCGGTTTTCAGGATCCATTGTAGTATCCCAAAGCTGCTCTGGATTCATCTCACCCAGCCCTTTATATCGCTGCGTACTGATGCCTCTTCGGGACTCGGCCATCAACCAAGCCAAAGCATCTTTAAAGCTGCTAACCGGCTGTTCCCTCTCACCGCGCTTTACATAAGCGCCCTCTTCGATCAGCCCCTGAACCGTCTTACCTAACTCAACCATGGCTGCATATTCATTAGAGGCAAAGAAATCACGGCCCAAACTATGGTAATGGGGTACGCCATGTGCAGTGATTTCAACATTAGGGATGAAGAGATTACGCTCTTTATCTTCTTTAATCGATACCTTATAGCGATGGGTTCCACTATCGGTTTCTTCAAGGCATTTTTCGAGTTCAGCACACCAAGGCTCAAGATCGCTACTGTTCTGCAGAAGTTTCCCCTCTAGCCGGCTAATATAAACCAACGCCTCAAGCAGCTCTACAGGATACACAAGTGACATACGGTTGATAATATCCCCTACATGCCTAAACTTTGCGACCAAACTTTCCAGGGCAGTGCCCTGAATACCTGGGGCACTAGCATTAACATACAAAGCGGCATTCTCTAATGCTTTTTGCGTCAGATAAACCAGCAAGGCATCATCATCTTTTACATACTGCTCAGACTTACCTTTGCTGACTTTGTAAAGCGGCGGCTGGGCAATGAAAATATGGCCATTCTCAACAAGCTCACGCATCTGCCTAAAAAAGAACGTTAATATCAATGTGCGAATATGAGACCCATCGACATCAGCATCCGTCATGATGACGATAGTGTGGTAGCGAAGCTTTTCTAGATTAAACTCTTCAGTGCCGATACCACAGCCAAGCGCTGTAATAAGCGTTCCTATCTCTGCATTTGACAGCATTTGGTCAAAACGAGCTCTCTCGACATTAAGGATCTTCCCTTTTAAAGGCAAAATCGCCTGAGTCTTTCGAGCGCGACCCTGCTTAGCTGAACCGCCAGCAGAATCCCCCTCCACCAAGTATAGCTCTGAAAGTGCTGGGTCTTTCTCTTGGCAATCAGCCAACTTTCCAGGTAGGCCGGCAATGTCTAGCGCCCCTTTACGGCGTGTCATCTCACGAGCCTTACGAGCAGCCTCACGCGCACGAGCAGCGTCAATCATCTTGTTAACAATAGCTCGCGCCTCCTGAGGAAATTCCATCAGGTAGTCGCTAAATTTGTCGCCCATTTCTTGTTCTACAGCTGTTTTTACCTCAGAGCTAACCAGCTTGTCTTTGGTCTGGGATGAAAACTTGGGGTCTGGTACCTTCACAGAAACGATGCCCGTCAACCCTTCTCGCGCATCATCGCCCGTAGTCGCAACTTTCTGTTTGCCGTTAATTCCTTCTTTTTCAATATAGGAATTAAGGCCGCGAGTCAGCGCTGACCGAAAGCCCGCTAAATGGGTTCCACCATCACGCTGGGGAATATTATTGGTGTAGCAAAGAATATTCTCCTGAAAGCCGTCATTCCACTGCAGAGCGACTTCGACACTTGTACCATCTTCACGATCAGTGTTGAAGTGCATAATTTTATTAACGGTACTTTTGTTGGTATTCAGAAATTCAACAAAGGCCCTCAAGCCACCTTCATAGGCATAAACTTCTTCTTTGCCTGAGCGCTCATCATGAAGAACAATCCGAACACCTGAATTCAAGAACGAGAGTTCTCTCAAGCGTTTAGCCAACTGCTCAAAATGGAATTGAATATTCGTAAAGGTTCCCTCAGAAGGCTCGAAATACACTTCCGTTCCCGAATCGTCTGTATCGCCGATAACAGCCAGCGGGGCGTCGGGAACGCCGTGAGAATAAGTTTGCTCATGGACTTTGCCGTTACGACGAATCGTTAGTCGCATCTTTTTAGATAAGGCATTTACGACAGATACCCCCACTCCATGGAGTCCACCTGATACCTTATAACTATTATCATCGAACTTACCCCCAGCGTGCAGCACAGTCATAATGACTTCCGCAGCAGAAACGCCTTCGTCATGCATTTCTGTAGGAATACCACGACCATTATCTAAAACCGAAATAGACTCATTCGGGTGAATCACGATCCGAATTTCAGAACAGTGCCCCGCCAACGCCTCATCAATGGAATTGTCCACAACCTCAAACACCATGTGGTGCAGGCCGGTACCATCATCTGTATCACCGATATACATCCCTGGGCGCTTGCGAACAGCATCTAGCCCTTTCAAAACCTTAATACTAGACGAATCGTAATTAGTTTCTTCAGACATAACTCTATAGCTTCCTGTTTTTCAACCTGGGGTAATCGCGCCATGTTCCATGTGGAACATCTGATACGCATTATCTTTCACTAAAACTTCAAAATCTTTTTTATCCACACCCGTCACAAAGAACTGACAACCCAAACTATATAGGCATGACACAACCTGCTGCCGGTGATGATAATCCAGTTCGGCCGGCAAATCATCCAGTAAAAATACACAGGATTCGCCAATCTTATCTCGAAAATAAGTTGCTTGCGCCAACTTTAACGCATATACGAGCAACTTTGTTTGCCCGCGCGATAAAACATCGGCAGCAAGCATGCCATCAACCTTGACCCTCATATCGGCTTTGTGAGCCCCATGACAAGTAGTTCCAACCGCAAGGTCTCGCTTACTATCAAAATCCATAGCCTCTGTGAGAGACATCTTCTCGCTCCAGCCTTGATAATATTCAACCTCGAGAACACCCAAGCCGTCAAATGTCTTAGCGACAGCCTCTATATGCGGAACTAGCCCATCCACATAGCGCTCCCGATGGGCCGAAATCTGCTCTCCCAAAGGCACAAGCTCCGCTGTCCAAGCACGCAAAGAATCCGCGTCTATTCTAGCATGACGTAGCAGTTGATTCCGCTGTTTTAGCGTCTTTTGAAAGCGCGCCCATAACTGAGAGTAGGATTGTTCCACGTGGAACACTCCCCAGTCTAAGAATTGTCGGCGCTGCAGCGGTCCGCCCTCTAAGAGACTGAAGCTTTGAGCGTCAATCAGCTGCATGGGAAGTACTGTCGCTAACTGAGCTGCCGTCAAGATTGCTTTGCCATCTAGCCGCGCTGCAAAATTACCACTGGCACCACGCTTTATACCTAACTGATGAGATCTTAACGGATCCTTCTTTTTAACTTTAGCCGATACAACCAGTTCTTCGGCCTGGTGGTTCACCACCATACGTAGATCTCTATGACGGAAGGACCGCCCTCTTCCCAATAGGTATATAGCTTCAAGTAGGCTCGTTTTCCCACTACCGTTAACACCATAAATAATGTTAGCCATATTATGGAAATCCAACGTTAGGCTTTGCAGGTTTCTTACTTGGTGAACTTCAAGATGAGGAATATACATGAGAACGTTGCCCAGGAAGGCCGGAGTATGAATCCGCCCTTGCCTGAAAGGCTACTAAAGACGCATCGGCATAACGACGTAAACCGCCGAACCGTCTGCAGCATCTTCAACTAAGGCACTGCTATTTGAGCTGGACAGAGTAATTCGAACCTCAGCACCCGTAATGACGGAGAGTACATCTAACAGATAACTGACATTAAATCCGATCTCTAAGTCTTCTCCAGAGTAGTTAACAGAAACCTCTTCCTCAGCTTCTTCCTGTTCAGGATTGTTGGCTACCATCTTAATGGAGCCTTCAGACAACAGAATCCTAACGCCCCGATACTTCTCATTAGATAAAATCGCCGCTCGGCCAAACGCCTGCTTTAGCTCAGTACGATCTCCAATAACAATTTTGTCCCCGCCCTTCGGAAGAACACGATCATAATCAGGATAGGCTCCATCGACTAGCTTAGACGTGAAACAATAGTCGCCTCCTGTCACACGAATGTGGTTAGAGCCCATAGCCACTTTCACATCATTTTCGTCAAGCAGGCGCGACAACTCAATAATGCCCTTACGAGGTATAATCGAAGTGATAGGTTCAGAGACAGAAACATCACAGACACCATCACACAAAGCCATGCGGTGACCATCGGTAGCCACAGCCCTAAGCTTATTTTCGTTTAACTCCCAGAGCATACCATTAAGGTAATATCTAACATCTTGCTGCGCCATCGCAAACGAAGTTGCCTCTATCAGACCTTTAAGCACTGACCCAGGGACCATAAACTCTACGGTCTTTTCACCTTCATCTACTGAAGGGAACTCGTTAGCCGGCAATGTAGATAGTGTAAATTTACTGCGCCCACTTTTAATCGTTGCTTTACCATCGCTGCTAGAAAAATCGACCATCGCCCCATCGGGTAGAGAGCGGCAAATATCAACCAACTTACGTGCCGATACAGTGATGTCACCATCCTCACCTGTAGCGTCAGTATCAGTTACGCCTACTATTTCAACTTCTAGGTCCGTACCCGTCATGGACAGTCGGGATTGCTCTAGACTCAACAAAACATTCGATAATATTGGCAATGTTTGGCGCCTCTCAACAACGCCAACAACCAACTGAAGAGGTTTTAAGAACGCTTCCCGCGATAAGCTAAATTTCATAATAATTTATTATCTCCGACTCTACTTTCAACAATGATCAACAAATACTATTTAGGTGGACAGCGCTCGATACAGGTTCTTCAGATCTCTTTGAACTTCACGATCCATCCCTTCCAACTCTTTTACCTTCCGACAAGCATGAAGCACGGTGGTATGGTCTCTCCCTCCAAACGACTCTCCAATCTCAGGAAGACTATGACTGGTAAGCTCTTTAGCAATAGACATAGCTAATTGCCTAGGTCTAGCCACAGAACGACTCCTGCGTTTAGATAACATATCAGACATCTTAAGCTTATAGTAGTCAGCAACAACCCTTTGAATATTATCTATGGTAACTAGCTTGTCTTGAAGTGCCAATAGGTCTTTTAACGATTCTCTAATTAAATCTATATCAATAACGCGCCCAGTAAACTGAGCATGAGCCATCACTCTCTTAAGAGCACCCTCTAACTCTCTTACGTTAGAACGAATACGCTGGGCAATAAAGAAAGCCGCATCCTTTGATAGATCCATCCCCGCCTGCTCAGCCTTGTTCATCAAGATAGCTGCTCTTGTCTCTAGTTCGGGCGGCTCAACCGCAACCGTTAAACCCCAACCAAACCTCGACTTTAATCTTTCTTCAACACCATCTATCTCTTTTGGGTAACGGTCGCAAGTCAAGATCATTTGCTGCCCCCCCTCAAGCAAAGCATTGTAGGTATGGAAAAACTCCTCCTGAGAGCGCTCTTTACCAGAAAAAAACTGTATATCATCAATAAGAAGCGCATCAACTGAACGATAGAATCTTTTGAACTCATCAATAGCTTTTAGCTGCAGTGCCTTCACCATGTCGGCGACAAAGCGCTCAGAATGCAAGTAAACAATTTTTGCTTCGGGGTTCTTCTCACGCATTGCATGCCCAACTGCATGCATCAAATGAGTCTTACCTAGGCCTACACCACCATATATAAACAAAGGGTTATAAGAACCACCGGGGTTCTCAGCAACTTGCCGGGCTGCAGCAAAAGCTAACTGATTCGATTTCCCCTCCACAAAACTGTCAAATGTGAAGTTACGATTTAAATTGGTTTTCAAACTACTTTCTGCGGCCGAAGTAATAATTGCCGGCGCTTCCAGCTTCACCTTACCTACTGGGGAAGCACTCCAAACAGAGGCCTCTTTTTGTTCCCTATCAATAGCTAGCAGGGGTTGATCAGTATCCCCATTAACATGGCTAACGGTCACTACAATTTCAACCATCACACTGCGACCACAAAGCTGATTCATGAGCTCATGAATCCGCACGGAAAACTTATTTTTAACCCAATCTTCAATAAATCGGTTTGGCGCAACCAACTGAACGCTATCACGATCAGATTCGGAGTGCGCAACAAGTGGACGAATCCAAGTGTTAAACTGCTGTTCGGGGAGCTCTCCGCGGAGGAGGACTTGGCACTGTGGCCAAATGCTGGAAGCAAGATCAGATTGCATATTGAACCATGGCGTTTTTAGCGATTCTTAGAAAGAAATCTCTGTAGGCTTTAAAGCGAACACCTCCGGTACGAGTGTGTCTAATATGTCCCCTCAAAATGCCCCCCTAAAGACCAATAAGTGGCCCTTCTAGGGCAAACTTTTAAGTGCTTTTATTTTTTATGTAGTGTATACAAGAAATTCCACATTATCCACAAAAGACGCTAGAGCGGTTAACTTTAAATGTATAATTAACTGTTTTAAATCAACACCTTATATAATTACAAGTTTTACATTACCCACAAATAAAAATTATTAGCTGTACATAAAGCGATCTAATTTTGTTGATAACCTGTAAATATACAGTGAAAACTCGGTGCGTAAAGACAGTATTGGGCGTACTAATGATTTCCAGAACAAAGTTTTTTTAATACGGTGACTTTGTTAGCACATCCGGTCACTTTCCAATACAAAAAGAAGAGAAAATCCTGCCTAACAGATCATCTGAGGTAAACTGGCCGGTGATCTCGGAAAGCTCCTTTTGAGCTTGACGCAGATCTTCGGCTAGTAGTTCACCAGCCCCAGCATTACGCAATTGAGCAATACCAATAACGATGAGATCAAGTGCATTTTCTAAAGAGACTAGATGCCGCCTGCGTGCTGAAAACAGACCCTCTGAATGCCCTAGGAATCCAGCACTTTTTTGTAAGTGCTCAACTAAAGAGTCAAACCCTGTTTGCTCTTTCGCAGATATAGCAAATGCTGTTTGAACCCCAGGAACTGCGCCTGCAGAAAGTCCTGATATATCGATTTTATTAAGCACCAACGTTAACTGCTGTTTTGAATTTGGATATCGATCAAAAAATTCCGGCCAAACTGACTGTAAGCTAGGGGCGTGGTCTTGCGTCGAATCCACAATAAACAAAATCTGATCCGCAGCCTCTATCTCTCGCCAAGCCCTGCGTACCCCCTCTGCCTCTATTTCGTTGTCAGTATCACGTAATCCCGCAGTATCGACTATATTGAGCGGTAGACCGTTAAGCATGATCTTTTCGCGCAGAACATCTCTGGTTGTCCCAGCAACGGGCGTTACAATGGCCGTCTCATTACCCGCGAGTGAGTTTAACAAACTAGATTTACCAGCGTTTGGCCTGCCAGCTAACACAAGGGTCAAGCCATCTTTTAACAGCGACCCTTGCTGTGCTTTCTCTAATACAATCGTTATATCTTGCGTGAGCTTATCTAACGCTGAAAACAACTTTTCATCTTGCAAAAAGTCAATTTCCTCCTCTGGAAAGTCAATAGCTGCTTCAACATAGATCCGGATTTGAATCATTTCCTCAACCAACTGATTTATAAGCTTAGAAAAGTCTCCCTGCATTGATCTCACTGCTGATTTGGCCGCCTCTATAGACGATGCATCGATAAGATCAGCTATCGCCTCAGCCTGTGCCAAATCCATTTTATCGTTGATAAACGCTCTCTCACTAAACTCTCCCGGCCTAGCAACTCTCGCGCCGAGAGAAACGCAGCGCTGCACCAAAGCATCCAAAATAACCATACCTCCATGGCCTTGAAGTTCTAAGACAGATTCACCAGTAAATGAATGAGGTGCAGGGAAATATAGCGCAACGCCTTGGTCAATAATTTCTCCGGCCACATCTAAGAACCGGCAATAGCTTGCCTGCCGTGGCAAAATTTCACGCCCAATCATGCCTTGAATATAAACATGGAGATCTTTGCCAGAAAGGCGTACGACACCAACCCCACCACGCCCAGTGGCCGTGGCAATAGCAACAATAGTGTCTTTATCATTTTGTAACATAGATACAATTATGCCCGAAAAAAAGGCCCCTAAAGGAGCCTTGAACTAATTTTTGTTATTGATCAATTGTCGATTCACAAACCATTGCTGTGCCATTGACAGTAAGTTGTTAACCGTCCAGTAGAGAACCAACCCTGAAGGAAACCCCATGAACAAAAAAGTAAATGCAATAGGCATAATCTGCATGATTTTCGCTTGCATAGGATCCGTTGGCGCTGGCTGTAACTTCTGCATAAATAGCATGCTTGCACCCATAATGATCGGTAAAACAAAATATGGATCTTTTGCCGAGAGGTCTTGAATCCAGAATATCCAAGGAGCATGTCTTATCTCAACCGACTCCATCAAGACCCAGTAAAGAGAAATAAACACCGGCATTTGAAGTAGCATTGGAAAGCACCCTCCCGCCGGATTAACTTTCTCTTTCTTATAAAGGCTCATTGTTTCTTGAGACATTTTCTGGCGATCGTCGCCATAAAGTTCTTTAAGCCTCAGCATTTGCGGCTGCAGATTTCTCATTTTTGCCATGGACTTTAAGCTTGCTGCTGATAATGGGTACAAGATTAGCTTGATACCAAGGGTCAGTAAAATAATAGTCCAGCCCCAATTACCGATAACACTGTGAATCATTTTCATTGCTTTAAAAATAGGCTCGGCCAAAATCCATAAAAACCCATAATCTAATGTTCTGTCTAAATACTCTGCCATCCCAATAAGTGCATCCTGATCCTTTGGCCCTATGTAAAAACTAGCTTTATAGTCAGCCGATTCGCCTACTGGAACACTTATAGGCGCACCCGTAAAAGATAGTAAGTACATATCTTGGTTGGATAACTTGCGCAAGGTGAAGTTATTTAGCTCGTCGGCCGGCGGTATCCATGCGCTAATAAAGTAATGCTGAACCATAGCCACCCAACCACCCTCGATTGAAGTCTTTACAGTTTCATCTTCAATATCGCTGAAATCAAACTTGGCGTAATTCTTTTCCGGTTGGCGAAGTGCTGCGCCAAGAAAAGGCTGCATGCTAAACCCGGAAACATCCGTCACCGGCGGCTTAGCATCTCTTTTTATCTGTCCGTAGAAGGTACCGTTCCAATCGGAAGAGGAGCCGTTATTAATAATGTACTGAACGCCAATATCATAACTATTACGGCTGAGAGTAAAGCGCTTAACAATTCTTACTCCACTATCATTTAGCACCAAGTCTATGTTTAGGGTATCTTGGTCATCATTCAAAACAAAGTTTGTACTAGCAATAGAGAACTTGGGACGTCCTTCCGCTGTATCAGTTCCACTTGGCCCAATCAATCCACTACGGGCAACATAGGTGTTATCTCGACTATTTTGTAAAATAGGAAAAGGTTGCCCGCCATCCTCGAGTTTTTTATCAAAGTGCGTTAGTAGCAAACCGCTAACAATATCTCCCCCAATCGGATCAATGACAATTTCAATAACATTATTTTGAGCGGTAATAAAATTTTCGTTTGGTGTGGGCAGCGCCAAATCCAATAGACCAGAAGACTCTGGAACCGACTGTAGCTGCGGTAGCTCATCACTATTAGCTGATCCCGTAGAAGTAGTCACCGAGTCAAAGCTAGACTCATAATTAGTCTGCGATTCACTATAACTTTGTTCCAACGCTACGTTTTGGTCCTCGAATTGATTCCATTGAATAACTAACATCCAAGCAACAAGTGCCATACCACCGATTAAAATTGTTCTTTGCCAATCCATATTAACTACAACTCTGCTGATTTTTGATGAGGTGGTTTTTTGTTCTCTACTAGTTCTTTAACAGGATTATAGCCGCCGGGATGAAACGGGTGGCACTTCACAATCCTAATAATTGAAAGATAACTTCCTTTAATAACACCAAAGCGATCAATCGAATCATGGGCATAACAAGAGCAGGTCGGGTCAAAACGGCAATTATTTCCAAGTAAAGGACTAATAGCTAGCTGGTACCCACGAATAATTATTGTCACTAATCTACGCATTTTTCGCCTTTGAAGCCTCACAACGCTGCCGCAGTCTGCACCAAGATTCTTGTAACAACAAGGCCATGTCTTGCGAGTTAAGCTTGTCGGCACCCTTACGTGCCAAAAAGATGACATCAATTGAATGAGGGAAGTCTGATTTACGGAAGGTTTCACGAGCTAAGCGTTTGACATAATTGCGGCCAACCGCAGTAGGAATGTTTTTCTTACCAATAACAAGGCCTAATCGAGACCCATAAGATGTGTTAAATTTTGCGAGCAGTAACCAATTAGGGTGAGAAATCTTACAGGTATTTAAATCGAAGACCTCTTGAAATTCAGAGGCCCTGAGTAAACGCTGATCTTTACCGAACTTAAACCCGGGCACTCGGCCCACACCCTATGCCGAAAGACGCTTACGGCCTTTCGCCCGGCGACGGTTGAGAACCGCTCTGCCACCAGGGGTAGCCATACGAGCTCTGAAACCATGTGTGCGCTTGCGCTTTAGGTTACTAGGTTGAAATGTTCTTTTCATGGTATCTAATCCGAAATTATGTGTTGTACCCTAACGGGGTGCGCGATTCTAAAGAAATAAACGCACTACTTCAACGGTTTATTCACTAAACCCTTAAAAACAACACGTTTTTTCGAAAGAAACACCGTTTAAAAAACAATACAACCTTATTAACAGCTAGTAAACAAGGTGTTAAACGTAATTTTTGTCAAACCAATAGGGTGTGAATATCGTCTGTATGAAATAAATAGTTACCAACAAAGTTATCCCTTTATCGCGCGATTACCGCTATGGTTTAAATTTCATACAGGCTAGAAACAGCTTATGAGTTTTTTAATGACACACTTGTTCAATATGTTTTACATTCCATTTAACGTCATAAGTGATTGATAAAAAACATGTAATTTAATTTACTCACAAAAAAGGGGGTCCCTAATAACAACAACAATAATATAAACTATTAATATATAAATTAAATAAAAAAGCTAATGTAAATAATACCTTTCATTAGCAATAACAAATTAAAAAACCAATAAATTCATAAATCACAACGTATAATGGAATTCTCACGATAAATATGTGCCTGTTATGAAATACCCAAACTACTTTGATGTAATTGTTGTTGGCGGCGGCCACGCCGGCACTGAGGCCTGTCTGTCTGCTGCGAGAATGGGATGCCGTACTCTGCTGTTAACCCATAACATAGAAACATTAGGGCAGATGTCGTGTAATCCTGCCATTGGCGGAATCGGAAAGACACACCTGGTCAAAGAAGTTGATGCTCTTGGCGGCGCTATGGCTAAAGCAACAGACCTTGGTGGAATTCAATTCAGGGTTTTAAATGCTCGTAAAGGCCCAGCTGTTCGAGCAACAAGGGCTCAAGCGGATAGAGTTAGATACAAAGCAGCAATTAGAGGTATTCTTGAAAATCAACCGAATCTATCTATTTTCCAACAAGCAGTAGATGACCTTATTATCGAAAATAATAGAGTTACCGGCGTTATTACTCAAATGGGATTGCAGTTCAAGGCAAAAACCGTGGTGGTTACCGCAGGGACCTTTCTTGCTGGAAAAATACATATAGGCTTAGAAAATCATTCTGCGGGTAGAGCCGGAGATCCGCCATCAAATAACTTGGCACACCGGCTCCGTGAGCTACCGTTCAGAGTAGAGCGATTAAAAACGGGGACACCGCCAAGGATCGATGCACGAAGTGTGGATTTTTCATCATTGCAAGAGCAGTGGGGTGATCAACCGGTACCAGTAATGTCCTACTTGGGGAAAACCGAAGATCACCCTAAGCAAACGTGCTGTTGGATTACTCATACTAATAGCAATACACATCAAATTATTCGTGGGGGGATGGATCGTTCTCCACTTTATACCGGTGTTATCGATGGCGTCGGTCCTCGCTACTGTCCCTCTATAGAAGATAAAGTAGTGAGGTTTGCAGACAAAGATCAACATCAGATATTTGTAGAGCCTGAAGGGCTTGATACGTATGAACTTTATCCAAATGGTATTTCTACGAGCTTGCCGTTCGATGTTCAATTAGAGCTAGTAAGGTCTATAAAAGGCTTCGAAAACGCACACATCACAAGACCTGGTTACGCGATTGAGTATGATTATTTTAATCCGCAAGATCTCCATTACTCATTGGAAACTAAATCCATTGCTGGTCTGTTTTTTGCTGGACAAATCAACGGCACCACAGGGTATGAAGAAGCCGCTGCACAAGGTCTGTTAGCGGGAGCAAATGCAGCATTGCAAGTTCTTGATAAGGACGTTTGGTGTCCAACACGCAACACAGCCTACATGGGCGTCTTGGTAGATGACCTAATTACTATGGGTACTAATGAGCCTTATCGGATGTTTACCAGTCGGGCTGAATATCGTTTGCTATTACGAGAAGATAATGCAGATATTCGATTAACCGAAACGGGGAGAAACCTTGGATTAGTTGATGACTACCGCTGGAAAAGTTTTTGTGAAAAACAAGAGGCTATAGAGCTGGAAACACAGCGTCTAAAGAGTACCTGGATCCAACCTAATAGCGATCTTGCAGAAAAATTATTTACACATATTGATCATAAAATTTCTCACGAATATTCCTTGTTTGATTTGCTCAAACGTCCGGAGCTTAACCACCAAATAATTGCTGACTTACTGCCTGATGCGAAACCTGATCGGAAAATTGGGCAGCAAGTTGAAATCGATGCCAAGTACTCCGGTTATATTAGCCGCCAGCAAGATGAAATTGATCGATTACAACGTCATGAAAATACACCTATCCCAGGCGGCTTCAATTACGCTGAGATTAAAGGTTTATCCAATGAGGTTAAGCAAAAACTTAGCGAAGCCTTGCCGGCCACTCTGGCTAGGGCATCAAGGATTCCTGGGGTAACCCCCGCGGCTATTTCACTGCTTTTAGTGCAGCTAAAAAAACACGCAGCTTAAATTAAGAAACCTTTCAAATGGCATCGAATAACTACTCAATAGTCTCGCAATCCCAAAAACGAGCATTACTTATATTAGGTATAGCTGAGCTCAAAGTAAACTGTAGCGACGTCCAATTAGACCAGCTGTTGTCTTACCTAAACATGCTTGAGCATTGGAATAAAGCCTATAATTTAACGGCCATAAGGGACCCGCTAGAGATGATTAAGCTACATTTGTTAGATAGCTTAGCTATATCACCTTTACTTCAGGGAGATAGGTTCATTGATGTCGGCACTGGCGCGGGTTTACCAGGCATACCACTCGCTATAATTAACCCTGAAAAGCACTTTACTTTGTTAGACAGTAACGGTAAAAAAACGCGGTTTTTGTTTCAAGTGAAAATAGAGCTGGGGCTGTCTAATATTAATGAAGTTAACAAAAGGGTTGAACGGTTTGCTCCCGAACACATGTATGACGCTGTTTTAAGTAGAGCCTTCAGCTCACTCTCTGACATGGTCATTAATTGTCAACATCTCCTCGCAGATGGCGGTTGGTTCTTGGCGATGAAAGGCCGTCTTGAACAATCAGAGTTGAGTGCGATACCAAAAGGCTATAAGGTCGTCCAAGAGTACCCTATTGCAGTGCCAAAAGTTGACGGCCAGAGGCATCTAGTAAAAATAGTTAGAATTTAAACAAATTACCCAGGAAAAGTATCCGGTGGTTAAAATAATATCTATAGCAAATCAAAAAGGCGGTGTTGGTAAGACAACGACAAGTATTAATTTATCAGCATCTCTGGCAGCCTATAAAAAACGTGTTTTGCTGATTGATTTAGACCCCCAGGGAAATGCTACGATGGGGTCTGGAGTAAATAAGCAAGAATGTACTTTGAGCGCTTATCATGTCTTAACCGGTAAAAACCCAACGGTAGATGCCGTAGTCGAGGCCACCGCGGGTAAATATGATTTATTACCTGCCAACAGAGACTTAGTGGCGGCAGAAGTTGAATTGATGAAGGAGATAGGGAGAGAATCAAAACTAAAGTTTGCTCTTGAAGAAGTGACTGATAGCTACGATTACGTGATTATTGATTGTCCCCCAACACTTAACATGCTGACAGTTAATGCTTTGGTAGCGAGCGAGGGCGTCATTGTCCCTATGCAGTGCGAGTACTTTTCATTAGAGGGGTTAGCTGATTTAAACAACACTATCAAACAAATAGCTAAGTTAATTAATCCTTCACTACATATTCAGGGCATTTTGAGAACCATGTACGATCCTCGGAGTAGTTTGACCAATGCCGTTACCGCTCAACTAAGAAAATATTTTGGTGATCGAGTTTATAGGGTAAGTATTCCGCGCAATGTTCGCTTAGCTGAAGCACCTAGCCATGGCTTGCCTGCTTTACTATATGACCGCAACTCAAAAGGCTCTATTGCTTATTTAGCACTAGCTGGCGAGATACTCCGTCTTGAAAAACAACAAAACGCCGACCTGGTAAAGGCTTAAAAATATGGCTGCAAAAAGACAAAGTTTAGGTACCGGTTTAGATGCCTTGCTAGGGTTCTCTGATGAAGTGGAGAGCGTCCCGCAAAGTAAGCACATGGAGGACGCGGATGGCACATTAAGAGACCTACCGGTAGAGTTTCTTCAACGGGGGAAATATCAGCCACGTAGAGATTTAGATGCCGATGCTCTTCAGGAGCTTGCTAATTCTATTGCTCAACAGGGTGTTATGCAGCCAATAGTTGTGCGCAAGGTGGCTACCGATAAATACGAAATTATTGCTGGCGAACGCCGTTGGCGAGCAAGCCAGCAGGCGGGATTAGAATCAGTTCCATCAATTATTAGAACAATTACAGACGAAGCTGCTATTGCAATGGCGTTGATAGAAAATATTCAGCGTGAAGATCTTAATTCGATTGAAGAAAGCCGTGCCCTAATAAGGTTACAGGATGAGTTTAAATTGACTCAACAGCAGGTGGCTGACGCTGTCGGTAAATCTCGATCAGCCGTAACTAACTTAATGCGATTAGCCAGCTTGGAAGAAGCGGTTCAGAAACAACTTGAACTCGGAGAGATTGAGCTTGGTCATGCGAAGTGCTTGTTGGCACTGTCAGGGAATAGCCAAGTAATAGCTGGGCGAGAGATAGCCGCTAACTCTATGTCAGTTCGGCAGACAGAAACACTAGTAAAACGAATACAGTCATCCGGCTCTGTAATGTCGATTGAACCAAAAAAATCAGCTGATCCCGACATTTTACGTGCACAGCAAGACCTTTCTGAAAAGGTTGGGGCGGCAGTAACCATACAGCATTCAGCGAAGGGTTCTGGTAAGTTGGTGATTAAATATCATAGTGTTGATGAGCTTGAAGGGATCCTAGCTCATATTAAATAGCTAATGGTTCACCATAGAGAATATGAATTACTGATATAGACTTCAATAGAATGTTGAATATCGCTAGCACTATACCTATAATGCGCCCCGCTCCTAGCGCGTCTCCAAAAAGCTGGGAATAATTGGAAGAGATGGTAAGAACGACCAATGGCTACCATTCCAAAACCGCCGATCTATAAGGCTACGCTACTTCAATTAATTATACTTTGCTTTGTAACAGCGGGTATGTTTTGTTTCGATAGGGCTGTAGCAGGATCTGTTTTTTTGGGAGGCTTAACCCAGTTGGTGCCTCAAGCTTGGTTCTCCTATGTGGCGTTTAAACATATTGGGGCGAGCCAGACAGATTTAATCGTTCGGTCGATGTACCGTGGCGAGACAGGCAAAGTTGTTTTGACTGCATCTGCGTTCATAACCACTTTTGTTTTATTTAAGGAAATTAATATTATTGGGTTTATGGCTGCTTTTGTAGGTATGATTCCATTGCAATTATTTTTGGTTGCAAAAATAGTTAAATAATTAACGTAGATAGTGCATTAATAATTTTAATTTTTGCATCATTTAGGGTTCAGAAGAGTTGAGATAAATAGATGTCAGGCGAAAATCCCGCAAGTACAACTGAATATATCCAGCACCACCTGCAAAACCTAGTGTATGGGAAATTGCCGGGTGGTTTTGAGCGGCAAACAGAAAATGGCACCGAGGTGTTAGCTGCAGATACCTGGACTATGGCACATGGCGCTACAGAAGCTGCAGCAATGGGCTTTTGGGCTATTCATGTTGATTCCATGGCCTGGTCTATTGGTTTGGGTCTTATTTTTTGTTGGATGTTTCGACGTGCTGCAGTTCGTGCCACCACAGGTGTTCCGTCTGGGTTCTTAAATTTTGTAGAGCTCGTTATTGAGTTTATTGATAGTACCGTTAAGGATAGTTTTCACGGTAAAAATAAAATGGTTGCGCCTTTAGCGCTGACTATTTTTGTGTGGATATTTTTAATGAATCTAATGGATTTGCTTCCGGTTGACTTGATCCCTAAGGTATTAATGTTGGCGGGTGTTGAGTATCAAAAAATTGTACCTTCAACCGACCCCAATATTACGATGGGAATGGCGTTAGGCGTTTTTGTTCTAATGCTTTATTACAATATAAAGATTAAAGGGGTGGGGTTCATTAAAGAGCTCACTATGCATCCGTTTAACCATTGGGCATTTATCCCGATCAATTTATTTATGGAACTTGTTGGTCTGTTAGCCAAGCCGTTCTCTCTAGGTCTAAGACTCTTTGGTAATATGTATGCCGGTGAGATGATTTTCATTCTTATTGCTATGATGTTTGCTGCCGGGGCTGGCACTGGTTTAGTCACCGGAGGGCTAAACGCTCAATTATTTGGAGAGGGTACTAATGCTATTTTTTGGTTAGTGATCTTCGTCCTAGTTTGCGGGGTTTGTTGGATGAACCTGCGAGGGAAGATATCTACGGGTAGAACAGTTTTGCTGACGTTGGGTTTGTTAACCATCGGCGGCGGTGTTTTTGCTCTGGGTGGTGGGTTGATGCAGTGGGGATGGGCAATTTTCCATATTTTGGTTATTACTCTTCAAGCATTTATTTTCATGGTTCTGACAATCGTTTACCTAAGTATGGCGCACGAAGAAGACCATTAATTTTTTATTTTTAACTACTGAAATCGGGAGTTTACGATGGAACTTGTAATTATTGCAGCGGCGATTATGCTCGGATTGGGCGCATTGGGTGCCGCTATTGGCATGGGTTTGTTGGGTGGAAAGTTGATCGAAGGAACAGCTCGTCAGCCAGAGCTAGGGCCTATGCTGCAGGGTAAGATGTTCTTGCTAGCTGGTTTGATTGATGCTGTGCCAATTATTGGTGTTGGTATCGCAATGTATTTGATTTTTGTCGTTGCTCCAAGTGTTGGCGCATAAAAGCAACTTAAATTTTAACCCGACTTTCATTAATGAGGTATTGGCGTGAATATTAATCTAACGCTTTTCGGTCAAATGGTGACCTTTGCAATCTTTGTGTGGTTTTGCATGAAGTTTGTGTGGCCAGTCATTATTACGGCCATGGAAGAACGGCAGCAGAAAATTGCTGATGGACTGGATGCAGCTGACCGTGCCATGCGCGATCTAGCGGCTGCGCAGGACAAGGCAACTGACCAGATGAAGGAAGCTAAGCAGGAAGCTGCAGGCATCGTTGATCAGGCAAATAAGCGAGCAAATCAAATTGTAGATGAAGCTAAGCAGCAGGCGATTACCGAAGGCGATCGTTTGAAGGTTGCTGCTGAAGCAGAAATCGAACAAGAGATTAATCGAGCTAAAGAAGAGCTTCGCGCTTCAGTGGCGGGATTAGCTTTAGCGGGCGCGGAGAAGGTTCTTGAAGCGTCCATAGATGATAAAGCTAACCGCGCGCTAGTCGATAATTTAGCGTCGCAGCTTTAATAGAGGTTTATCATGGCAGAATTGAGCACGCTAGCAAGACCCTACGCTAAGGCAGCCTTTGAGTTTGCTGTTGGCGCGTCGGATCTTAAAGGTTGGGCTAATAGTCTTTCTACTTCAGCAGCAGTTACTCAGCATGCGGCGGTAGTCAAATTATTGACATCTCCAGGCTCTACTCCTGCGCATCAAGCAGCAACCATTATAGATCTTTGTGGTGATGTTCTTGATGCTACCGGACGAAACTTTATTGTTATTTTGTCCGAGAACAGACGGTTAACTTTGCTACCACAAATTTCTTATCAGTTTGAAATTATGAAGGCGAATCGAGAAAAAGCGGTCGATGTAGATGTTGTGTCAGCACAGCCGTTGGATGCAGAGCAACAAAAGATGTTATCCGAAGCACTAAGCATAAAGTTACAACGTAAAGTAAATATGCAGGTTAGTTTAGACAAGAGCCTGTTGGGTGGTGCGGTTATCCGTGCCGGGGACACCGTTATAGACGGTTCCATTCGCGGTCGTTTGACCAAACTCGCCGAGTCACTAAATTCCTAAGGATTGAGGCCTAAGCATGCAGCAACTGAATCCATCAGAGATCAGCGAAATTATCAAGAGTCGTATTGACAACCTTGATGTTTCATCAGAAGCCCAAAATGAGGGCACCATTGTTTCCGTATCGGACGGAATCATTCGTATACACGGTCTAGCCGACGTAATGTATGGCGAAATGATTGAATTCGATGGCGGAATTTACGGTATGGCACTTAACCTTGAGCGCGACTCTGTCGGCGCCGTGGTGTTGGGTGACTACCAAACCTTAGCAGAAGGCCAGAAAGCCCGATGCACCGGACGTGTTTTGGAAGTTCCGGTAGGACCAGAATTAGAGGGTCGTGTTGTTGACGCTCTGGGTAATCCTATTGATGGTAAAGGGCCGGTGAATGCCGCTCTTACCGATGCAGTAGAAAAAGTTGCTCCTGGCGTTATTGAGCGACAGTCAGTCGATCAACCCGTCCAAATTGGTTTGAAAGCAGTAGATACCATGGTGCCTATCGGGCGCGGTCAGCGAGAGTTGATTATTGGTGATCGCCAGATTGGCAAGTCAGCTATTGCGGTTGATGCCATCATTAACCAGAAAGGCTCGGGTATTAAATGTATCTATGTGGCCATTGGTCAAAAAGCCGCTTCTGTTGCCGCTGTTGTGCGTAAGCTGGAAGAGCATGGCGCGATGGAGCATACAATTGTTGTTGCTGCCACCGCTTCAGATCCAGCAGCCATGCAGTTCTTGGCGCCCTTCGCTGGTTGTTCTATGGGTGAGTATTATCGTGATCGTGGTCAAGATGCACTAATTATCTATGATGATTTGACCAAGCAAGCTTGGGCTTATCGTCAGATTTCGCTTCTTCTTAAGCGACCACCGGGCCGAGAAGCATACCCTGGAGATGTTTTCTATCTTCACTCCCGTCTGCTAGAGCGGGCAGCAAGAGTGAATGCGGATTACGTGGAAAAGTTCACCAATGGTGAAGTCAAAGGCCAGACAGGGTCATTAACTGCCCTGCCCGTCATTGAGACTCAGGCTGGTGATGTGTCCGCATTCGTTCCGACTAACGTAATTTCGATCACTGACGGACAGATTTTCTTGGAAGCTGACATGTTTAACGCCGGTATTCGACCCGCGATGAACGCAGGTATTTCTGTATCTCGAGTGGGCGGCGCAGCGCAGACTAAGATCATTAAGAAGCTCTCCGGTGGCATTCGAACCGCTTTAGCACAGTATCGTGAGCTTGCGGCGTTCTCGCAGTTTGCATCAGATTTGGATGATGCGACTAAAGCCCAGTTGGATCATGGTGAGCGTGTAACGGAGCTGATGAAGCAGAAGCAGTATACCCCTCAGAGCATTGCTGAGATGGGCGTGATGGTTTATGCGGCGGACAACGGTTTCCTCCAGTCGGTTGAGGTTAACAAAATTGGTGATTTTGAATCGGCGTTGCTTTCTTATATGAAGGCCGAGCATGGCGAGATGATGGATACTATTAATAAGTCAGGTGATTACAACAATGATATTGGAGCTGGAATCAAAGCTGCTTTAGAAACCTTTGTTGCAACTCAAACCTGGTAAGCCAGAGTAATCGGACAGGCATAAGACATGGCAATCGGAAAAGAAGTTAAGACGAAAATTGCTAGTATTGGCAGCACGCAAAAGATCACCAGCGCCATGGAAATGGTTGCTGCGAGTAAGATGCGTCGCGCACAGGAACGCATGGCATTAGGGAAGCCCTATGCCCAGCGGATCCGTGACGTGGTTGGTCATATTGCTAATGCGGTTTCCGAGTACAAGCATCCGTATCTGACTGAGCGTGAAGTTAAGCGTGTTGCTTATGTGGTTATTTCAACAGATCGAGGGTTGTGTGGTGGCTTGAATATTAATTTATTCAAGGCAGCGCTTAAGTCGATCAAAGCCTGGTCTGATCAAGGCGTTGAAGTTGATATTTGTGTTGTTGGCAATAAAGCGGCTAGCTTCTTTGGTTCTGTTGGCGGTAATGTTGTTGCGGCGGTTAAAGATGTAGGTGATGAGCCTAACGCAGCTGATTTGATCGGTGGTGTGAAGGTTATGTTGGACTCGTTTGATCAAGGCAGCATTGATAAACTCTTTGTAGTTAGCAATGAGTTTGTTAATACCATGACACAGTCCCCGTCTGTAGATCAGTTATTGCCATTAGCGTCGACGGCAGACGACCGCCTTAATCACCACTGGGATTACATCTATGAGCCCGATGCTCAAGAATTACTTGATGGCCTTTTGATTCGTTATATCGAATCACAAGTTTATCAGGGTGTTGTGGAAAACAAAGCCTGTGAACAGGCAGCAAGAATGCTAGCAATGAAAAACGCCACCGATAACGCCGGTGACATGATTGATGAATTACAACTGCTTTACAACAAAGCACGCCAGGCAGCGATTACACAAGAGCTGTCAGAAATTGTAAGTGGCGCAGCTGCTGTTTAAAGCCCAACGAATTTTAAAGGTTTAGTTAAGAGGAACCGGACATGAGTAGTGGACGTATTGTACAAATTATTGGCGCCGTGATTGATGTGGAATTTCCCCGCGATCAGGTACCCAACGTCTATGACGCCCTAGTAGTGGACGACAAGGGGCTAACCCTTGAAGTGCAGCAGCAGTTGGGTGATGGCGTAGTGCGAGCAATCGCTATGGGCTCCTCAGAAGGAATTAGCCGTGGTTTGGGTGTTAATAACACCGCCGCACCAATTTCAGTTCCAGTGGGGATTGAGACTTTGGGGCGTATCATGGATGTTCTTGGTAACCCTATTGATGAAAAGGGCCCTATCGGTGAGAAAGAGCGCATGGCCATTCACCGAAAGCCACCCGCTTATGAAGATCTTGCGGCTTCTGATGACCTGCTAGAAACCGGCATTAAGGTTATCGATTTGGTTTGTCCTTTCGCCAAAGGCGGCAAGGTAGGCTTGTTCGGCGGTGCTGGTGTTGGTAAGACTGTGAACATGATGGAACTCATTAACAACATTGCGACAGAGCATAGTGGATTGTCTGTGTTTGCGGGTGTTGGTGAGCGGACTCGTGAAGGTAACGATTTTTATTACGAGATGCAGGAGTCTGGTGTTGTTAATATCGAGACCCCAAGTGAATCAAAAGTTGCCATGGTTTATGGCCAGATGAATGAGCCTCCAGGGAACAGACTGCGAGTCGCCCTAACCGGTTTGACGATGGCAGAAAAATTCCGTGATGAAGGGAAAGATGTTTTATTGTTTGTTGATAATATCTATCGTTACACGCTTGCAGGTACCGAGGTTTCTGCACTGTTAGGCCGTATGCCCTCAGCGGTAGGCTATCAGCCCACGTTAGCGGAAGAAATGGGTGTTCTTCAAGAGCGGATTACTTCTACTAAGACTGGCTCGATTACTTCGGTTCAGGCGGTATATGTACCAGCAGATGACTTAACTGATCCGTCTCCAGCAACTACATTTGCTCACTTGGATTCTACTGTTGTACTGAGCCGTGATATCGCCTCTAAGGGAATTTACCCTGCGGTAGACCCACTAGATTCAACGTCTCGTCAGCTTGATCCGTTGATCATTGGTGCAGAGCATTACGCAGTTGCTCGTGGTGTGCAAACGGTCTTACAGCGATACAAAGAATTGAAAGATATTATTGCGATTCTGGGAATGGATGAGCTTTCAGAAGAAGATAAGATGGCTGTTGCCCGAGCACGTAAAATCGAGCGCTTTTTGTCACAGCCTTTCCATGTTGCCGAAATCTTTACTGGTTCACCCGGTAAGTACGTATCTCTTAAAGACACGATTGCTGGTTTCCAAGGTATCTTAGACGGCCAGTATGATGAACTGCCAGAGCAGGCGTTCTACATGGTTGGTTCTATCGACGAAGCAGTAGAGAAAGCGAAAAACTTATAAATTGCAGCAAGCAAAGGCAATAAAGAAATGGCTATAACAATTCACTGTGACATTGTAAGTGCGGATGAATCCTTATTCTCAGGCTCTGTAGAGATGATTGTCGCTACAGGCTCTTTGGGCGAGCTCGGTATTACTCCTGGCCATGCTCCGTTATTAAGTGATTTGCGACCTGGGCCGGTGCGCCTAGTCAAAGAAAATGGCGAAGAAGAGGTTTATTATCTTTCCGGTGGCTATCTAGAAGTACAGCCGGGCAGCATAGCGATTCTTGCTGATACGGCGGTGCGTGCCGGAGATATTGACGAGGCAGCGGCAGCTGAGGCAATGAAGACAGCCGAACAAGCAATTGCTAATCAGAGTAGTGAAATTGAGTACTCCAAAGCAGCATCTATGCTGGCGGAAGCTACTGCACAGTTACGTACTGTACAGACCTTGCGGAAGAAGCTTGGTGGCTGAAGGCAGGAATGAGTAAGCTGTGTAAAAAAGAGTGGCTTGGCTACTCTTTTTTTTGTCTAAAATAGTCAGATCGACTACTGCGGTTTAATCGCCAAACGCATAATGGTCTTGAGTTGTGGCTCTATTCCAAGTACCTTAAAAGTATATATAACTCGTACAACGAGAAATTTCATAATGACTAAAGTAAATTTTGTTATTCTTGCTGCAGGTAAAGGCAGTCGCATGCGCTCCGCCCTGCCAAAAGTACTGCATAAATTGTCAGGCCGTTCCATGCTGGGCCATGTGGTAGCAGCAGTGGAAAGTCTTGGAGAGGCCAAAAAAATTATTGTCACCGGGCATGGCGCTGAACAAGTAGAACAGCAATTTAAAAGCCCTATGACTATCTTTACTCAACAAAAGGAACAGCTTGGCACTGGCCATGCCGTGCACATGGCGGTTCCTGAGCTTTGTAGTGATGCCGTGGTTATCGTTTTGTATGGCGATGTGCCGCTTATTCGCCCTGCTACTATCCAGAAAATTCTGGCTGTAGTTACCGAGAGTACCATGGGTCTGTTGACTATTAATTTAGATCAACCCACTGGCTATGGGCGCATAGTCCGCAATACTAGCGGCGATATTACCGAAATTATCGAACAAAAGGATGCCTCCGTTGAGCAGCTAAAAATTACTGAGGTAAACACAGGCGTACTGGCCTTGCAGTCAAGCCAGCTGAGCGACTGGCTACCCAAAATCACAAACAATAATGCTCAAGGGGAGTATTATCTGACTGATTTAGTCGCTATCGCGAGAGAGGCTGGTGTAGAGGTCATCAGTGTTAACCCTGAATCAGCAACAGAGGTAGAGGGTGTGAATAATCGAGTTCAACTCAGTCAATTAGAGCGGGCACACCAACGCCAGTTGGCGGAAGTACTCATGGAGTCTGGAACTAGTCTTGCCGATCCTGCGCGGTTTGATCAACGCGGTGAATTGAGTGCGGGTACGGATAATTTTATCGACATTAATTGTGTCTTTAACGGCAGTGTAATTATTGGCAGTAATGTAACTATTGGCGCTAACTGTCAGATCAGTGATAGCACCATTGGCGATGGCGTTTCAATCTTACCCAATACAATTATTGAATCGTCAGTCGTGGGTGATCGTGCCGTGGTTGGGCCCTTTGCGCGTCTGCGCCCTGGTACTAAGATGGAAAGCGATACCAAGGTTGGGAATTTTGTTGAAACTAAAAAAACGTTAGTGGGTAAGGGTAGCAAGATTAACCATCTAAGTTACGTTGGAGACGCCCAACTTGGTGAAAATGTGAATATTGGTGCGGGTACAATTACGTGTAATTACGATGGCGTCAGCAAGCATAAAACAGATTTGGGCGATGGTGTATTTGTGGGATCCAACAGCACATTAGTGGCACCCATTAAAGTTGATAAAGGTGGCTTTATAGCTGCAGGGTCTACCGTCACGACTGAAGTTCCAAGCGACAGCTTAGCTGTCGGTCGAGCAAAACAGAGAAATATAAAGGGCTGGAAGCGGCCGACTAAAAAGGAAGTTTGATTTATGTGTGGAATTGTCGGTGCAGTTTGCCAGAGGAATGTGTATAAAATTTTAATTGAAGGCCTTAGCCGTCTTGAATACCGGGGCTATGACTCTGCGGGCCTCTCCATATTAGACGCAGACCAAGTCTTACAGATGCGAAAAACCTTTGGCAAAGTAGCTGACTTAAAGGCGCTATGTAAAACGGATTTTGCAGTTGGTAATAGCGGTATTGCTCACACGCGTTGGGCGACGCATGGTGAGCCAAGTAGCATCAACTCGCATCCACATGTTTCAGCTGGCATCTCAGTTGTTCATAACGGCATTATCGAAAATCACGATGCGCTGCGCGAAGAAGTCCGTCATGCCGGATATACGATTGAGTCTGATACCGACAGTGAAGTCATTGCGCACTTAGTACATTACTATCTGGGCAGTAGCTCTGACCTTCGTCAAGCCGTGATGAGAACGATCGCTCGCTTAGATGGCGCCTATGCTCTGGGCGTTATGTCACAAGATTATCCAAATTTAATCATCGGTGCTCGTAGTGGAAGTCCTCTTGTTGTAGGTGTGGGGATGGATGAGCACTTTATTGCATCTGACCAGATGGCTTTGCGCCAGGTAACAGACCGCTTCATCTATTTAGAAGAAGGCGATATCGTCGAGTTGTCCAGTGAGACGTATGCTGTTTTTGATGACAACGGAAAAGGTGTGAATCGTGAGGTACATCAGCTAGATGATACTGATCACCGTGCAGAAAAGGGCCAATATCGGCATTTTATGCAAAAAGAAATGTTCGAGCAAGCAACTGTCCTGGCCGATACCTTTGGAGGTCGTATTGGTTCTGACCATATTCATGAAGCTATCTTTGGTCATCAAGCCGAAGCACTGTTTGCTCAAACAAAGAACATCCATATTATTGCCTGTGGGACTAGTTTTCATTCCGGATTGGTCGCCAAATACTGGCTCGAAGGTATGGCGGGCGTTCCTTGTCAGGTTGAGGTGGCGAGCGAATACCGTTACCGAAAAGTGGCAGTACCTGCAGGTACTTTGTTTGTAACTATCTCTCAGTCTGGAGAAACAGCAGACACATTGGCCGCGCTTCGCAAGGCTAAAGAAAGTGGCTATCTCGGGTTTGTGGCTATCTGTAATGTTGCCAACAGCTCTCTTGTGAGAGAGTCAGATCTATCCCTAATGACAATGGCAGGTCCGGAAATTGGTGTAGCCTCTACGAAAGCGTTTACAACTCAGCTAGTCGCACTGCAATTATTGACTCTTTCTCTTGGACGACACACCGGTCTTGATTCAGCGCTTGAAAAGCAGCTGGTGGAAAACCTTCACCAACTGCCTGCCCTGTGTCAGAAGGTATTGGCTCTGGATTCAGTGATTGAAAAAATGGCTGAAGCGTTTGCAAACAAGCATCATGCATTATTCTTAGGCCGCGGCGAGCACTACCCTATTGCGCTTGAAGGGGCGCTGAAGCTTAAAGAGATTTCTTATATTCATGCTGAAGCCTATCCTTCTGGAGAGCTAAAGCACGGACCTCTGGCGCTGGTTGATGAAGATATGCCGGTAGTAACGGTTGCTCCAAACAATGAATTGCTCGACAAGCTCAAATCTAATCTTCATGAGGTAAGGGCCCGTGGCGGTCAATTATTTGTATTTGCTGACTGCAATTCGAACTTTAGCAATGAAGAAGGAATTACTGTCATCGACATGCCCCCTGTGCCTAAAAGTCTTGAGGCAATTATATATACCCTGCCATTGCAGATGTTGTCATACCACGTGGCTTTGCTAAAAGGAACCGATGTGGATCAACCCAGGAATTTAGCAAAATCGGTTACGGTGGAGTAGTTTCAAATGGAGAATTATATGGCCAAAAAATTGGTAATGTCACAATCAATTATGTAGGCAGCAGCAATTCTTGTTGTTTCAATTGTTGAAGAAAAAGAGCTTGCTGTATGGATGCTTGTGTTATTGGCAACAACTTCCTTGATTAACCTTGGTAAAATGAAATGAAAAAACTATTATTAATCTTTCTATTACTAATTTCCCCAATTGTATCTGCAGACATGGATGATCTATGTTTCATCTATATTAAGGAATTTGGAAAGAACGATATTCTAAGCGCTATAAAAGAACAGGGGTGCATTAGAAATAACGTCTTACAAGTTGTCTATGGAATGGATAATGCGTCAGAGACAATAATGATGTTCCATTCTGGGAGATGGTGTAGATTTGACAGAAACATGAATATTAAAGGTGCGGTATTGAGTTGTGTTCTTTATGCAACTCAACCAAGGAATCGTCTAGATGTAAAAGGAAGGTAATAGGGAAAGTCCCCATACAGACTACGTGAGTTGGTTAGTCAGCCAATTTATAGATGAGGATAAGATAGAACTGTTTTCAACTAAGGGTCGTAACAACCACAGGTTCAACAAACGTTAGGACAGATTTATGAAAGTAAGATTGAAGCGATTAATGATGATTGTGCTCTTAGTTTCAGTCGCTCCTTTGTCTTTCGGGAAGCCAGTCACTTATGAGATAGACCCAAATCATACCTTCCCAGCGTTTGAAGCTGATCATATGGGAGGACTGTCACTTTGGCGTGGGAAGATAAATTCAACCTCCGGCGAGATCGTTCTTGATAAGAAAAATAAGACAGGATCGGTCAATGTCGTTATGGAGATGCTCTCCATAGACTTTGGGCATGATGAAATGAATAAGCGTGCCAAGAGTGACGATATGTTCGATATTGAAGAATTTCCTCAGGCGAGCTACGAGGGGAAATTAATCAATTTTCAGGATGGTGCGCCAACAAAAGTAGAGGGCGAGCTAACTTTACATGGCATTACAAAAAACGTAGATTTAGAGATTAAGGCATTCAAGTGCAGACTTCATCCGTTTAAATTGAGGGAAGTATGTGGAGCGGATCTGCGCGGGAATATCATGAGAGATGACTTCGGGATAAAGTATGGCAAGATGTTGGGGTTTAAAATGGGTGTCGCGCTCAGGATAGGCGTTGAAGCAATTAAAAAATAGCTTGATTGAGAGACGCTGATGCTACTTGCTGAGCGCTGCGATGCCTCGTCAATCCAGTTTTCTCCAATGCACAATCTATATCCAAAACCGCTTAGCTCACGCGCATCCACTCTAAACTATGTAGAGGTTTACCTAGCCTTAAAGGAAAAACGATGTTGAAATTAAGATCAATAATACTTGCTCTTCTTATGTTTTTTTCTAGCATTACATACGGCGATCAAAAGGTAGATCTTGATAGTCCAGAAGGATGGGCTATGGCGTTTATGACTGCCTCTGCACAAAACCTTGGGCAGGCACCGCCAAACGCTGTAAGGGTAAGAGATATATCAATTTCTGCAGAGTTAAGCTCCATTCCCCGCTTATCAAAAGCGCAGCAAAGAATTGGTTTTGGAGGCTTCAAGAATGAGGATTTAAATAAATCCCCAGCATTTGGAAGATTAAGAGCTAATATTGGATTGCCATGGAATTTAGATGCAGAAATCTCTTGGACACCACCCCTTCAAATTAATGATAGTAAACCAGACCATTTATGGGGTGCTGCGCTGTCAAAACCTTTAATAAATAATGAAAAAATTAGTATAGGCTTGCGTTTATTTTTGCTCAGGGGTGGTGTTATAGCAAGTGTAACTTGCAGTCAGGATACGATTAGCTTTGCATCCTACACTCTTCAAAATACTGCTGGATGCATAGGGCTATCAGATGACAAATTACAAATGGATCACGAAGGAGTTGAAGTTTTTTTGTCTTTTAATAACGCATCAAACATTCTTCCATGGATATCGTTAGCGTCAAGCAACATCGATAATTCTGTAAAAATTGATGCTCCACTTGAGGTAGGCAGAGAGAGAGCAACTGTTTATTCAAGTGGAACAACACATACACTGAGTTTTGGATTCAACTACGATGTCAGCGAAAATTGGAGCCTCAACGCGGCAAGTTCATATACGCCTCTTGACGTCCAAAGGCCAAACGAGAGTTCTGACAATGATGACTTTTGGAATGTCAGGCTTGGATTAACCATGCGCTATTAACCCTTAGTTTCTTCACTCGTTCGCCTTGGCAGTGGCGCTTATATTCCGATAAAAAACAAAAGCAGATTAATATGATCTTTAACAATTTTTCAAAACTCAAGCTAGCCTATTTATTTATAGTCCTCAGCTCCTTCAGTTTGGTCAGCCTTGCTGATTCGTCGATGCAAGACAGCGCAGATCCTTCATCTTACTACCTGACGGAGGCGAGCACGTCGTTCTCCTCGGGTGACTGGGATATTGACGACAATGGTCAGGCTGATGCACTGACAGACGGACTAATGTTTCTTCGTTACGCCTTTGGTCTTAGCGGGGACTCGCTTCTCAATGGTGTGATTTCAAGCGATAGCGTTATTTCCTCCGCCGCGGAAATAGAAGCAGAATTGGCTAGGGTTTTTGCTAGCTCTGGTGATATTGATGGCGATGGTACCGTCGATGCATTGTCCGATGGACTCTTACTCTTACGTTACTTGTTTGGGCTCACCGGGACTACTCTGACTACTGGCGTTATTGGCGATGGCGCGACTGTAACGGAAAGTGCTGCTTTAGAATCCTACATGAGTGCGCTAATGCCTCAGGCACCTTATATCAAACTTAATGGAAGTGCTTTTGTCAGTCATGAGCAGGCCACGACGTACAACGATGCCGGCGCAACCGCTACTGACGTTACTGACGGCTCGATTGACGTGATTAAGACCGGGGCGGTTGATGCAAGTGTAGCTGGTACCTATATACTCAGATACTTGGCTACCGATAGTGAGGGCAACGTTTCCCGCACTTTGATGCGCTCAGTGACGGTAGCCGATACTACTGCTCCTGCAATCATCCTTTTAGGTGAGGCAGTAGTGGAGGTTGAACTAGATGCCTCCTATGAGGATGCTGGCGCGACAGCGACAGACACGGTTGATGGGGTGGTGGAAGTGGTGAGCACAGGCTCTGTCGACACAAGTGTTGCGGCCACATATACCCTAACTTATACCGCGACCGACAACTCAGGGAACAGAGCCATCACTACGCGTGAAGTGTCCGTGAAAGAACCCAGAGCCGAGATATTTAACGTAACTGCAACCAACAATGGCGGCTGGGCTTATATTATTAACGGCGTTTCGAAGCCAGATTTGACTCTGGAGGTAGGGACTACCTATACGTTTAACTATCCAGGCAGCCATCCACTTAGATTTTCTACTGTCAATGATGGAATCTTCAACGGAGGTGTCGAATATACTCAAGACGTTGATACATCTGGTACAAACCAAATTACGATAAGGGTTACATCATCAACAGCGAAGACGCTGTATTATTATTGCAGAATCCACGCACGCCAGGGCGGGAAAATTACTGTCACACAGTGACGGTGGAGTGGAGCTAAAAGTGACATTTTAATCTTGGTCTAAAGCTCTCTGACGTTGTACAGAGCCATAAATTGGTTGCTTTATGCATATATTGGCATTTATACTGCCAATATATTTGCGCAACCCAATTATGAGGACAAGAACTAAATGAACATTTTGCGAACACCCGATCATTGCTTTGATTCTCTTGCTGATTATCCTTTTGACCCTCATTACACCGTGATCAAAACTCATGATGGGTCTGATTTGCGTATTCATCATCTCGACGAGGGCCCAGCCGATGGTCCAATCTTATTGGCTATGCATGGTCAGCCTGTGTGGAGTTATTTGTACACCAGGATGATTCCCCACTTAGTAAAGGCGGGGATTCGTGTTATTGCCCCAGATCTTCCCGGTTATGGTAAATCTGATAAGCCCGCTGCCAGAGAGGACTATAGCTATCAGCGGCAAGTAGACTGGATGAACCAATGGCTAGTGCAGAATGATTTTTCTAATCTCACTTTTTTTGGCCAAGATTGGGGAGGTTTAATTGGCTTACGTATGGTAGCTGATAATGGTGATCGATTTGATCGAGTCGCTATGGGGAATACTGGATTACCCTATAGTCCAAATGTTCCTCAAGAGATTGTTGATGAAATCTTAGCGTTCAGAGCGGGGCCAGAGAAAATCACAATGGCATCTATGCGTAAGCAGGTCAGCAAAATGAACGGTTTTGGCGGGGAGGACCCCTATTCAGGGATCCGAAAATTTGCTTATTGGCAGAAATATACCTGGGATGCCATCAATCCCCCTGCTGGGATTATTGCGTCATCAATGATGGAAACGAGAAATAAATTAGCTGTAGCATTAGAGCTGGTAATGGTTAATCTTGGGTTATCAAATATATCACCATTTGGTTCTAGTATTAGTAAAGCGTTTGAAGCGCCTTTCCCGAGTGCCGCGTTCAAGACGGCAGTGCGAGCGATGCCTAGCCAGGTGCCAAGTATTCCTGATCGCTCTTTAGAGGCCCAAAAGAAAGCATGGGATTTCTTTTCCGAATTTGAAAAGCCCTTTTTATGTGTCGGTGCTGGCGACGACCCAGTTACGAATGGATTTGAAAAGCAATTTTTAGCCCAAGTACCAGGAACCAAGGATCAGCCACATGAGATGATTGGCGGCGGTCATTTTTTCCAGTGGACAAAGGCTGAAAAGCTATCTGAGATTTTATCTCGATTTATAAAGTCCAACAATTAGGTTGTAAACTTGTTCAAAACCCTCGACTATCCTATCTTGTTATAACCACAGCGAATTGAGGAGCATGTTTAAAACAATTGCAGCATTTCTAATATCTGTGTTGATCGCCATGTCATGCGTGGCGCTTCAAACATCAGTCTCTAATCTCTTATGGCTCGACTCCATAAATATGCCAATAACCTTGTCGGTTATTGCGTCTATGCTCGCGAGTGATTTAGTGGGGATGAGCGCGGCCGGGGCTTATCCGATTATTGTCGTCGTATTTGCTGGGTTATTAATTGCCTTTACAGTTGCCTATCTGTTGTCAAAGTTTATGAATACTGGGCGCCGATTGCTCTACGCATTAGCTGGCGGCACAGCATTATTCGCTATTGTGGTATTGATGCCTCTGGCCTTTTATAACTTAGACTTAATTGCCGGCGCACGCACCTTATTGGGCAAGCTTTGTTTGATTCTAGGGGGCGCGATTGCTGGATATTACTTTGGGGCACAACTGTCTGGAGGATACGATAATGAAGAAGCCTAATAGAGCGGCCTTATTGGCCAGCCTACTATTTTGCTGCCTGTTTGCGCATGGCAGCGAGACTAATTACCAAACAGAAATTATCGTTGAGGGTCTCGATAATCCGTGGAGCGTAGCCTTTGTCTCTGAGCGGGAGTGGCTAGTGGCCGAGCGCTCTGGCAGCCTTCGCTTAATCACTGATGGCGTACTTAATTCTGAGCCAGTGGCTGGGGTCCCCGAGGTGTTGTTTGCCGGTCAAGGCGGATTGGCCGAAGTTCTTTTACACCCTAAGTTTTTAGAAAACAAACTGATTTATCTGTCCTTTGCTGGTACGGACAGCGAGCAAAAGAAATTAAATCGATTGGTGGTTGTGCGCGGCCAGCTAGAGGGAAATAGCCTAGTGAGTGTTGAGACCATTTTTGGCTCAGAGCCACTGCGTAAAACAGCCGCGCATTACGGTGCACGAATACGATTTATGGCTGATGGGACCCTGTTGATTACGTCTGGAGATGGTTTCAATTATCGGGAACAAGCCCAGACGCTAGATAACCATTTTGGAAAGATGATCCGGATTAATGACGATGGCAGTATCCCAAACGATAATCCATTCCTTAGCACGCCTGGAGCGCTCCCAGAAATTTGGTCTTATGGGCATAGAAATCCTCAAGGCCTGGTTATCGCAAGTGACGGTACAGTTTTTGAAAATGAGCATGGCCCCATGGGAGGCGATGAATTAAATATTGTTGAGCCAGGCAAAAACTATGGGTGGCCAGCAATAACCTATGGCGTTGATTATAGCGGTGCCATTATCTCGCCATTTACCGAGCAGGCAGGCATGGAGCAGCCAATAAAGTACTGGGTTCCTTCAATTGCCCCCTCCGGTATGCTCCTTTATCGTGGAGACATGTTTCCCGAGTGGCAAGGCGACTTGTTTATCTCTGCTCTGGTACCGGGCGATGTGCGAAGACTACACATGGATGGCCAATCAGTGATAAGTGAAGATATATTGTGGAGTGAGTTTGGTAGGATTCGCCACATTGGAGAGGCACCAGATGGAAGCTTAATTCTTGCTACTGACGGCAGTGACGGCAAGTTAATTCGAGTGACCGCCACAGGCAAGTTATCGGAAGGTTAATTGCCTAATACAATATACCTTGGTCTAACAAAATTTTAGCCTAAGCGGTTCAATGGCTCCGCAATGAGGACAATCCCGCCTGAAGCTGTTGTAAATGTTCTTGCAGCTTCGGGCCTTTCTTCTGTGCCACGCCAATGGCCAAGACATCAATTACAGCAAGATGTGCAATGCGTGATGACAATGGGGTGTAGATCTGTATATCTTCCTTGGCGTCTACCTCAATAGCGATTGTTGCACTTTTGGCTACTGGCGATGAGCTCGGCGCTAAACCAATTACAATTCCACCCGCGTTTTTGACTAACTCCATGGAATCAAGCAATGCTTGAGATCGACCTGACTGAGAGATAGCAACGATGACATCACCAGGATTCAAAGAGGTGGCTGACATGTTTTGTAGGTGTGGGTCAGAGTATGCTGCTGACCGTATTTGTAATCTAAAAAACTTGTGTTGCGCATCAAAGGCAACTGCGGCGGATGCGCCAAAGCCATAAAACTCAACTCGGCCTGCGGCACAGATTGCTGCTACGGCCGCCTCTAGATTTTCTAATACCAGGCGATCACGAACTTTTAAAAGGGTATCTACCGTAGAATCAAAAACCTTATAGGTGTACTCGCGAGTGGAATCTGTATCGGTTACGGCAATTTGGCCATAACTTGGGCTTGATGCTAATTGCTGTGCGAGAGCGAGTTTAAAGTCTTGGAAACCACCACAGCCGACAGCTCGGCAGAATCGAACGACGGTAGGCTCGCTGACCCCGGCCTTTTCAGCGAGATCGACAATGCGCATCCGAATGACAGCTAGAGGATTTCTCAGTACGAAGTCGGCAACTTTAAGCTCTGACTTGCGTAAACGAGGCAATGTATCGCTAATAGTTTGTGTCAGTTCAGCCGGTTTCATTTCATATACTCATTTATTTATGTAAAAAATTTACAAGAAAACGCCGTAAATTGCCAGTTTTGTAGTAAAAAATTAGTCTTTTAGTCGTGATTTTGATTATTTCATGCCGAAATTTCTCAATAAGCGATCTATATGAAAGAAAAACTCAAAAAGAAGCACTCTCTATCCCGATTTTTATCACTTATGTTGCTAGAATGCAGACCCATGGACGTGACCTCAATCTTAAAAAATCTCAACGCTGCGCAAGAAGAGGCAGTGACCAGTGATAAAAAGCATTTACTGGTGTTGGCTGGCGCCGGCAGCGGTAAAACGCGAGTTTTGGTGCATCGTATCGCCTGGAAAATTCAGGTCGATAATGCCTCCCCATATAGTATTCTTGCGGTTACCTTTACTAATAAAGCGTCGAGGGAAATGCGAGAGCGCATTGACGAGTTATTGGGCATGTCTTTGCGTGGTATGTGGGTAGGCACCTTTCATGGGCTGGCGCATCGCTTATTAAAGGCCCACTGGCGCGACGCTAAGTTACCTGAAAATTTTCAGATTCTAGACTCGGATGATCAGCTACGATTAGTTAAAAGGGTGATGCGGAGCATGGATCTGGACGAGCAACGCTGGCCACCAAAGCAAGCACAGTGGTGGATCAACGGGCAAAAAGACGAAGGACTACGCTCGACACATTTTCAAGAAGGCGGCGATCCTTTTATCGCGACAATGTTGCGTATTTACCGCGGTTATGAGGAAACTTGTGATCGACTTGGGGTTATTGATTTTGCCGAGCTGCTTCTTCGGGCGTTAGAGCTTTGGAAACATAATCCGCAAGTGCTTGATCACTATCAGCAACGATTTCAACATATTTTGGTTGATGAGTTTCAGGATACCAATGCCGTTCAGTACGCTTGGCTGAGACTACTAGCGGGCAAAGTGAGTGCGATGACTGCGGTTGGAGATGACGATCAATCTATCTATGGTTGGCGTGGTGCTAAAGTTGAAAATATTCTCAGCTATGAGCGGGATTTTCCTGCCACTCATACTGTGAAGCTAGAGCAAAACTATCGATCTACCTCCAATATTCTTTTAGCCGCTAATGCAGTCATTGCTAAAAACTCGGAGCGTCTGGGCAAAAGTTTGTGGACTGACTCAGGAGATGGAGAGCCTATAGCTTTGTATGCTGCTTTTAATGAGCATGACGAGTCTCGATATATTGCTGACCGACTTCAGAGTTGGGTAAATGACGGCAATCGTCGGGAGGACGCTGCCATCTTATATCGGTCAAATGCGCAATCTCGAGTTCTAGAAGCGGCCCTACTCCAGGCAGAAATTCCTTATCGAATCTACGGAGGGCAAAGGTTCTATGAGCGACTAGAAATAAAAAACGCCCTATCCTACCTTCGGTTGATACTAAATTGTCATGATGACGTTGCTTTTGAGCGAGTCGTTAATGTCCCTCCCCGTGGTATCGGTGATCGTACATTAGAGGCGGTGCGTGAGCTTTCTCGGACGAATACCACCTCGTTGTGGACTGCGGCTTCGGTTTTGGTTGACGAAAAACGCTTAGCTGCTCGAGCGAGCAATGCAATAGCAGGCTTTTTACAGCTTATCAACGAGATGAGCGGGCAGCTTGACGAACTTCCACTACCCGAGCAAGCTGAGCAGGCCATTGAGCACAGCGGTCTAATCGAGATGCACCGCCGAGAAAAAGGCGAGCGTGGCCAGGCGCGTGTCGAAAATTTAGAGGAACTTGTTGGTGCTTGCCGCAACTTTGAAGCGGAGGATAGAGACTTGCCCGTGTTGCCGCAATTCCTGGATCAGGTGGCATTAGACTCTGGTGATCGGCAAGCTGATGAAGACCAAGACGCAGTTCAGTTGATGACCTTGCACAGTGCTAAAGGACTAGAGTTTCCTTTGGTATTTATCGCGGGTTTCGAAGAGAACCTCTTTCCTCATAAGATGTCGCTGGATGAGCCTGGTAGGCTAGAGGAGGAGCGCAGATTAGCGTATGTCGGCATTACACGCGCCATGAAAAAGCTGTACCTTACTTTTGCTGAAAGTCGTTCTATCTATGGCACTGAGTCATTTAACTCGGTATCACGATTTGTCCGAGATATTCCGAAAGAGGTTATTGAAGAAGTACGATTGCAGAATACGATTGCTCGGCCAACGAGTTATGCCGCGAGTGCTATGCGTAGTGACCAGGGTGATGATACTGGGTTTCAGCTAGGACAGCAGGTTAACCATAATGTCTATGGAGAGGGTGTGATTCTGAACTTTGAAGGTAATGGCCCTCGGGCACGCGTTCATGTCCGATTTGAGCAAGTCGGGACCAAAATACTTATTCTTGCCTCAGCAAATCTAGTGGCAGTCTAACTAAAAAATAATATTAATAAGTACAAGAGGGAAACACGATGAGAATTTTATTACCCATGCTTATGACCCTGTTACTAGTTGGTTGCAGCGATACTGATAGTCAATCAAACACTACCCAAGCCAGTCAGCCTGAACAGACGTTTGAATGGAAGTTGGTCACTACGTGGCCTAAAAATTATCCCGGTTTGGGATTAGGGCCGGAAAATTTCGCGACCAAAGTTGCGGCTATGAGCGCGGGTCGCCTAAAGATTAAAGTCTATGGTGCTGGTCAGCTAGTACCCGCTTTTGAGGTATTTGATGCCGTGTCCCAGGGCACTGCTGAGATGGGCCATGGCGCATCCTATTATTGGACCGGCAAAGCTAAGGCGGCAGCATTCTTTACGTCCGTCCCCTTCGGTTTAAATGCGCAGGAGATGAATGGTTGGTTGCATTATGGTGGTGGACTCGAATTATGGCGAGAGCTGTACGACGAGTTTAACCTAGTCCCCTTTGCTGGAGGCAATACGGGTGTACAAATGGCCGGATGGTTTAATCGTGAAATCAATTCTATGGAAGACATCAAAGGGCTGAAAATGCGAATCCCTGGCCTAGGCGGTGACGTGATTACTCGCGCTGGAGGAATCTCGGTAACAATAGCGGGAGGCGAGCTTTATACCGCGATGCAAACAGGCGTTATTGATGCTTTGGAATGGGTAAGTCCTTATAATGATATAGCGCTCGGGTTTCACCAAGTGGCCAAGTACTATTATTACCCAGGATGGCATGAGCCAGGTCCAACGCTAGAGTTAATTGTCAATAAAGATGCGCTGGCTAGCTTGCCGGATGATTTACAAGCGATTGTTGAAACAGCTGCCCGGGCAGTGAATCAAGATATGCTCGATGAATATACCGCTCGCAATAATGAGGCGTTGATTAGTTTAGTCGAGACTCATGGCGTTCAGCTAAAAAAGCTCCCTGATGCGGTGATTGGGGAGTTGCGAAGTATCTCTGCAGAAATGCTAGAAGAGCTGGCAGATGACTCAGATCTTTCCCGGCGAATTGCTGAGTCGGTCAAAGCGTTTCAGCGTCAAGCAACGGCGTATCATGCTATTTCTGAAGAAGCCTACTACCAAGCGCGCAAGCAAAAGTAGTAGACGTAATGGTCGGCTGTGAAAGAGATTTTCGGTCGGCTAGTTTTTCCAAAATGTTGGCATAAATAGAACCAGAAGTGTGAATATTTCGAGCCGACCAAGCAACATACCCCAGCATAAAACGATTTTTGCAAAAGACCCAAGGTCAGCATAGTTGGTTGCTACTGCGCCAAGCCCTGGTCCTAAGTTGTTCAGAGCTGCCGCTGTAGCTGACCAGGCAGTAACATAGTCTAGCCCAGACGCTAACAGTAATAAAACCATCAAGTAGAAGACGCCCAAATAAACCCCGAAAAAAGCCCAGATTGCGTCAGTAACCCGATCCGGGATCCTGCGATTACGTATTTTTATGGGTAGCACGGCGTTGGGGTGTATGAGTCTATAAACTTCTCGAATGCCTTGCTGCGCCATAATCAACATGCGGCCAATCTTAATACCACCACCAGTGGAGCCCGCACAAGCACCGAAGAAAGAAAGAAAGATCAAAAAGAAGGGTAAGAATGTTGGCCAGGAGTTAAAATCAGTGGTGGTAAATCCGGTAGTCGTCAAGATTGAGACGAGCTGAAAAACGCCTAAACTTATGCTGTCTTCCCAACCATATGTTCCACTAAAGTAGAGATATAAACAGGTTATCAATGCACCGAGCAGTAGCAGATATAGGTACATACGTGCCTCTGGATCTGCCCAGTAGAAGCTTATTCTACGGTTGTGCCAAACGTGGTAGTGGAGAGCAAAGTTGAGCCCGGAAATAATCATGAAAAAAGCGCATATGGCCATAATTAAATCGCTGTCAAAGAAACCGATGCTGGCATCATGCGTTGAAAATCCACCGATAGCGACGGTTGAAAAGCTATGGCCAATGGCATCAAACCCGTCCATTCCGGCCATCCAATAGGCAAGAGCGCAGACGGCTGTTAGCGCTAGATATATTTTGAATAGGACGTTAGCTGTTTCTGCTATGCGCGGTGTTAACTTGGCGTCTTTCATTGGCCCGGGCGTCTCAGCTCGATAGATTTGCATGCCTCCGACACCTAGCATTGGTAGAATCGCTACAGCAATAACGACAATACCGATGCCGCCTAGCCACTGCAGTTGCTGTCGATAGTAAAGGATAGATTTTGGCAAATTATCGAGCCCAGATAGTACGGTCGCACCTGTTGTGGTCAGCCCCGACACAGATTCGAACAGCGCATCAATAAAAACCAAATTCGTCGCTTCAGAAAACATCAGCGGTAAAGTCCCGAAAACACTCAAGACTAGCCAAAAGAAAACGGTGACAAAGAAACCATCCCTTGTCCGTAACTCACCGGTTTTGTTTTTTGTTGGCAACCAAAATACCAAGCCAACTATTTGAGTAATAGCGAAGGCTAAAATAAACATTGGCGCTGTATTTTCTTGATAAATGTAGGCGACAATTATTGGCGACAGCATAGTCAAACTGAATATCATCAGCAGCATGCCCAGAACTCTTGCGATTACTGCAATATGCATAAAGGCGGTGCCCTAAAAAAAAGTGAAGCCAACAGCGAAGAGTTTCTCCACAGCTTTGGTGTTTGCTTTGTCGACCACGAAAACAATGACATGATCATCATTTTCAATCACGATATCATGATGAGCGATGATCACCTCGCCGTTGCGGACTAACGCCGCCAATGTAGATCCTGGAGGTGACTTTATGTCCCCAATGGCGCGCCCAACTACTTTTGACGACTTAGCATCTCCATGGACAATAAATTCTAGAGCTTCCGCTGCACCGCGTCTTAGTGAGTGAACACTAACGGTATCGCCTTGGCGCACATGAGTCAGTAGCGAGCTAATAGTCACTTGTTGCGGTGAGATGGCGATGTCGATTTCACCCCCTTGCATTAGCTCGGCATAAACCGGATTACTAATTAGGGTCATTACCTTTTTTGCACCCAGTCGCTTAGCGAGTAAAGAGGCCATGATATTAACTTCGTCATCATTAGTGAGGGCTAGGAAAACGTCTGTCTTCTCTATGTTCTCATCGAGCAATAATTCTTGATCAGTCGCTGATCCGTTTAATACCACTGCACGATTAAGCTTCTCTGACAAATAAGCCGTGCGCTCAGGAGAAAATTCGATAATTTTAATATTGTAGTGTTCTTCTAGCGCTTTACTTAGACGAAACCCGATATTGCCTCCGCCAGCAATTACCAAGCGATGGTAGGGTTTTTCAAGGCGGCGTAACTCACTCATCACCTTACGGATATTCTTTTTAGCGGCAATAAAGAAGACCTCGTCACCGTCTTCAATGACAGTGTCACCTACTGGAAAAATGGCCCTGTCTTTTCTATAAATCGCAGCCACGCGGGCATCAGCTTTAGGCATATGTTCTTTCAGCGTGCGCAGCTCTTGACCTACCAGAGGGCTATCTTTAACGGCGCGAAGGCCGACTAACTGAATAACACCATCAGCAAAATCTAGGACTTGTAACGCACCGGGCTGCTCAATCAGCTTACGGATATAATCAGTAACGGCTTGCTCGGGAGTGATCATTACATCGACGGGCATGTTCTTGTCATTAAAAAGAACGCTTTTGTATTTGGGGTTGGTGTAATTATAGGCCCTTACTCGCGCTATTTTCGTCGGCGTGTGAAACAGTGAATATGCAACTTGGCAGGCGATAATATTAACTTCATCACTACTGGTTACAGCGACGAGCATATCGGCGTCTTCGATACCGGCTTTCACTAATACGTCAGGATAGCATCCAGTCCCAACAACGGTGCGAATGTCTAGTCGATCTTGAAGTGAGCGAAGAGCGCGCTCATTAATGTCAATGAGAGTAATGTCAGCATACTCGCGTGCCAAATTCTCGGCTAGCGTTCCGCCAACTTGCCCTGCACCCACTATAATTATTTTCATTGTTATTCCGCTTTTCGCCAGCGTTTAAGCTGGACGGCTAATTTTACGAAGTCTTGCATAGTAAAAGCCATCATGACCACCCGTTGTAGGAAACAGTTGCCGCCCACAAACCGTAGTATCACCCCAAGAAGCGTCTATGGTCATTATCTCAACATCTTCTCGCGAATCTACAAAAGCCTTGACCACTTGATCATTTTCCTCGGGAAGGACCGAGCATGTCGCATAAACTAAAATACCCTCATTTGCGAGTGTTTGCCAGAGTCTTTCGAGAAGCGTCGCTTGAATTTTGCCAAGCTTATCAATATCTAAGGGTTTGCGTAGGATTTTGATATCGGGATGTCGGCGAATAACCCCAGTTGCTGAGCAGGGGGCATCCAGTAAAATTCTGTCGAACGGCGTCTTATCCCACCAAGTGTCTAAGTCGCCCGCATCCGCGATTTTGAGTTTTGCCTTTAGGTTTAAGCGCGCTAAATTATCTTCTACTTTTAAAATCCGCCGTGCTTCTGAGTCGATGGCTAAAAGTGACTTAATGTTCGGCTCAGCTTCCAAAATGTGGCAGGTCTTGCCTCCGGGAGCGCAGCACGCGTCTAGGACGACATGATTAGGCTCAAGAAGAAGCAAAGAGGCGGCTAATTGTGCGGCCTCATCCTGAACGCTGACTGCTCCGACATTGAAGCCAGGCAGTTGCAGGACATCCATAGCGGTCCCCAAGGTAATGCCAACGTCGCTGTACTGAGACTTTTCGGCAACTATTCCGCTAATTTCAAGTTCTTTTAGATAATTATCGCGAGATTGATGTAGCGTATTAACGCGCAGAGTCATTGGCCCACGATCGTTATTGCCGGCAATAATCTTAGAGGCTAAATCGTGTCCCCAAGCGTCTCCTATCTTTTTAAGCAACCATTTGGGATGAGCGGTTTCAAAGACGTGATTATCATGATGACCTTCCAAAAGACTAACTTTTTCTCGTTGAAAAGTCCTAAGAACGGCATTGACCAAACCTTTTGCCCATGGGCGATTTAATCCTTTGGTTGCAGCAACAGTTTCATTTATAACAGCGTGCTCAGAAGTTCTCATGTGCATCAGTTGGTAGAGACCGCATGTAATGAGACCTTGTATTTCTAGGTCTTTTTCTCTTAGCGGTTTTTCGATTAGCTGTTTAATTAAGAGTGCTATTTGAGGGTACCAACGCAAGCTGCCGAAACAAATTTCTTTAAATAGGGGGCGATCTTTTTCGACAACTCTATTGGTATATTTGGGTAGTAAAGCGGACAAAGACTGACCGCGTAAAACACTCGCGACAACCTCTGCAGCGGCAACACGTGCAGTCAATGGTTTGTGGGTAGACGACTTAGACACCTAGCATTACTCCATTGGCAAAGCTTGCTGCTCGTGATTTTAATATTTCGCCAAAGGCCAATCGTGATTTGCCGGCCAGCTGAAGCTCTTTAAGTAAAATACAGTCTTCGCCACACTTAACTAATAGTCCTTCGCTACTCGCTGATAGGATTTCCCCTGGAGTCGCTTTTTGATGTGAAGCAACAGCCGCCGCTGACCATATCTTTAATCGTTGATCGCCCAAGAAAGAATAGGCAGTAGGAGCTGGATTAAAGGCGCGAATCATACATTCAATATCAGTTGCTGAGTCAGCCCAGTTAATTTGTGCCTCGGCTTTTGTTATTTTGTGGGCATAAGACATGAGCTGATTGTTTTGTTCCACGCCGACTGCAGAGCCAGATTTTAATTTGCCCAGAGTCGTTATTAGGGCCTCCGCGCCTAACGCAGCAAGCTTGTCATAAAGAGAAAGACTGGTTTCATCTTTGTTGATGGAGCATTGGGCGATAGTCAACATTGCTCCCGTATCAAGGCCCGCATCCATTTGGATTACTGTGACGCCGGTAGAAAGATCGCCAGCTTCAATCGCTCTCTGGATTGGCGCAGCCCCTCTCCACCTCGGAAGCAGTGAGCCATGGACATTAATGCACCCTAAGCGAGGAGTATCTAAGACGACCTGCGGGAGTATCAACCCATAAGCCACTACCACCATAATGTCTGCATTTAATTCGGCGAGCACTAATTGTGATTCAGGCTCTCTTAGAGAAAAAGGCTGAAACACCGGTATACCATATTCTAGCGCCATCTGCTTTACCTGACTTGGGACGATTTTTTTGCCGCGCCCAGAAGGCCGGTCCGGCTGAGTATAAACCCCCACTACTTCGTAACTATTATCGCTAAGAATCGATTGTAAGTGAGCGGCGGCAAACTCTGGTGTCCCAGCGAAAATAACTTTCACCTTAGAAGCATCCTATACCTACTTTTTTTTCATTTTCTTACGGATGATTTGCCGTTTTAAAGGCGAGAGATAATCCACAAACAACTTTCCTTCCAGGTGGTCAATTTCGTGTTGTATGCAAATAGCTAAAAGGCCGCTAGCCTCTTCTTTGAATGGAGCGCCTTCGCGGTCTAGGGCAGAGATCATTACTTTTGATGGCCGCTCAACTGTTTCATAAAAACCTGGAATAGATAAACAGCCTTCATCGTAAAGCTGAGTAGTTTCGTCTAAAACCTCAATTTCAGGATTAATAAAAACTCTGGGTTCAGAATTATCATCAGAAAGATCCATGACTATGATGCGCTGATGAACGTCTATTTGGGTTGCCGCTAAACCTATGCCTTTTGCCTCGATCATTGTTTCGAACATATCTGCGATGAGACCTGTGATGACGGCATCGACGGCTACGACCGGTAAAGCTTTTGTCCGGAGTCGTGGATTTGGATATTGCAAAATAGTAAGTACAGTCATAAATGTAAGTATGTAGTTTAAACAGTCAGTTTACTTCAATTGAACTCAAGCTGATTAATAGAGCCATCTTTATTACCACCCAGATACCTGATTATACACGATGAACGGATCTAAAAAATATTTGCTGAAGCTGAAAGTCAAAAACGCTTTGTCTTAGGGCAAGCCGATTGCTTATCGGAACAGTTATTTGTGTCAAGGCTCCCACATTTACTAGTTTGCCTGCAGTTTTGTGATTTCATTGACAATGACAGTGGGTTTTATCAGAGACTACCTTACAACTTAGCTTTATCAAAAAGTAAGACAGTCAATGGAGTTAAAATTTAGCTGATCCCGACTGTTGCACATGGCCTAATGTTGCGGTAGTCTGCGGGATTATTGATTTAGGACATCTTTATTATGAACAAGCCGTTTGTAGCGATTTTAATGGGTTCCGACTCCGATTTGCCGGTAATGGAAGCTAGCTTTGAAATCCTTAGAAAATTCGACATCCCTTTCGAAGTAAAGGTTACGTCAGCGCACCGCACTCCTGCAGCCACTCATAGTTTTGTTACCGATGCTGATTCACGTGGCTGTGCGGCCTTTATTTGTGCCGCGGGCATGGCAGCTCACTTAGCTGGGGCGGTTTCCGCGACGACCCTGAAGCCGGTGATTGGCGTACCTATTAATGGTTCACTCGACGGCCTTGACGCACTTTTATCAACCGTTCAAATGCCTGGAGGAATCCCCGTTGCGACTGTTGCTATAGGTAAAGCGGGGGCTAAAAATGCTGCTTATTTGGCAGCGCAAATTATTGGCGTTGCTGATCCTGAGATGCATCAAAAGCTAGTCGCAGAGCGCGCAGCAAACGCGGAAGCGATTATTGCTAAGGATGCTGCCCTTCAGGAAAAGTTGAAAAATAGCTGATTTTTATAGTGAATGACTGGCAGGCTCACGTTGAGATTCTAGAGGCGGCTAAAGTTGTTGGCGGCGGTGGGGTTATTGGCTATCCTACTGAAGCGGTTTGGGGTCTTGGCTGTGATCCCTTTGACGAGTCCGCAGTAAAGAGTATTCTCGACTTAAAGCAGCGTTCTGTTGATAAAGGGCTTATTTTGATCGGCAGTGGTGTTGATCACTTTGCGCCATATCTCAAGGGCCTCGAACCAAAAGATCTACAGCTCTTTGCTATCCCGCCTAGGCAACCGACAACATGGCTAGTTCCAGATAATGGCTTTGCGCCGAGATGGGTTGTTGGAAATCATGATACTGTTGCTCTTCGAATTACTCTTCATCCGCTGGTTGCGGCGCTTTGCAATACCTTTGGTGGAGCTATCGTCTCGACCTCGGCAAACCCTCAGGGCTTACCTGCAGCCACAACACAGATTAAGGTGGAAGAGTACTTTGCGGCTAACTTTGTTTTTTGTACTCCCGGTGATGTTGCGGGGGTGAGCAAAGAAAGTGAGATTAAAAATTTATTGACTGGCGAGGTTGTCCGTCCTGGATAAAAAGCAAGTAGTTGACAAGCAAGCAGTTGAGAATTATCTCCTGGACCTGCAAGACAGCATCTGTGCGCACTTAAAAGCAGCAGATGGAAGTCACTGGCAGGAAGACAGCTGGGCCCGAGAACAAGGTGGCGGCGGGCGGAGCTATGTTCTCTCGGGCGGACCGGTAATAGAAAAGGCTGGAGTCAATTTTTCACATGTTTTCGGTGATGAACTACCCTCGTCGGCGACCAAAAGTAGACCCGAACTAGTGGGGTGTAGTTGGGAGGCATTTGGCGTATCGGTTGTTATACACCCACAAAATCCCTACGCGCCGACTGCCCATGCTAACGTACGATTTTTTGTCGGTGAGAACGGTCACGGAGATCCTGTTTGGTGGTTTGGCGGTGGTTATGATCTCACCCCTTATTACGGTAATAACGAAGACTGTGTGCATTGGCATAGCACGGCAAAAAACGCTTGCAATGCCTACTCAGAGAAGCTTTACCCTCGGCTAAAAGCCAATTGCGATGAGTACTTTTATCTTCCCCACCGAAAAGAGGCGAGGGGCATTGGCGGGTTATTTTTTGATGACTTTAATGAGCTTGGCTTCGCAGATAGTTTTGCCTTTATGCAAAGCATTGGTGATAGCTTCGTGCCTGCATACTTGCCCATTTTAAAACGCCGCAGCCAGGTACCATTTAGTGACCGAGAACGACAATTTCAATTATATCGCCGTGGCCGCTACGTAGAGTTTAATTTAGTGCATGATCGAGGTACTCTTTTTGGGCTCCAAAGTAATGGTCGGACAGAGTCTATTTTAATGTCGCTTCCCCCTCTTGTTAGATGGGAATACAGTTATGTGCCAGAACCAGGGACTCCTGAAGATGACCTCTACACGCATTATTTACTGCCAAAGGACTGGGTGTGATGGTTGATCAATACGCAGTATTTGGCAACCCAATTGCTCATAGTAAGTCTCCGCAAATTCATATGCTCTTTGCCGCTCAAACCCAGCAGGAATTAGATTACCATTCACAGTTGGTCAGTCTCGGTGGTTTTGTTGCCGCGGCAGACACGTTTTTTGACAACGCTGGGCGAGGATTAAATATAACCGTCCCCTTTAAACAAGAAGCGTTTAATTATGCTGATTCGGTCAGTAAACGTGCGGCTGCAGCGGGTGCTGTGAATACCCTAGTTAAACAAGAAAATGGAAGCATATTCGGTGACACTACCGATGGTGTTGGGCTCGCCACTGATATAAGTGACAACCTAAGATGGCAGGTCAAGGCAAAAAGAGTACTTTTGTTGGGTGCTGGGGGTGCGGTTAGGGGAGTTCTGGAAAACCTGCTCAATTTACAGCCCCAACATGTAGTTATTGCCAACCGGTCGGTCGATAAGGCGCTGCAGCTATCTAAACAATTTGCTGAAACTGGATATATCCTTGGATGTGGGCTAGACATGCTGGATGGACAAGAATTTGATGTCATTATTAATGGCACCAGCGCTGCGCTTGACGGGCAGCCGCTATTATTACCCAACTCGCTTATCGGCGCTTCAGGGGCCAATTGTTATGACATGATGTATGGCCCTATGCCAACTGATTTTATGCAATGGTCGGCTAGCCGAGGCGCTGAGGTTTCTGATGGACTGGGAATGTTGGTTGAGCAAGCGGCAGAATCTTTTTATCTGTGGCGAGGCATGAGGCCAAGAGCAGCAGAGGTCATCGCACTTTTGAGAAAAACCCTTTAGTTGTAGTTTTACAGACCTATTTCCGTCAAATATTGATCTTTTAATTTCACATAGTTTGCGGGGGAATAGGTAAAAAACCGCTTTTCTTTCTCTGTTACTGCACGCAACTGTTTGCAGGGATTGCCAACATAGACGTAACCACCGGGTAGTGTTTTACCCGGAGGCACTACACCCCCCGCGCCAACGATTACTTCTTCCTCAATCACTGCTCCGTCATTAACAATAGCGCCGTTACCTACTAAGACCCGACTACCAAGGATACAGCCGTGAAGGATAACACCGTGCCCAACAATCACATCATCGCCGATAACGAGGGGCCAACCCCCTGGATTGAAGACGGATGCATGTGAAATATGCAGTACCGCATTGTCTTGAATGCTGGTTCTGCAACCTATAGAAATAGAATGCATATCTCCACGAATAACTGCTCCCGGCCAAACGGAAGCATCGTTGCCTAAGGTAACGTTACCAATCACCGTAGCGGCAGGGTCAATAAAGACGCGAAGGCCTAAATTCGGAGAAATTCCTGCGTGTGAGCGGATAGAGTGATCCATATTGGTCAATGCCATATATAATGAGAGTCCCTATTGTGATTAGATTGCTATGGTTTTTTCAACTAAAAAAAGATTTATTGCTGGTGTCATCTGCCCAAAGTGTTCTGCAATGGATAAATTGCAGGCATATTCTGAAGAAGGAGCAGACTTCCGAGAATGCGTGAGTTGCGGTTTCAAAGACGAGATGCGTATGTCATCTTCTCCTCGCGAAATTGAAACCCGCGTCAACACAACTGAAGAAGAGATTGCTCGGCAAATTAGCCCCATCCGCATTATGGATCCCAAGGGTTAATAGCCCCCTTGTAAGACGCTGGTTAAGAAAAGCAAAAAATCAGACCAGAGGGTCGTATTTGATCGCTTTGCGGCTAGTGAAACGTATAGTCTTTTGCTACAATCGCGCCGCGCAACGTCAACGACATAGAAAAAAGTTGATGCGGAACAAGAATATTATATTTTTTGAATTACCACGGAGAAACAACCGATGTCGAAAAGAGCGAGAGCGCTTTTCCTGGGTCTGCTGAGTCCAGCGATTTTATCACTCTTTGCAGGCGGCGCTAGCGCCGAAGATGCAGGGTGGAATCTCAATATGCCAAGAGGTGTTACAGAAGTCAGCCAGGCTGCTTATGATATTCACATGATTATGATATGGGTATGTACCGTTATCGGCGTACTTGTATTTGGATTCATGTTTTATATTATGTTTGCGCACAGAAAATCCCGTGGAGTTACAGCAGCGAACTTCCATGAAAATCTGACCGTTGAGATTCTATGGACGATTGTCCCCGCCTTAATTTTGATTGTCATGGCGGTGCCTGCTACAACCGCTTTGCTCAAAGTTTACGATACTGAAAACCCAGACATTGATATTAAGGTAACTGGGTATCAGTGGAAATGGCAGTACGAGTACATTGGTGAAGGCGTTAAATTCATGAGTGAATTACGCACGTCTCAGGATGAACAGTATGGCCGCGCGCCTAAGGGCGAGCACTATCTCCGTGAAGTTACACAGCCACTGGTCATTCCTGCGAATAAGAAAGTTCGTTTTTTGATCACAGGTAACGATGTCATCCACAGCTGGTGGGTGCCCGATTTCGCTGTGAAAAGAGACGCGATCCCAGGTCTTTTCACTGCGGCATGGGCTAAAACTGACCAGCCGGGTGTTTATGTGGGCGCGTGTACAGAGCTGTGTGGTAAAGACCACTCCAGAATGCCCGTCGTTGTTGAGGTGAAGGAAGAGGCAGAATATGACGCTTGGCTTGCTGGAAAGAAAGAGGAAGCAGTGATTTATCAGTCAACCATTGGAAAAGAGTGGACCAATGATGAGTTGATGGCGAAAGGCGAGGCTGTTTATGCAGTGTCTTGCGCCGGTTGCCACCAGTCTGCTGGACAGGGTATTCCTGGAGTATTCCCAGCGCTTGTCGGTAGTTCTATCGTGACAGGGCCTGTTGAGGGGCACATTGGAATCCTGATCAATGGTGTTGCTGGATCAGCGATGCAGTCTTTTGCAGATCAGCTGTCAGAAGTAGATATCGCCGCAGTTATTCACTACAAACGCAATTCTTGGGGAAACGACATGGGTGACATGGTTCAGCCGGTTGACGTTCTCAATTACAAACAAAACCAATAGAGGAAGATCTTAAATGGCACACGGACCTTCAGAAAACTTTTTTAGTCGCTGGCTTTTCAGCACCAACCACAAAGATATTGGTACCCTTTATTTGTGGTTCAGTTTCGCTATGTTTTTGCTCGGTGGAGCATTTGCAATGGTTATCCGTGCTGAGTTGTTCCAGCCGGGAATGCAGCTTATAAAACCTGAATTCTTTAACCAGATGACCACAATGCATGGTTTGGTTATGGTGTTTGGCGCGATCATGCCGGCGTTTGTTGGCCTGGCTAACTGGATGATTCCAATGATGATTGGCGCACCAGACATGGCATTACCGCGAATGAATAACCTCAGCTTTTGGATTTTACCCTTCGCGTTCGCGATTTTGGTATCAACTTTATTTATGGAAGGTGGCGGACCTAACTTCGGTTGGACATTCTATGCGCCTCTCTCCACAACATATGCGCCAGACACGGTGAACTACTTTATTTTCGGTGTACACATCATGGGAGCCTCATCGATTATGGGGTCTATTAACATCATTGCTACCGTGATGAACATGCGCGCGCCTGGCATGACCTATATGAAGATGCCGTTATTTGTATGGACTTGGGTAATTACTGCATTTTTACTGGTAGCAGTAATGCCAGTCTTAGCGGGTGCAGTGACGATGATGTTAATGGATATCAATTTTGGAACAAGCTTCTTTGATGCGGCGGGCGGTGGTGATCCGGTACTTTTCCAGCACGTATTTTGGTTCTTTGGGCATCCAGAAGTTTACATTATTATCCTCCCGGCCTTCGGTGTGGTATCGCAAATTATTCCGACCTTTAGTCGTAAGCCACTGTTTGGTTATTCGTCAATGGTATATGCCACAGCATCGATTGCGTTTTTATCCTTTATTGTTTGGGCTCACCACATGTTTACCGTTGGGATGCCAATCGCAGGAGAGCTGTACTTTATGTACGCCACCATGCTGATTGCCGTTCCCACTGGCGTTAAAGTGTTTAACTGGGTTACTACGATGTATAAAGGCGCGCTTACCTTTGAAACGCCGATGTTGTTTAGTATTGCCTTCGTTATCTTGTTTACGTTTGGAGGCTTCACCGGAATGATGCTGTCAATTGCGGCAGCAGATACGCAGTATCACGATACTTATTTTGTTGTAGCGCATTTCCATTATGTAATGGTAGCCGGCGCTGTATTTAGTGGAACGGCTGCGGTTTATTATTGGCTGCCGAAGTGGTGTGGCAGAATGTATGATGAAACTATGGGCAAATTGCAGTTTTGGATTGCGTTCATCGCCTTTAATATCACCTTTATGCCTCAGCATTTCTTAGGTCTTGCAGGTATGCCTCGACGTTATTCTGATTATGGTTTGCAGTTTGCAGATTGGAACATGGTCTCTAGTATCGGTGCGTTTATGTATGGTGGCGCTCAGCTACTATTCTTATACAACGTCATCCGAACGATTGGTTGGGGTAAGCCAATTGATGACCCACAGGTTTGGGAAGGCGCTGAAGGCCTCGAGTGGACTTTACCGACGCCTGCGCCGTTCCATACGTTCTCTACTCCGCCCATTGTTAAGTAGTCTGGAGGGAATTAGATGAATAATTCAATCACACACCGCAGCGTGGTTATCAAATCGCTGTTCGGTGTGGTCGTGATGTTCATGTTTGCGATTTTCGTTTTACCACCTTTATACGATCTATTCTGTGAGATCACAGGGATAGGCGGTAAAACCGGTGATGTTTACACGGCGACAGAAATTACTGTGGATACATCGCGTGAAGTTGAAGTTCAGTTTATTGCCACTAATAATGCAACCATGCCTTGGGATTTCTATCCGGTCGAACACAAAGTGATGGTTCATCCTGGGGAATCTAAAGAAATAGTGTTTTACGCTCGAAATCGAACGGGCGCAGACATGGTGGGTCAGGCGATTCCAAACGTTTTACCCAATAACGCTGCTGATTATTTCCTCAAAACAGAATGTTTTTGCTTCAACAATCAGCCGCTTGCGGCCGGAGAGGAAGCCGACCTTGCTGTCGTGTTCATTATTGATCCCGACTTGCCGGCTAGTGTGAATACAGTGACATTGTCATATACAATTTTTGATATAACAGACCGCGTCCCGATGCAGGTCTCACAAGTACAGTAAACGGAGAACAAAGATGTCAACTGAAGGTAGTTATTACGTACCCGAGCAGAGCAAGCTCCCCTTAGCCGCAGCTTTGGGAATGGGAGTTATGGCGTTTGGCGCGGCAAGCTGGGTTATCGAAGGCGGCACCTCGACGATGTTTTTGATCGGAACAGCCATTATGGCTGTGGTCATGTATAAGTGGTGGAGTTTGGTTATTGAAGAGAATACCCAGGGCATAGTGAGTGATCAGCTTAAGTACTCCTATGTGCTTGGCATGTACTGGTTTATTTTCTCCGAACTTATGTTTTTTGTCTGCTTTTTCGGATCCTTGTTTTATGTAAGAGTGTTAGTGGGGCCTTGGATTGGCGGTGAAGCGGCTATTGGTTTGTTTGATGATACACCGACTGATGCAGCAATCGCCAACGCTACCCACTTGTGGTCAGGTTACGATGCTACATGGCCTCCCCTTGTCACGCCAGACCAAGCAGTTAATGCAGATGCGGCGAAATTTATAGGCGCTCAGGAAGCGATGAGCTTTCCTGGTTGGGCCAAAATATTGGGCTGGCTACCGCTGTGGAATACGATCGTGTTGATAACCTCAAGTGGCACAGTGCACGTTGCACACCACGCTCTTAAAGAGGGTAACCGCAAGAAGTTCGTCAGATGGCTGGGTCTTACTGTAGCCTTAGGCGTCTTCTTTCTGTTTCTTCAGGCAGAAGAATATATTCACGCCTATCAAGAGTTAGGTTTGACACTAGAGTCTGGTATTTATGGCACAACTTTCTTCCTACTAACCGGGTTCCACGGTGCACACGTGACATTGGGTACGATCATGTTGTTGATCGCTTTTCTTCGAGGACTAAAGGGCCACTTTAGCGAAAGTGACCACTTTGGCTTTGAAGCAGCGGCATGGTACTGGCACTTTGTGGATGTGATCTGGATTGGTCTGTTTATTATTGTTTATGTGCTTGGTTAGGTAAGCAACTGAATGACAAAACGGCTAGGTAATTCCTAGCCGTTTTTATCTGTACTGTCAAAAGCTAAGGCTAGTTCGAACGTTGTGGTATTGTCTGTGCAGCATCTGGATGAAGGCGCTTATCCCAAGGGGCTTGGCTGCCAATCTGTCCGGTAGCTGCGCCATACAGAATGGTTGCAATAAGCAGGGCTGCCAGTGTCACGCGCGTACCAAGACTGTGTAATAGCCGGCGTTTAGAGTCGCCGAGGTCTTTCACCAAGAAGCGCAGTCCGCTAAATAGACTCACTAGAATGGCAATAAATAGAATAACGATAATTGATTTTAAAAGCATGATTGTGAAGTCTCTGAAAAAGAGTGGAATTTAAACACAAATGAGCCAAGACCCCCAATTTTCTCGCGAAAAATTTGAGTGGCAACTTAATACCAAGATTATTGTTTTTTCCTTGGTACTGTTTCCGCTTCTTATCGTCTTGGGGTTTTGGCAGCTCGAGCGCGCTGAAGAGAAGCGAAGTATTGTTGATGAATTTCGCTTGAATCAGCAGGCTCCACCGGCAACGTTGGAAGATTTGCTGGAGAGTTCGAATCACCAATATAGGTCAGCTTGGCTAACCGGAACACTGGATGGCGGCCGCCGGATATTTTTAGACAATAGAGTTAAGTACGGCAGACCAGGGTATGAAGTCGTTGAGGCAATGACAGTACTTGGTTTAAATGTCGGGACTGGACCGCAGTTGGTGCTAGTAAATAGAGGATGGGTTGCCGCGTCTCTTGATAGGCGGCAATTGCCTCAGATAGAGACTGTTGTTGGAGAAGTACAGCTGCGCGGTAGTTTATACCGTAATCTGCGCGGTGGTTACCGATTAGACGATGGAATTAGCGCCATAACAGAGTGGCCGAGTAGAGTGGGTTGGGCTTCTGTAGAGAGAGCAGCTGAGTTGTTTGGCGCTGACTTTTACGCCTATCAACTGCGCCTTGATGCGGATTCTATAGGCGCTTTGGACACTGGATGGGTCACCGTTGCTGTGCAACCAGCGAAGCACACAGGTTACGCGTTTCAGTGGTTTGCAATGGCCGTGGTATTGTTGGTCATGACATTGATTGCTAACTCTAATTTTGGTAGTTGGATTAAAAGAAAATAGTGGCTTTGGGCCGAATCAAAAAGGACATTGCGGTATGAGTGATAATGTAGAGATCAGTGGTAAGCAGCGCGGTTTTCAATACCAAATTTGGTTGATGTTGTTCATTGTGGGCGGCGTTATCCTAGCCGGATTTATCATGGTCCCAAAAACTGAAGAGCAGCGACAGCAGATGATATCAATGCTTGGGACAACCAACATAGGCGAATTGGTTAAACCCACTCTCGACTTTAGTCCGGTCCTAAGTGAGCTAGAGGCTACTGAAAAGCCAAAATGGAAAGTTGTTACTGTTGGTGGTGTGGGTTGTGACGCCGTGTGCGAAGATATGTTGGTTAATAGCCGACAGATTCACATGTTACTCGGAAAATCGACCGGTAGAGTAGAAAGGGTTTATTTGCCCAACACAGCGACAATAGATGCTGAACAAATTGCCCTGTTAAAAATGGTCCATCCCTTTTTGACTATACTACCCATTAACGCAGATGATTTTGCTAAGGTTGTTGTTGATAGTTCTGCAGACTGGGATATGCAGGACACGCGGCACTTTGTGGTTACTCCGGACCAGAAAAGCATTCTGTATTACACCAAAGAGCAAGATGGAGACGGATTACTTGATGATCTGAAACATCTGCTAAAATACTCGCCGGATCGTTAGAGTATCGTGGTTTTATGAAATACCCTCAAGTTCTTGGAGTAACGTTCAATGTCCCATGCTGAGCTAAATACTATTGCGGTGAGCTGGCGCGACTATTTGGAATTGTGCAAGCCTAATGTCGTTGCGTTAATGTTACTGACATCGCTAATTGGTATGCTGTTAGCGACTGATCAGACAGTTCCTATTACGGTACTTATTTTCGGTAACCTTGGCATAGCCCTTTGCGCGGGTTCGGCGGCGGCGGTTAACCATATTGTAGACCGGCACGTGGATGATAAGATGGCGCGTACCTTGAACCGTCCGCTTGCTCAGGGACGCCTCAAAACCGAGAATGCGGTTATATTTGCGCTTATTACCGGTATGCTTGGAATGGCGATTTTGTTGGTTTTCACTAATGTACTTACTGCTTGGTTAACCTTAGCGTCACTAGTAGGCTACGCGTTTGTTTACACCATGTTTTTGAAGCGTGCGACGCCCCAGAATATTGTCATCGGAGGTTTAGCTGGCGCAGCACCACCGCTCTTGGGATGGACCGCTGTTACAGGCGAGGTTCACCACAATGCCCTACTACTAGTGTTGATTATTTTTGCCTGGACGCCACCGCATTTTTGGGCCTTAGCCGTGCATAGAAAGGATGAGTATGCCAAAGCTAAAATACCGATGCTGCCGGTCACTCATGGTGAATATTACACAAAAATTAATATTTTACTCTATACCTTGCTCCTCATTGTTGTGACGACTATGCCGTATCTCACGGGAATGTTCGGATGGCTATATTTGGTAAGCTCTCTTTTGTTGGGCCTCGGATTTTTGTACTGGGCGATTGTTATGCTGCGCAGTAAAGGTGGTAATTCGGGAATGAAAACCTTTCAGTATTCCATTGTTTATTTGATGGTGCTGTTTGCAGTAATGTTAGTGGATCATTATTTTATTGAAACAGTCACCTATATTCCCTCAGCTTAAAGGATTCAGCCATGAATGATACTCAACAAGCAGGTATTCGACGAACCGTCATGATTATTGTGTGCCTTATTATGCTGGTTATCGGGGCTTTTGTTTGGACGATGAATCAACCGGTTGTTATGAATGAACAACAATTGCGAGTTAATGGCGCCATTGTCCTCAGTACTCCGCGAATATTCAGTGACTTTGATTTGGTTGATCATCGTGGCGAAGCATTCACCAAAGAGAGGCTGACTGACAAATGGACAATGATTTTTTTCGGCTTCACCAACTGTCCTGACGTTTGCCCTACGACCCTAGCAACTTTAAATGAGACTTACAGAAAACTCAAAGATGCTGAGAAAGAGAACCTGCAGATCGTTATGATATCTTTGGACGCAGAGCGTGACTCAGTAGAAAAGCTTGCCGAGTATATGCCCTACTTTAATTCTGAATTCATTGGCGTTACTGGAAATAAGCATTTGATTCGACGCTTAACTGCGGAAATCAATGTTGCTTATAATAAGGTTCCGCTTGAGGGGGAAGACTATACCGTAGATCACAGCACTCAGATTGTGCTGGTTAATCCCAAAGGCGATTATCATGGTTTCTTCAAAGCGCCACATTCCGAAATAATGTTACGCCAAACGTGGCGCTCTATCTACGCAACGTTCAACTAAGTTGCCGGCGATAAAGTAGCGATAAGCAAAATAGAAAGCTGGCACTGATCACCACTGAGGGTCCTGCCGGCGTATCTAGATTCCAAGACATGGCGAGGCCCATCACTACCGTAAGCATAGCGATTAGGCTCGCCGCTATCGCCATTTGTTCGGGAGTTGTGCTGACACGGCGGGCGGTAGCCGCCGGAATAATCAATAATGCGGTAATGAGCAATACCCCAACTACCTTCATCGCTAGGGCTATCACTAGCGCAGTTATCAGCATAAGCGCGGTACTTACTAGCGCCACATTCGTACCTTCTACTGCAGCTAGTTCAGAGTCAACGGTAATGTTGATGAGTTGTTTCCATAGCAACGCTAACAGCCCCATCACTGCAGCGGACACTGAGTAGATCACCCAAAGATCACTCTTGGTTACCGCTAATAGATCGCCAAAAAGCAGCGACATCAGATCGACTCGCACATCGGGTAATAATGAAATAACGACCAAGCCTGCAGCTAACGCTGAATGCGATAAAATACCCAGTAGTGTATCCAGCGATAGGAAGCCGCGTTGCTCTAGAAACACCAACCCCATTGCCATCATTAGAGGAATGGCGATGACGGTGATGTTCAAATTAATATCTAACAACACACCAAGAGAGACACCAAGTAGCGCACTATGAGCCAGTGTGTCACCAAAATATGCCATACGGCGCCAGACGACAAAGCAACCCAAAGGGCCGGCTACCAGAGCGACCCCAAGACCAGCGAGCAATGCATATAATAAAAAATCAGTCATGATCACAGTCGTCTCCGTGGGCATGAGTCGTCTCGTCTAAGATTTCGCCATGCAAGTTGTGGTCATGATCATGGTGGTGTGAGTAGATCGCTGTGGTGTGCCCAAAAATATCAATAAATGCAGGATCTTGGGTTACTTGTTCTGGATGCCCCTGACAACAGATATGCCGGTTCAGGCAGATGACTTGGTCGGTAGCCGACATTACCAAATGTAGGTCATGAGACACCATCAATACAGCACAATTAAGGCTTTTTGCGAGGCTGTTAATCATTTGATACAGGGCGTTTTGGCCGTTGATGTCAACCCCCTGAACGGGCTCGTCTAGAACCAACAGGTTGGGTTTACGTACAATGGCCCTGGCCAGCAAGGCTCGTTGTAATTCTCCGCCCGACAGGTTTTGTATCGGGGTTTTTGCCAAGTGCCCAATGTTCATTGATTTTAGGACCTCATGACACGCGATCTGCGATGCATTGGCTAATTGTAAAAAACGCAACGTTGAGATTGGTAGTGTCGGATCAATAGTGATTTTCTGAGGCATATAGCCAATACGAATATCGGGATTAGTCTTTCTTAAGCCAGAGTCAGGTTTTATGAGGCCAAGAATGATTTTAGCTAAGGTCGATTTCCCAGCCCCATTTGGTCCGATTAAGGTGGTGATCTCCCCTTGGTGAAGGCTCAAAGAGACGTTATCGATCACCGGCTTACTACCAAAGGCCTTATGAATAGTTTCTAGTGTTAGCAGCAATTTAGACATCGCTAGATCCTTCTTCGCTCATAACGCTTGAAGTGCACTGTGGGCAGTGGCCAAAAAGCTCAACACTTTGGGATTGCAAAACAAAATTAGCTTTGTCACTAGTTGTCTGCAGCACTTCGTTAAGAGCGGCATCAGTCATCTCTGCCGCACTGCCGCACTGGTTACAAATCATAAAAAGATTACTGTGATGACTGCTGGGGAAGGGGCAGCCTATGTAGGCATTGAGCGAGGGGAGCCGATGTATCAGGCCAAGACCTAAAAGAAACTCAATGGCTCGATAAACCGTTGGTGGAGCAATGTTTTTAGCCAGCAGTTTGGATAGTTGCTCTTGCACTTGATAGGCACCTAAGGGTCGGTGACTCTGCCAAAGTAGACTCAAAACTGCTTCGCGAGTCGGTGTAAGTTTTGCATTTCTCTCCTGACATAGACCTTTGGCACGCGTTAAAGCGGCATTGATACAGCGATCATGGTCGTGTGGCTGGTGAACTAGGCGAGAGTTTGTCAGCATAATAGTACTTTTAACATAGCGTTATGTTATAATATAACATAAATGTTAATTTATCTATGCTCTTTCTGCGGAGGTTTTTATAAAAAAGCTATTTTGTAACGCTATTGGTGTTATGGCGGCGGTGTTTCCGCTGCTCTGCAATGCTGCCAGTGTTGAGAAAGAGGTTTTTAGTGTTCAAAAGGATTCTGTTTCTGAGCTATTAGTCATCACCAGCATAAAGCCCTTGGCACTGATCGCTCAGGCAGCACTTGGCGAGACCGCAAAGGTAGAGTTTTTACAATCTGCGACTCAGTCAGCCCATGACTTAACACTAACGGTATCGGCCCTTAATAAAATTCATCAGGCGGCCTTGGTTGTTTTAGTCGGCGATGAGTTTGAGCCACGTGTCGCTAAGCTTGTTCAAGATATTCCGGGAAAAGCTTTTTTAAACATCCTCAACTTACCTTTCTCTAGCAGTGACGTTGACATCTATGGAGACATGCAACAAAAATCTGCAGACCCGCACCTGTGGCTAAATCCTTATAACGCTAATATTATTGGCCATGCAATTCAGGCGGAATTTGGTATAGCGAAGCACGACATCATTAGCAACGGCCAAATAAAAGCGCTTAAGAAAAGCCTGAAGCCCGTGGCTACCCTTGATTATATTTCGCACCATGACGTACTTGGAAATTTTGCAAAGGCCTTTAATGTATCTGCTGGAATCCCGATACGCGATGGCAACGGCGGTCATAAGGGAGTTAAAAGTCAGTTATTACTGCGCAATGTAGCCCACAAAAGTGGCGCGCAATGTGTCTTTATTGAACCTCAATATGCGGACAAAGATGCCACAGTAATTGCCAATGAGCTAAATTTGCCGCTGCGTACCATCGATCCGCAAGGTATTGATGTTCCCTTAACCGAAAAAGGCTATGCTCAGTTCATGCAAACATTGGTTGTCCAATTTAAAGCCTGTTTCAGCTAAATACTGTATTCTTGAACTAACTAAAATCGACTAAAAATAGGTAGATCATGACAGAAAAAACACCCCTTATCTTGGTTGATGGATCCTCGTACCTTTATCGCGCTTTCCATGCGCTGCCGCCATTGACCAATAGCAAAGGTCTGCCGACGGGCGCAGTCAAAGGCGTTATTAATATGATGCGTCGGCTACAGAAAGACTACCCAGAAAGTACCTTGGTAGTGGTGTTTGATGCAAAGGGTAAAACTTTCAGGGATGACATGTACAGTGAGTACAAAGCCAATCGTCCACCCATGCCCGATGACTTGCGGCTGCAAATTGAACCCATTCACAACATTATTGAAGCCATGGGGCTGCCCATGCTTGTTATTGACGGAGTTGAGGCGGACGATGTGATTGGGACCTTGGCTATTCAGGCTACGGCGATTTCACAGCCAGTAGTCGTGTCAACCGGTGACAAAGATATAGCTCAGCTGGTTAATGAATATATTACGCTGGTCAACACCATGACTAACGCAGTATTAGATCATGACGGGGTCGTAGAAAAGTTTGGCGTACCACCAGAGCTAATTATCGATTTTTTGGCGCTATTGGGTGATAAGTCAGACAATATTCCCGGCGTGCCGGGCGTCGGAGAAAAAACTGCGCTTGGTCTTTTGCAGGGTATTGGTGGTTTAGATGAGATCTATCAGCGGCTAGACGAAGTGGCCGGATTAGATTTTCGGGGCGCTAAGAATATGGCGCCAAAACTTGAAGAGCATAAAGAGCTTGCTTACCTGTCTTACCTGTTAGCGACCATAAAAACTGATGTTGAGATGCCACTGAACATCAGCCAGTTACATAATCAAGCGCCTAATCAAGAGCGTCTGGCAGAGTTGTTCGACCAGCTAGAGTTTAAGTCTTGGGTTACAGAGCTTTCAGCTGAAGATTCTGCAGCACGCCCTTCAAGCGCTGTCGGCCAAATTGACCCGCCAGCGGTTGAAATAGTGGTAAAGCCTGTTCAGGCTAACATTGTTAAAGATTATCAGATAGTACTTACCGAAGCGCATCTAAAAGACTGGATTGAAAAAATTAAAGCGGCCGAGTTGATCGCCGTAGACACCGAAACGACCAGCTTAGATTACATGATTGCTGATTTAGTGGGTATTTCCGTGGCGGTTGAACCAGGCGAAGCCGCGTATATTCCTTTTGGTCATGATTACCTTGGCGTTCCCGAGCAGTTGTCCAGAGAGCTGGTTCTAGCTACTCTGAAGCCGCTATTAGAGGACCCAAGCATTAAAAAGGTTGGGCAAAACCTTAAATATGACATGAGCATTTTTGCTCAACATGGGATCGCCCTTCAGGGTATTGAATTTGACACTATGCTTGAATCTTATGTTCTTGATTCTGTTGCGACACGTCATGACATGGATAGCTTGGCAGAGAAATACCTTGGCGAGCAAACGATTAAGTTTGCCGATGTAGCCGGTAAAGGTGTAGGGCAGCTAACCTTTAACCAGATTGCTTTAGAAATTGCAGGGCCCTATGCGGCTGAGGATGCAGACATTACGTTGCGGTTGCATCAAGTATTATGGCCGCAGGTGTCGGCTCACACCTCCCTAGGTAAGGTTTTTACTGATATTGAATTACCCTTGGTGCCAGTTTTGTCTCGTATCGAAAGAACCGGCGCTTTAGTGGACGATACCTTGTTATTTCAGCAGAGCCAAGAATTGGCCTTGCGCCTTGCGGAACTAGAGCGTGAAGCATGGGATTTGGCTGGCCAGGAGTTTAATCTGGCATCACCCAAACAACTTGGCGACATTCTGTTCACTAAGTTAGAGATACCAATATTAAAGAAAACCGCCAAAGGCGCTCCTTCGACCAAAGAAGAGGTGTTACAAGAATTGGCGCTGGATTATCCTTTGCCAAAAGTGTTAATCGAACATCGCGGATTAGCCAAGCTTAAGTCTACTTATACCGACAAACTCCCGGTCATGATTAACCGTACGACCAAGAGAATCCACACCTCTTATAATCAGTCAGGGACCGCCACAGGTAGGCTGTCTTCGTCAGATCCCAATTTACAGAATATCCCCGTACGGAATGCAGAGGGCCGCCGAGTTCGCCAGGCATTTATTCCTGCTGAGGGTAGCAAGATGGTGGCTGCGGATTACTCGCAAATTGAATTGCGAATTATGGCGCACCTCTCTGAGGATCCAAGTTTATTGGCCGCTTTTGCGGCGGGGCAAGATATCCACCGTGCTACTGCGGCAGAGGTATTCTCCACACATCCCGAGCAGGTGACTATTGATCAGCGACGTAGTGCTAAGGCTATTAACTTTGGTCTGATTTACGGCATGTCGGCGTTTGGTTTGGCAAAACAATTAAATATTGGGCGTAAACAGGCGGCAGAATATATTGACACCTATTTTGATCGTTACCCCGGTGTTTTGAATTATATGAATAGCGTTCGCAGTAGTGCGGCAGAGGCAGGCTATGTTGAGACTTACTTTGGACGCCGCCTGTATCTCCCTGAAATAAATTCTCGCAATGGCATGCGCAGGCAAGCAGCGGAGCGCACGGCAATCAATGCACCCATGCAGGGTACAGCCGCTGATATCATTAAGTTAGCCATGATTTCTGTGGATGATTGGCTGCAAAATAGTGACTTGCGCAGTGTAATGATTATGCAAGTTCATGATGAGCTTGTTTTAGAGGTACCAGAGGATGAGCTTCAGGTAGTTTCTGAGGGACTTATGCAGAGAATGGAAAGCGCAGCAACGTTAAAAGTACCGCTGTTAGTAGATGTTGGTGTTGGTAATAATTGGGATGAAGCTCACTAATTAGCTTAGCGCCATTCGTCGAACTTCTTTTATTCAGCCTGTTAAAGGCCCTCTAAGTGTTAATTTCCTCAAGATGAATCTGTGAGTAAAAGTAGAAAAACCCCAGCTCTACAAAGAGTTAGGGTTTTTATGGAATCCAAAGTAACGGTTGAGGAAAATTGATTAAGCTTTACTGACGTCATCAGAAAGCCAACGGTTCAATTGAGCCTCAAGCTCTGGCAAGCCTTGTTTTTTAAGTGATGAAAATGTCTGCACTGTTAACAGGGTTACGCCAGGATCCATTTCACGTAAAAAACTATCAACCTTCAACAGAGTGCTCTGCGCAGGACCGCGTTTGAGTTTGTCTGACTTGGTCAGCAAAATATGCACAGGTAACCCAGCTTGCGCTGCCCAGTTGAGCATCTGTCGATCATAATCTTGCAATGGATGACGAATATCCATCAGTAAGATCAGCCCGCCTAAGCTCTTTCTCTGCTGTAAATACTCAGCGAGATGTCGATCCCATTGAGCTTTCATGGCGATAGGCACCTTGGCGTACCCGTACCCCGGCAGATCTACCAATCTTTTCCCTTCAGCTAACGTGAAGTAATTGATCATTTGCGTGCGGCCAGGTGTCTTACTGGTTCTCGCTAGGCTTTTATTACGGGTAAGCGTATTAATAGCACTGGATTTGCCTGCATTTGAGCGCCCCGCAAAGGCAACCTCACATCCCGAATCTTCCGGGCATTGCTTTAATGAAGGTGCACTTGTTGTGAACTCAGCAGATTGAAATTTTATTAAAGGTGTATCCATAGGAAAATCGACGCTACTTACTTAAGAATCTGAAACTATTGGTATATAATGCACGGCCTTAGCGTATAAGGCTAACAGTCGCTACCATTAAATAATGGTGAGCGAGCATTCTACCGGATTGTGAGAGCCAGAATAACCATGAAAAGAAATATTTTATCCATTGTATGTCTATTTTCAATGCTGATTGCTAATAGCATTTTGGCCGCAGGGGATGTTGCTGCTGGGAAAACTAAAGTAATGATGTGTACGGGATGCCACGGCGCTGACGGTAACAGCATGGTGCCATCGTTCCCGAAATTAGCAGGTTTAGGTGAAAAATATATTACTACACAGTTACGTAATATCAAGTCTGGTGATCGAGTCATTATGGAAATGATGGGTATTCTTGACATGTCCTCTGACCAAGATTTGCAAGATATGGCGGCCTACTATGATTCGCAGCAGCGCAGTATTGCTGGCGCTAAAGAGATAGAGCTGGTCGGTATTTCAGATCCACAGCAAGCCATCGATTATGGCGAAAATGTTTATCGAGGCGGTAATATGAAGACAGGGGTAGCTGCCTGCACTGGATGTCATTCACCGGCAGGTAATGGTAATGGCCCCGCTGGCTATCCTGGACTTGGAGGTCAGCATGCAACCTACATAGAGAAGCAATTACTTGCTTATCGCCGTGGAGAGCGTGTAAGCGGAGCCAACGCATCGATCATGCAGGGCGTTGCAGCCAATTTGAGTGACAAAGAAATTACAGCGGTGGCTAACTACATCTCTGGTCTAAATTAAGCGGACTTACTCCGTCACAGATTAAAGGAAAGAAAAATGTTTGGATGGATTAAAAAAATAGTATTTCTGGCATTGGTTTCATCTATGGCTATGTGCCAAGCCCAGACTGAAGAATTTCAGGCTGGTGTTGACTATGAAGTTTTGCCCCAAGCAGTTCGAACGGCTAATCCGACCAAGATTGAGGTTAATGAAGTATTTCATTATCTCTGTATTCATTGTTATAACTTTGAGGCCACAGTGTCCCCATGGGCTGAGAAATTACCCGATGATGTCGACTTTCAGCATACGCCGGCTATTTGGCAGTCTGCTTTAGAACCTTTTGCCCGAGCTTATTACACCGCTAAAGCGCTAAAGGTTTTAGATCAAACTCATGTGGCTCTTTTTGAAACTATTCATGTTAAAAAACAGCGTCTTCAGTCTCAGGAAGACCTAGCCGCGTTTTTTGTAGGCCAAGGTGTAGACGCAACTAAATTCAACAAGATTTATAGCTCTTTTGGAGTAACTAGTCAGATTAGTCAGGCAAAGGCGCGAGCTAAAGGCTACCGTACGCAGGGTACGCCAGAGATAATTATTAACGGTAAATATCGAGTTACAACACGTCTTTCTAAAAACTTCCAAGGAATGTTGCGTGTGGCGACCTTTTTAATTGAGAAAGAGCGCCAGATCTTAAGATAGACTGCTATTGAGCAGTGATGTCGGAAATATGCGCGGTAATAGCCGCGTATTTTTTTGCCTGTTACAAATTCACAACTAATGGTTATAACTAACAAAAATAGCGTTTTGGTGGAAAAAACTTTCCACCAAGCGACCTAAATAGTAAAATGCGCGTCCTTTTTTGTTTAACACTCCACATTTAATTTGACGATGGGAAGCATTGTGAAACCAACATTGAAACCGACGAATCCGAACTTCTCTTCTGGCCCTTGTTCAAAACGGCCTGGATACAGTGTTGATGGCCTCGATATATCAACCCTAGGGCGTTCGCATCGATCTTCCGTTGGAAAGAAGGCATTGGCGCGAGCCTGTGCGGATACGGCTGAAATTCTTGGGTTACCTGAGGGTTATCGTGTGGGAGTAGTTCCGGCATCTGATACTGGCGCTGTTGAAATGATTATGTGGTCAGTGCTGGGTGCCCGACCTGTCGATGTCTGCGCATGGGAATCGTTTGGTAGTGGGTGGTTAACTGATGTGACCAAGCAGTTGAAACTCGACAAAGTGACTACGCATTTGGCGGACTACGGTTTACTACCGGATTTGACCCAGACCAATCCTGACCATGATATCGTTTTTACTTGGAACGGAACGACCTCTGGGGTAAAAGTTGCCGATGCAGATTGGATCAGTGATGATCGTGCAGGGCTCACAATCTGTGATGCTACTTCAGCTGTTTTTGCGATGGAGCTTCCTTGGGAAAAGCTAGATGTGGTGACCTACAGTTGGCAAAAAGTTCTGGGTGGCGAAGGCGCGCATGGTATGTTGATTTTGAGCCCTAGAGCAGTAGAAAGATTAGAAAATTATACCCCTGCCTGGCCCATGCCAAAGATTTTTAGGCTTACCAAAGCGGGTAAGTTAATTGAGGGGATTTTCCGCGGAGAGACTATTAACACTCCGTCGATGCTTTGTGTTGCCGATTATCTTGATGGCTTAGACTGGATTCGTTCTATAGGTGGCCTAAAAGGCGCGATAGCTAAGTCTGAAAATAATTTATCGGTTATTCAAACGTTTGTTAATGATCGAAAGTGGATTCACTTTTTAGCCCAAGCTCCTGATCAAATATCTAATACCAGTGTTTGCCTTACGCTGGACCTAAAGCCAGACCAGGTAAAACAAATGGTTAAGTTATTAGACACAGAGGCCGTTGCCTTTGATATAGGTGCCTATCGTGATGCACCTGCAGGACTGCGAATTTGGTGCGGAGCCACCGTTGAAAGGTCCGATCTGGAGGCGTTAATGCCTTGGTTAGATTGGGCATATGAATACGTAAGCCTTTAGTTAGTGGCTTGAAATTAGACTACGTTACACCAGAGAGTTGAGATAAAACTATGCACCAAGTTCGTACTTATAATGCCCTTTCTGACAAGGGACTGAGCCGATTTTCAGCTGACAAATATGTTGTTAGTGAAGACTGTGCTGCACCAGAAGCCTTTATGCTGAGGAGCCAAAAGCTTCATACTGAGGTTGTTCCAGATAGTCTGTTAGCGGTTGCCCGAGCAGGCGCTGGTGTTAATAATATTCCCGTCGCCAACTATACCGAGCAAGGCATTGTGGTTTTCAATACGCCTGGTGCCAATGCCAATGCGGTAAAAGAACTGATCGTAGCTGGTTTACTGTTGGGCTCTAGAGATATATATGGTGGCATGACCTATGTGCAAGAGCTTGGCCACATTGACGACTCTGCTGAAATGGGAAAGCTTTTAGAAAAAGAAAAGAAACGTTTCGCTGGCACTGAGATTGTTGGCAAGACGCTGGGTGTGGTCGGTTTAGGCGCTATTGGCTCCATTATTGCCAATCTGGCACTAGATTTGGGAATGAATGTTATAGGTTATGATCCTGCGATCTCAGTCGAGGCTGCATGGCAGCTTTCAAGTCAAGTTGAGCGGATGGAGAGCTTAGAAAAGCTACTCGCTAGCGCTGACTTTGTCACTCTGCATGTACCAGCGATCCCCGCCACTAAGCACTTGATTAACACTAAGACGCTCAGTGGAATGAAAGCTACTGCCAAGATTCTTAACTTTGCTCGAGAAGAGATTGTCAGTACTGATGATATGGTCAATGCTTTAGATAAAGGGGTCATATCCGGATATATCAGTGATTTCCCTGCTCCAGCGTTGCTGGGTAGAAAAGATGTAATACTTATGCCCCACATTGGAGCAAGTACCGAAGAAGCAGAAGAAAACTGTGCAGTAATGGCTGCTGATCAGCTCAAAGATTTTCTTGAGAATGGAAACATCTATAATTCGGTTAATTATCCTCCTACTAAAATGAGTCGTAATGGCGGCAGCCGAATGACCTTTACTAACAGCAACGTCCCCAAGGTTTTGGGTCAGGTATTGTCAGTTCTGGCGGATGCTAACCTAAATGTGGTCGATATGGTCAATAAAAGCCGAGGTGAAATTGCCTATAACATTATTGATATCGAAGGGGATATTGATGAAGCTGTTATAGGCAAGGTTGCTAGCGTTGATGGTGTTATGCGAGTGCGGCTCATCTAAACTGCCAGGATTAATCGAATAGTTTGTTACGCACCGTATTGCGATATGCCCGCGGGCTGTTTCCTGACCACTGGCGAAAACGTGATGAGAACCAGCTTGCCTCTTGGTAGCCACTGTAACTAGCGACGTCAACAATTGCTAAGTCAGTATTTTTTAACAGGTCGCAGGCAAAGGCCATGCGGGTATCTGTCAGGTACGTGTTTGGGGTACTGCCAACCGCATTCTTAAAACGACGGTTGAAGGTTCGTGTCGTCATGCCGAATTGTTTGGCGACACCTTCAATAGTCACGGCCTTGTTTAAATTGTCTTGAATCCATATCTGACTCTGGGCGATTGCTTCGTCACTATGGGCCCTATTTTTGAGCGTATTTAAATTGGCGGGATCAGAAATATTGCGGATTTCATGAAAAAAATTTCTCTGCGCTTGTCGTGAAATGATCCGACCAAAGTGCCTTTCTACCTGATGCATCAGTAATTCGGCCATTGCATTGATACTGGCCGCACAATAGAGGTTACCGGCTTGTGTGGTAAAGTTTTGACGGTCTAATTTAATGGCGGGGTAACTTCGCTGTAGGGCATCAAAGTAGTGCCAGTGGGTTGTTGCTAATTTACCCTCTAATAGTCCGGCTTCAGCAAGAAAACAGACTCCAGTACCGACCGCTGTGATAGCGCAATTAGACTGGTATTGCTGCCTTAGCCAGGGACCGTATTGATGATGTTTACGGACTGCCGGACGGGGATTTCTCCATAGCGCTGGGATATGGATCAAGTCGCTGTGAAAGGGTTCGTTGATACTGTGGGTTGGCCATAGCTCAAACCCTGAGGATGTCTGTACGGGTAAACCATCCGCACTCACACGACGAATTATTACGTCTTTTAAAGGTGCCCTAGTTGCCGCTGCCAAGGATTGCGCGAAATTAAAAATCTCGGCGGCCAGTGTGCTGCTAGACACGAGCATGTTATCGCAAAGAACGAGAGTGAGGTTAAATGTCATTATTTCGCATATTTTCCATAATTTGGCCATTATACTAAATCTAATGGCTGAAAAATTAAAGATTAGTAGTAGTATAACTTTTAAACTTCTTACCTTAAGTTAATAAGAGATGCGTTTATGCCTCATGTACTTCCAGTCATCGTAGGTTTCGGAGGATTTAATGCCGCTGGCCGAAGTTCGTCCCACCAAGCGTTTCGTCGTATGGTTCTTGAGTCATTACCTATCAATGAGCAGCATGACACCATTGCAGGTTTGGCCTGCCTAATGGGACTGGTTAGTTCTCAGGGTGAGATTTACGTGGATCTTAACGGTACTGAGTTAACATTAGCTGCCGCCTTTGAACAATATCGAGATCTTGTGATAGAGGGTACTTTAGTACGCAGGGTTGAGCACTTTGATTCGTCTAACCTCCCGGGACATCGTAAGATTGATTTTTCTGAGCAGCAGTCGGCTGTTTTCACAATGGCTAAACGGGACCTACCTAAAGAATTACCAAACGACTGGCAGACGTCTGATCTTGGAGATGGGCGAGTTGAAATTATTACGTCGGGTGTGGATAAACATTTAGTGACCGTTCCTTATGAGCTAGCCGCTAAGGCGGCTGGACAACTGCCGACGGGGTTTGATCTAACAAAACACTACAACGCACGCTTTCATCCACGAGGGCTGCAAATGTCGCTCTTAGGGGCAAGTGATGCTATTCACTCAATGGGAATTCCTTGGGAAAAAGTGGCTGCGCAAGTTAGGCCCGATGAAATTGGTGTGTATTCTTCTAGCGTCTTTGGTCAAGTTGATGATCAGGGTATGGGAGGCCTGTTTCAGGCTCGGTTAAAAGGTGAGCGAACCACCGCAAAACAGGTAGCCCTAGGTTTAAATTCTATGCCGGCTGATTTTGTTAATGCTTATGTGTTGGGCAGCGTGGGGCACACGGAGGCAACTACGGGTGCTTGCGCTAGTTTTTTGTACTCGTTGCAAGCAGCAGTGAGAGATCTTCGCAGTGGTAGACGACGAATCGCAGTAGTTGGTAATGCAGAAGCACCCATTACGCCCGAAATAATGGAGGGATTTTCAAATATGGGTGCTCTTGGTAGTGATGAAAATCTCTGTAAGATCGACGGAACAGCAATGGCTGATTGGCGTCGCGCGAGTCGACCATTTGGTGAAAACTGTGGATTTACTCTGTCCGAGGCGACTCAATATATTGTGCTTATGGATGATCTACTAGCAATAGAGCTAGGTGCGGATGTCCACGGTGCCGTTCCAGAGGTTTTTATTAATGCAGATGGCATTAAAAAATCTATATCCTCGCCTGGTGTGGGGAATTATATTTCCTTTTCTAAAGCCGTTGCCGCCGCCGTTGGTATAGTCGGGATTGAAACGGTCCAAGAGCGCAGCTTTGTCCATGCTCATGGGTCCAGCACGCCGGCTAATCGGGTCACTGAATCTGAATTAATCAGTCGCGTCGCAGACGCTTTTGAGATTAACGACTGGCCAGTGACCGCAGTAAAGTCTTATGTGGGTCATAGTATCGCGGCGGCTGGAGGAGATCAGCTTATGTCTGCATTAGGCACGTTTAAGTACGGGATAATTCCGGGCATCAAAACGGTCACTGCTTTGGCTGAAGATGTTTATCAAAAACGCCTTAACTTTGCACTTAATGACAACATCAGTACGATGAAAATGGAGGTTGCCTTTATTAATTCTAAAGGCTTTGGAGGCAATAATGCTTCTGCGATCTTGCTCTCTGCAGATAAGACCAATGAGATGTTACTGAAGCGTTATGGCGACAGGTTTATGGACTATATTGATCCGAGAGAGACGACGCGCAAGAGTGCCGCGGATTATGCTTTTCAAGCTGACCGCGGAAATTTAGCCGTTATTTATCGCTTTGGCGAGGAGCTTATAGACGAGCAGGCTGTTGTCATTACGACAACAGGTATGAGTATTCCCGGATGTAGCCGTGAGATTGAATTCAATACGGTAAATGTTTGGCAAGATATGCAGTAAAGTCATGCAGCTTAGCAAGCACATCAACATCAATCTTACGGGCCTGATTAACCATTGTTTCGGGATCGACCGAGGCGCCAGCAATAGTATTTCTTGCTTCTTTGCCTAGAGGACTAAACAGTAGGGTGCCACCATGTATACCAACTACTGTACCTGTTTCTGCATCGATTAAAGGCCCGCCAGAGGCACCCCTACCAGCATCACAATCATGTAATAGTAGTTGAGAGCTGACAAATGTCTGCGACAAAAACGGCTGACAATTACTACTAATACTGATGTTATTCTGATTTTCATTAAAGCCTAGCAGCTGCAAATGACGGCTACTTTGGCCCGTTAAATTCAGCTCCATCCCTGAGTGTCGGAGTTTTTTCTTTAATGCGATAAATACAATGTCTTGATTGGCTTGTCGTATTTTATTATTAGTTGTTGGTCTAAAGTCATGGGCAGATACTCGATCGAAGACTACTCCGCTGAAACGCTTTCCTTGAGGATGATAGGCGCATTTTTCATACCGTTGAGCCGTATCCGGATCATATAAAACATGCGCTGCGGTAAGAACAATCGATCCTTGTTGCAGGCTATCACTATCACTGTGCATAAGGTTAATATGGACCGCAGTCCCACGCAGACCACCGTCGCAAATAACCGTGCCAACTGAATGCTGGAGATCGATGGGTGCCAACAGACGCTGGTCTTCAATACCATTTGTAGGGTTTCCGTCACCAAAAATAGCCGCCATGCTCGTTGGACTTATTGGTGCCAAGATAGCTAACGCGAACAAAGAAATGTTAAAACGATGACAATTCATAAACGTTCTATCCCATATCTCCCCACAAAGACTGCAAGATACTTATCGCCGCTAATGGTGCTGTTTCGGTACGTAAAACGCGCGGACCCAATTTAATGGCGCTATAGCCACTGGACTCCGCTAGGGTTATTTCATCGTCGGACAGGCCGCCCTCGGGACCGACTAAAATAGTGACATGGTTGTTAGTATTTTGCAGCTCAGTCAACGGTTTCTCGGTGCGGTGATGCAAGACAATCTTTAGTCCCTCATCCTTAGTGTCTAAACATTGCTGCAGCGAAACTGCTGAGTTTATTGTTGGAACCACATTACGCAAACACTGCTCGCATGAACTTATAGATACCTGTTGCCAGTGCACCAGCCTCTTTTCTAATCGCGAACCTGCCAACTTCACTTCGGTACGCTCGGTGAAAATAGGGGTAATAGTGTGAACCCCCAATTCAGTAGCCTTCTGTATGACCCAATCCATCCGCTCACCTCTAGAGATTCCTATAACGAGGTGTATTTTCAAGGATGATTCGCGATCGTTAGACAATGATTCTTTAATAGTTACCGTGACGTGATTTTTACTGAGACTGTCTACTTCTCCAGCGTACTCTCCGCCTTTGCCGTTAAATAGATTAATCATCTGGCCTGAGGACATGCGCAGAACAGAGCTAAGATAACGAGCGGCATCTTTGTCCATACTGATCATGCTACCTACTTCTAGAGTTTGTTGGGTGTATAGTCGCGGAGTACGCATGCTGATTAATCCTTAATTTAGGCAATAAGACTACGATAAAAATGAAGAGAAATCTGCTGTTTTATATAAACATAAAAAAACCTCTAGTCTACAAAAGCAGACTAGAGGTTTTAATGTAACTACGAACGTTTAGTACTTGTAGCTATCGCCTTTAAACGGACCGTTAACCGGAACACCGATATAATCTGCCTGCTCTTGAGTCAGCTTGGTAATCACACCACCAAAACCTGCCACCATATGACGAGCAACTTCTTCGTCAAGATGCTTAGGTAGCACCTCAACACGAAGCATCTCTGCTTGAGTTGCGGGATCTTGTGAGGCGAACTTCTTTGAATAGAGGTCAATTTGCGCCAGTACCTGATTGGCGAAAGAACCGTCCATAATCCGGCTAGGATGGCCAGTGGCATTACCCAAATTAACGAGACGCCCTTCAGCAAGCAGCAACAAATGATCATTGGCATCACGGTCACGATATACTTTGTGTACTTGAGGCTTAATCTCTTCCCACTGCCAGGTAGTACGCATAAATGCCGTATCAATTTCATTATCAAAGTGGCCAATATTACAGACCACACAACCACTTTTCAGCGCAGCTAAAACATCAGAACCACAGACGTTGTAGTTACCAGTGGTAGTCACAAACATATCGGTATTGGCTAATAGATTTGCGTCTACGCCTTTTGTTACGTCACCATCTATGTGTGTTGATACTATTTCAAAGCCATCCAAGCATGCTTGCATCGCGCAGATGGGATCGACTTCTGTTATCTTAACAATCATACCTTCCTGACGAAGCGACTGTGCAGAGCCCTTACCGACATCACCATAACCAACAACAACCGCTTTTTTGCCGGCAAGAAGGTGGTCCGTAGCTCGTTTAATGGCATCGTTAAGACTGTGTCTGCAACCGTACTTATTGTCACACTTGGATTTCGTTACAGAATCATTTACGTTGATAGCTGGGACTTTGAGTTCACCTGCGGCAAGCATTTCATACAAGCGATGAACACCTGTCGTAGTCTCTTCGGTCACGCCGTGAACAGCCTCGAGTACTTGTGGATATTTGTTGTGGAGTAGAGACGTTAGATCTCCCCCGTCATCCAAAATCATATTGGCATTCCAGGGCACGCCGTCTTTTAAAACTTGCTGTTCTAGGCACCACTCATACTCGTCTTCTGTTTCACCTTTCCAGGCGAACACAGGCGTTCCGCTAGCAGCAACAGCTGCGGCGGCATGATCTTGAGTGGAGAAAATATTACAAGACGTCCACCTTACTTCAGCACCTAAATCGATCAGTGTTTCAATAAGAACCGCAGTCTGAATAGTCATATGAATGCAGCCCAAAATACGTGCATCGGCCAATGGCTGCTCAGCACGATACTTTTCACGCAGTGCCATCAAGGCGGGCATTTCAGATTCGGCGATGGAGATTTCTTTCTTACCCCAGTCTGCTAACGAAATATCGGCAACTTTATAGTCGGCGAAGTCTTTATTACTGTTAATGTTTTGACCTATTGCAGTCATCATGTAGTTCCTTATAGATTTAAATTAAATTTAGTAGATTTTAGTGGTTAAAGCGCCTTTTCTAATAACGCGACTTTGTCAGTGTTTTCCCAGGTAAAGTTTTCTTCCTCACGGCCAAAGTGTCCATAGGCAGCGGTTGGTTGATAGATAGGTCGGCGTAAATCCAACATCTCAATTAGGCCGCTAGGGCGAAGGTCAAAGTGCTCACGAACTAGATTGATGATTTCATGGTCAGGAAGTTTTCCGGTGCCATAAGTGTCAATACTGATGGATGTAGGCTCAGATACACCAATAGCATAGGAGACCTGTATCTCACAGCGATCAGCAAGTCCGGCAGCGACTATGTTTTTCGCCACATAACGCCCAGCATAAGCCGCGGACCGGTCAACCTTAGTGGGGTCCTTACCAGAAAACGCGCCACCGCCGTGGTGTGCCATGCCGCCATAGGTATCAACGATTATTTTACGTCCGGTTAGACCACAGTCTCCTACCGGACCGCCAATAATAAACTGACCCGTAGGATTAATATGGTATTGGGTTCCCGAATGTAGCCACTCTTCAGGCAAAACTGGAGCAATAATTTCAGCCCGGACTGCTTCTTGAAGATCCGCCAAAGAAATATCGGGGGAATGTTGTGTTGATAATACAACTGCATCTATTGCTACTGGCTTACCTTGATCGTAACGTAAAGTGACCTGGCTTTTAGCGTCTGGACGCAACCAGGGTAGAGTACCATTTTTGCGTACTTCTGCCTGCCGCTTCACTAACAAATGCGAATAATAAATGGGTGCTGGCATTAGCACATCGGTTTCATTGGTGGCATATCCAAACATTAAACCCTGGTCACCTGCACCAATATCTTTATTCTCAGCAGCATCAACACCTTGTGCAATATCATTAGACTGTTTACCGATAGCATTCAGAACGGCGCAGGTATTGCCGTCAAAGCCAACTTCCGAGCTGTCATAGCCGATGCCTGTGATAACATCCCTGACAACTTCTTCAAGATCAACATAGGTGTTGGTTCTCACTTCGCCAGCAATAATAGTCATACCGGTTTTTACCATAGTTTCTACAGCTACTCTTGAGTGCGGGTCATCTTTAATGATCGCATCCAGAACAGCATCAGAAATTTGATCAGCCATTTTATCGGGATGTCCCTCTGACACTGATTCTGATGTAAATAAATTATACGTAGACATAAAATTTCCTTTTAATTAGCTAACTTGTAAATTGAATTGCCGCAATTGAATCCTGAAGCCATTACGTTGACTCAGGTAGAGACTGTTTCCTTCGGTTAAACCAGCAGCGCGAGCCCAACGAGTTATTTCTTCGGGCTCAAAACCTAACCAAATATCACCGCACGATTTTTTAGCCCATTCCTGATTATGAGCGCACAAGTCTGTAACCATTAACGTACCGTTTGTGTTAAGTAGCGCAGCGCAGTCGTTAATAATCTCTGCAGGTGTAGGATTATGATGAAGCACCATATTTAATGACACACAGTCAAACTTGTTAGCTAGTGCAACGGCCTTTCGTGTGTCTCCGAGAAGAAATGCAACGTTATCTAGCCCTTGCGCGATGGCTCGCGATTTACATTGGCCTAGCATTTCCTCTGAGTTATCCAGTGCCGTCACGTCAGCAAATAAAGTCGACAGAGTTTTTAGAAAATGCCCATAGCCGGGACCAATCTCTAGTGCAGACTGGCGACCAGATGCGTGCTTAGGCAGAAATTCTTCAATACTTTCCCCATAGTCAGACCAGCTAGCAATCAGATCTTGATTTTGTTCGAAACGGTCAGCGTTCTGATTAAAGAAAGCGACTGAAGCCGCTGAACGCTCGGTATTAATTAACGCTAATCGTTGTGTATGAACTAAATCCAGTGCAGCCAAGTCAATCGATTGAAAGAGGCTGTCGAGTAGTTTCTGTAGGTCAGAATTAGGGTGTAGTTCACTGCGGCGATAAAAAATTGATGTGCCTTCTCTGCGCGTGGCAACCAATGATGCGCTAGAAAGTATCTTCAGATGATGGCTCATGGCAGACTGGCGCATGTCAAATACCGCACATAACTCGAGAACGCCGTAAGCATTTTGTTGCAACACTTTAAGAATTTGCATACGCAGTGGATCACCCGCTGCTTTACACAACGCAGATATGCCGCTGGTGTCTAACACAGGTATTGATTCAAGCTCATGTTGGGCTTCACTTAACATGGCGGCATATTAACATGCAACCTATATATATCAAAATATTTTTATATAACAAAAAATAACCAAACCATGTCTTTAAAGTGCTGATTATCCTGCCACAGATACTGAATATTGGTTTACTGAAAGCGCTGTGTGGGCGACAATGAATGACTTAAATTTTCCTTTCAGGAGTAATAATCCATGGCCTCACGTAGAGACCTTGCTAATGCCATTCGCGCGCTCAGTATGGATGCCGTACAACAAGCTAATAGCGGTCATCCAGGAGCCCCAATGGGTATGGCAGATATAGCCGAAGTGCTTTGGAATGACTATCTAAAGCATAACCCTGCTGATCCTGAATGGACCAACCGTGATCGATTCGTTTTGTCCAATGGTCACGGCTCTATGCTTCTATACTCTTTGTTGCATCTCTCTGGTTATGAACTACCTATCGAAGAGCTAAAGAATTTTCGGCAGTTACACTCTAAAACTCCAGGGCATCCAGAATATGGCTATGCACCTGGCGTTGAAACAACAACAGGACCGTTGGGCCAAGGACTCAGTAACGCAGTGGGTATGGCGCTGGCTGAGAAGGTTTTGGCCGCACAATTTAATCGGCCGGGGCACAATGTGGTCGATCATCAGACCTATACGTTTCTGGGCGATGGCTGCTTGATGGAGGGAATTTCTCATGAAGTTTGCTCCTTGGCGGGTACCTTGGGTCTGGGAAAGTTAACTGCTTTTTATGACGATAACGGTATTTCTATTGATGGTGAGGTCGAAGGCTGGTTTAGCGATGACACCCCAGCGCGTTTTGACGCATACGGCTGGCAAGTGATTGCTAATGTTGATGGTCATGATAGCGATGCGATCAAGGCGGCTATTGAAGCGTCACGCGATGAGCCTAACAAGCCTACTCTAATTTGCTGTAAAACGATTATTGGCTTTGGTTCTCCTAACAAGCAGGGTAAAGAAGACTGTCATGGTGCGCCCTTAGGTGCTGAGGAAATCGTATTGGCCCGTGAGCAGCTGGGATGGAGCCATGCGCCATTTGAGATTCCTAATGATCTGTATGAGGGCTGGAATGCTCGTGGTAATGGCGCGATAGCTCAAGCAGAGTGGAATCAAACACTAGATGCTTACAGTAACGAGTTCCCCAATTTAGCGCTGGAGCTTAAAAGACGCACCAGTGGACAGCTTCCGGTTGATTTCAGTGATAAAGCCGATGCTTATATCGCAGAATGCCAAGCGAAAATGGAGAAAATTGCTTCTCGCAAGGCTTCTCAAAATTGTTTAAATGCTTTTGGTCCACTGCTGCCTGAATTACTTGGAGGCTCAGCAGATTTAGCGGGCTCTAACTTGACGATTTGGTCGGGATCTAAAGATATTAGTGCTGATAATGCTGATGGCAATTATATTTACTACGGAGTTCGTGAATTCGGTATGAGTGCAATGATGAATGGAATCGCCCTACACGGTGGCTTTATAAACTATGGCGCTACGTTTTTAATGTTCATGGAATATGCGCGCAACGCGGTGCGTATGGCAGCAATCATGAAGCAGCAAAGTATTTTCGTATACACCCATGATTCGATTGGCCTTGGTGAAGACGGTCCAACGCATCAGCCGGTAGAACAACTCAGTGCTCTGCGTTCAACACCCAACCTAAATACCTGGCGACCTTGCGACACGGTCGAGTCCGCAGTATGTTGGAAAAGTGCGATCGAAAACAAGAATGGACCAAGCGCTTTGGTCTTTAGCCGGCAAGGTTTAGCGCCTATGCCACGCACTATTGAACAGGTTGCTGCAATTGCACAGGGGGGTTATGTGTTGCAAGACTGCGCAAACCCTACGGCTATTATTATTGCTACAGGTTCGGAAGTTGAGCTGGCGGTTAATGCCGCGAACACCCTTGCCGATCAGGGGATTCATGCTCGCGTTGTTTCTATGCCGTGCGCTGAAATTTTCTCCGCTCAGGATGCTACATATAGAGAATCAGTCCTTCCTTCAGTCATAAGAGCGAGGGTTGCAGTCGAGGCGCTACATGCTGACTACTGGCACAAGTTTGTTGGCTTAGACGGCCGCGTCGTGGGTATGCGTACGTTTGGCGAATCTGCCCCGGGCGGTGAGCTTATGAAAGAGTTTGGCTTTACTGTTGAGAATGTTGTAGCTAATGTCATCGAGGCGATAGGCTAGTGTTACGGGTAGCCATCAATGGATATGGACGCATAGGCCGCTCAGTATTACGGGCGCTCTATGAATCCAATGCTAGGAAATGGCTACAAGTCGTGGCGATTAATGAGCCCTCAGAGGCGAAAACAATTGCTCATTTAACGCGCTATGATTCAACCCATGGACGGTTCCCAGGCATTGTTGAGTTATCTGAAAATACGCTGGTGGTTAATGGTGATTCAATACAGCTTTACCATCAGCAACATCTTCACGACTTACCGTGGAAAGAACAGAACATTGACGTGGTTTTGGAGTGCAGTGGAAGCTTCACTGATCGAGGGACGGCCGAGCAACATCTTAGTGCAGGCGCGAAGCGAGTGCTTTTCTCGCAGCCTGCTGAGCCAACGGTGGATGCAACAATTGTTTATGGCGTCAATCATAGGATTCTTACCGGACACGAGCGCATAATCTCCGCGGCCTCATGCTCGACAAATTGCGTTGTCCCAGTAATCAGTGTGCTTGATGAATGCTTTGGTGTCGAGGGAGGTGTTATTACAACGATACACTCGGCAATGAACGATCAACCCGTAATTGATGCTTATCATCATACTGATCTACGTAAAACGCGAGCTGCAATGCAGTCTATTATTCCTGTGGATACTGGATTGGCTCTCGGTATTGACCGTTTGCTGCCGCAGCTCGCTGGACGTTTTCAAGCCCAGGCCATGCGAGTACCAACGGTTAACGTATCAGCCATCGACCTGTCTATCCTGCTCAGTGAGTCAGTCGATGTTAATGCTGTTAATCGCGCATTAGCTGCGGCGGCTGATGGGGTATTAAAAGATATTCTTGGTTATACAGAGGAACCATTGGCGTCTTGCGATTTCAATCACGACCCACGTAGCGGTATTGTTGATGCTAGCCAGACAAGGGTCAGTCAAGGAAAGCTCGTGAAAGTATTGATTTGGTTCGATAATGAATGGGGCTATGCCAATCGTATGCTAGATACTTTGAGTCACTGGTCAAATCTGTTCCCCGCAGAAGACTAGTTTTATGTTTAAAACGGAATTGCTCTCAAGGCGTTAGGAAAAGGAAATATGACCTTAACATTAATGACAGATTTAGACCTCAAGGATCAACGCGTATTGATACGTGAAGATCTTAACGTACCTATTGTGGACGGAAAGATCACCAGTACGGCCAGATTGAGAGCGGCTTTACCCACTATCCGCCATGCATTAGAACAAGGTGCACAAGTGATTCTGATGTCTCATTTAGGTAGGCCTAGTGAAGGAGAATTTAGCGAAGAATTTAGTTTGGCGCCGGTGGCTGATTGCTTAGAAAAGTTGCTGGGGGAACAGGTCGTACTCATCAACGATTGGGAGAGTGAGCTTGCCTCGAACGCCTACCCTTTGGTGATGCTTGAAAATGTCCGGTTTAATGTTGGCGAAAAAGGTAATGAGGATAGTCTAGCTAAGGCATATGCTAGCCTTTGTGATATTTTTGTAATGGATGCCTTTGGTACAGCTCATCGTGCGCAAGCTTCCACTCATGGTGTGGCTAAATATGCACCTGTCGTTTGTGCGGGACCACTTTTAAATAAAGAGCTAAATGCGTTAGAGCAAGCGCTTGCCAATCCTGCCGCACCGATAGTGGCGATTGTAGGCGGCTCTAAGGTATCCACAAAGCTTATGGTGCTAGAGAGCTTGGCAGATAAGGTAGATCAATTAATTGTTGGGGGTGGTATTGCCAACACATTTTTGGCTGCAGCTGGAAAGCCTGTTGGGAAATCGCTCTATGAGGCTGATTTAATTCCTGCCGCTAAGGCATTAATGTTGAAAACAAATATTCCGCTACCTACAGATGTTGTAGTGGGTAAGGCGTTCTCGGTTTCTGCTCAGGCCGAGGTTAAGTTAGTCGATGATGTTACCGCAGATGATATGATTTTTGATATTGGCCCTGCGTCAGCACAGCATCTGGCATCCATGATGAAAACTATGGGTACTATTATTTGGAATGGACCGGTTGGAGTTTTTGAGTTTGCGCAATTTTCTGGAGGTACTGAAACTCTAGCGCGCGCTATCGCCAAAAGCGATGCTTTCTCCATTGCTGGTGGCGGAGATACTCTGGCGGCGGTTGATAAATACGGTATCTCGGATCAAGTCTCATATATTTCAACTGGTGGAGGGGCCTTCTTAGAGTATGTTGAGGGTAAACAGCTTCCTGCAGTGGCTATACTTGAGCAAAGATTAAATTGAAAAGTTAATTAATTAGAACTATAACTTAAACAATATTGTACGATTTAAAAGGATATTACTGATGGCACTTATTTCACTTCGACAAATGCTTGATCACGCGGCGGAATACAACTACGGCGTACCCGCGTTCAATGTTAATAATTTAGAGCAGATGCGCGCTATTATGATGGCTGCGGACGAAACGGATAGCCCTGTAATTGTGCAAGCTTCGGCGGGGGCTAGAAAATATGCAGGGGCTCCTTTTTTACGGCATTTAATTCAGGCAGCCGTAGAAGAATGGCCTCATATTCCGGTATGTATGCATCAAGATCACGGCACTAGCCCGGCAGTTTGCCAGCGTTCTATTCAGCTCGGATTCACCTCTGTAATGATGGATGGATCTTTGGAAGAGGACGGGAAAACCCCGTCAAGCTATGATTATAATGTTGACGTTACGCGACGTACGGTTGAGATGGCACATGCATGCGGCGTCTCTGTCGAGGGCGAACTAGGTTGTTTAGGATCATTGGAAACTGGTCAAGCCGGGGAAGAGGACGGAATTGGTGCTGAAGGAGTCCTCTCTATTGAGCAGATGCTAACAGATCCTGAAGAGGCCGCAGATTTTGTTGCAAAAACGCAAGTAGATACGCTAGCTATTGCCTGTGGTACGTCTCATGGCGCCTATAAATTTAGCCGTCCACCGACAGGAGATATTCTCGCTATTGATAGAATTAAAGCGATACATGCGCGCATTCCTGGTACCCATCTGGTAATGCACGGCTCATCATCAGTCCCTCAGGAGTGGCTGGCAGTTATTAATAAATATGGTGGTGAAATTCCTAAGACCTATGGTGTGCCGGTCGAGCAAATTTGTGAGGGAATCAAGTATGGGGTACGTAAGGTCAATATTGATACGGATTTACGGCTTGCATCAACCGGTGCAGTACGCCGTTTCCTAGCAGAAAATCCAAGTGCTTTTGATCCACGTGCGTTTCTAAAAGAGACCATTATTGCGATGAAAGACATCGCTTCCGCCCGATATGAATCGTTTGGAACTGCGGGTAATGCCTCAAAGTTAAAAGCGTTAAATTTAGATGCAATGACAGAGCGTTACCAAAGTGGAGAGTTAGACGCGAAAGTTTATTAGCCAGGGTATTTTGCCGTCTGAAAAGCTTTTAGTCTGAGGGGGGAGGTGTCTAATGTTGAGTCGTATTATCCTTGAGTCCTTTAAAGAACTAGCCTATTCTCAAGTACCTAAATTTAGTTCGGTATTGCATCACTGCGTAGTTATATCCAAATATTTGAACAGTAGACCGTGTTTTAGACTATATGGGTGCTTACTTTTTATTTTTGGGAGAGGCTTTTGTTAGCGATCACCACAACCGATGTATATTCCGTCGGTATACCCATCATATTGGGACTTATCTGTCTGGAGGCTCTATTCTCCAATTTTCGGAAACGTGGTTTTTACAAACTTGGCGATACAGCGGGAACGGCTGGACTACTGGCGGGCAATGTTGTTGTGTCACTCATGACCCAGGGCTTGGTCCTTGTCCTCTATTTTTCTCTGTACCAGTTTAGAGTCTTCACTGTTAACGACTTAATGCCTGTTTGGGCAGTTTGGTTGCTAACGCTTGTGATGATTGATTTCGTGTTCTATTGGTATCATCGCAGCGCCCATAGAGTTAGGTTTTTATGGGCGATCCATATAAATCATCATTCTAGTGTCGAGATGAACTTCTCTGTTGCACTAAGGCAAGCATGGTTTGGACCTATCTCTAAAGTACCGTTTTATGTAATTATGCCTTTGGTGGGTTTCGACCCCAGTATTACGTTAGTGGTGGGTCTTATCTCACGACTTTGGGGTGTCTTGGGTCATACGCAGTGGATTGATAAGCTCGGTTGGATGGATAGTGTTTTCAATACACCATCTACCCATAGAGTGCATCATGGAACGAACCCTGAGTACATCGATAGTAATTATGGCAATTTTTTCATTGTGTGGGACCGTTTGTTTGGTACTTATGCGAAGGAAGATGCTCAAGTTATTTTTGGCTTAGTTAATAATGTAGAGACAAACAATCCCGTAAAATTAACTTTTCATACATGGTCTGCCATCTTTTCCGACGTAAAAGGTGCACAGTCATTCGCTGAAGTGGGTGGTTACATTTTTGGACCTCCAGATTGGTCACCCCAAGACGTAAAAAATTCATGATAATTCTATGAGAATGGAAGAAGAGGCGATATGACTCGTTTTGGAAAGATGTGTTTTGTCCTGTTTTTGGTGATATCAATATCGGCTCATGGGCAGATCAAAACACCTTATATCTTTATTTTGGGCGTAGCTCAAGATGCTGGGTTTCCGCAGGCAGGCTGTTACAAAGCCCATTGTATGGAAGGCTGGAACAACAAAGAGAAAAGACTAAGCGCAACATCACTGGCTGTCATCGACAATGAAAATCAAAAGAAATATCTTTTTGAAGCAACCCCTAATTTACCTGAGCAGCTTTTCTTATTGGAGCGGGAAGCTCCCAATCATGATCTTGACGGAATCTTTATTACCCATGCGCATATGGGACATTACACGGGATTGATGTATTTGGGGAAAGAGGCTATGGGAGCCGATCAAACCCCCGTTTATGTGATGCCGAAGTTAGAGCAATATTTGCGCAACAATGGTCCTTGGAGTCAGCTAGTGAGCCTAAAAAATATAGTTCTAGAGTCTCTTCGCGATGAGATACCAATGGCGGTTAATAATCTGGATGTTATACCTTTTTTAGTACCCCATAGAGATGAGTTTTCTGAAACCGTTGGCTTTTCTATAAAAGGACCCAATAAAACAGCACTGTTTATCCCCGATATTAATAAATGGTCTCTATGGAAGAAAAATATTGCAAGCCAGGTCAAGGCTTCAGATTACGCATTAATAGACGCGACCTTTTATGACAATAAGGAATTACCTGGACGCGACATGTCTGAAATTCCGCACCCATTTGTTGTTGAAACCATGGATGCCTTGTCTGAGCTATCTGCACAACATCGCGCCAAAGTATGGTTTATTCACATGAATCACACTAATCCATTGCTTAATTTAAATAGCGAACAGGCAAAACTAGTTCGTGATCGAGGCTTTAATATAGCCACTGCTGGCTTGAGACTGCCGCTCTAGAAGTACGTATCGCCGAAGTTACAAAGGAGTTCTTGAGATGTCGCTAACAATAGCTTTAATTTTAACCGCCGTCGCTAGTGCCTATGTTTGTCGCACAATCGCCAACGAACGCCATGCGAGTGCGCGTTTTTGGATTTGGATGGGGTTTATATTTGGGCCTTTTGCAATTCCCTTTGTGTTTTTTTCAAGGCCCGTCACTATTTCAGAGAAGGCCCCAAAGTAGTTAAATTTACTTAACCGAACACACCTTTGAAAAAGAAGAAAAACACAATAGCTAGGCCAGCACCAGCAGGCAATGTGACAACCCAAGATAAGAAAATTGACCCTATCATACGCAAGTTCAGTGCACCGATACCGCGGGCCAGGCCCACCCCTAGAACTGCTCCAACTAAAGTATGAGTGGTAGAAATGGGTAGACCAGTACCTGATGCAAAGACTACCGTGGCTGCGGCCCCTAACTCAGCAGCAAATCCTCGACTAGGCGTTAATTCAGTAATCTTACGCCCAATTGTACCCATAACTTTATAGCCATAGGTGGCTAAACCAAATACTATACCTGCCCCACCTAGCAGTAATATCCAACTAGGCATTGCACTTTTTGCTGCAATATCACCGCCAGAATTTACAACATTAACGACCGCAGCCAAAGGCCCTACTGCGTTGGCTACATCATTGGAGCCGTGCGCAAAGGCCATACTACAAGCGGTGAAAATCATTAATACTGCAAACACTCTTTCTACATTAGCAAAGCGATTTTCTTTCTCCAAGGCCTCATCTCGCTCTACTCTTGCGAGCAAGAAAGAGCCTAGGATGGCTACGGAAATACCAAACATTATTGCCCAGACGACTGACTCACCAAAGGTTAGTGATACACCAATATCCTTGAACACATGCTTAAGCCCTTTGAGTATAGTTACCATGGCCATTAAAAAGCCTACTGCAAACATGTACATAGGGGCATATTTCTTAGCGCGCGCAAATGGGTCATCTTGAATTAAAATAAGATTTTGCACACTACGGAAAATAGCAAATGATATGGTGCCTGCGATGACTGGCGACACTACCCAACTGGCAACAATTGTGCTCACTTTAGACCAGTTTACTGCATCTGTAGAGACTCCGACTGCCGCAAAGCCAACAATTGCACCAACAATAGAGTGTGTTGTTGATACAGGCCAGCCCTTAAAGCTAGCAATCATCAACCAGGTACCCGCAGCAAGTAGTGCCGAGAGCATTCCATAGACAAGAAGGTCAGGAGAATCAACAAATACATCAGTGTCGACAATGCCTTTGCGAATTGTTGAGGTAACTTCCCCTCCCGCTAGGTAAGCACCCGCGAATTCAAAAACCATAGCGATTAAAATTGCTTGTTTAATCGTTAGTGCTTTTGAGCCTACGGACGTACCCATGGCATTAGCCACATCGTTCGCGCCGACTCCCCAGGCCATAAAAAAGCCAAAAAGCCCAGCAAGAATAATTAGTAGCGTGCCGTACTCGTTAAATAATTCCATGGCAATCAGTCTCTTAAATTAAGTATTATTTTGCTAAAAGGAGTTCGAGTTGATTGCCTACACGCTCGGCTATGTCGGCTATTTCGCCAATATTATCTATGACGTTATAAAGGAACATAACGTGAACCGGGGGAATGTCAGCTTCGATTTTAAAGAGACGATGACGCAGCTTGCGCTCTCTTTTATCGACTTTTTGTTCTTGCGTATCTAAATCACGAATTAACTTTTTAACGAATTTTACCTCTTGGCCAGTAAAACCAGTTTCTAGGAGTTCGTCGAGTTCTTCGATTGCCTTCCGCGCTTTCTCGCAGGTTTCAATGGCGCTCTTTACATAGGCAATGAAGTCAGACTGCAAAACTGCTGGAATAGCCATTTCACGGCCTAAGACAATGCCACAAACGTCTTTAGCGGTATTAGCGATATTATCTTGTTGAGCCAAAATTCCGAGTAAGTCACCGCGAGAGACAGGCATAAATAAGCTTTTCGGCATATTGAGGCGAAACTGCTTTTTCAGTTCGTCCGCTTTGTTTTCGTCATCGCAAATTTCATCGAAAATCTCACCCGCCTTTGGCCAGTCAGCCGCAATAACGGACTCGAAGAAGGGCTCTAGCTTAGAGGCGCAGACCACCACCAGTGACATATGCTCTTGAAGAGGCCTTATAGGGGATTTTCCAAACAGGTTTGAAATTGAATTACTAAATACCATTGAGGATCTCCAAGTTAACCGCATTATAAAAGCTTGTCATAAAAATGAAATACTTTTATTTTATGTTTTCGTGGCTTTTTTAAGCTTGAGCATATTGCTCATTGCGTCCAAGCCAGCGACGAATTAGTGCATCTACATTTCCAGGATAGTTGACTAACAATGTCTCTGCGATAATTTTGATATCTGGCAGCATATGGGCATCTCGCTGCAGATCAGCAATATGTAATTGCATATTGCCTGTTTGGCGAGTGCCGAGAACTTCCCCAGGGCCTCTTAATTCAAGATCTTTCTCGGCAATCTTAAAGCCATCAGTAGTTTCACGCATTATCTTGAGACGAGCATTGCCATTCCCAGATAAAGGGGCACTATAAAGTAGAACGCAATGACTAGCCTCTGTTCCACGCCCCACCCTACCGCGCAATTGATGGAGTTGGGATAGACCCAGTCGTTCAGAGTTTTCAATGATCATTAGGCTTGCATTTGGTACATCCACACCAACTTCTATAACGGTGGTCGCTACTAAAAGATTGATGGTGCCATTTTTAAAGGCCTCCATGATTTCAATCTTTTCTCTAGGTTTTAAGCGGCCATGGATAAGGCCAATTGATAATTCGGGTAAAAGTAATTGTAGCTCGCTAGCGGTCACCTCCGCAGCTTGGGCTTCTAGAACATCGGATTCTTCAATCAAAGTACAAACCCAGTAAGCTTGGCGACCATTCACACAGGAAGCACGCACTCGTTCAATAACATCATTTCGCCTTAAGTTATTCAATACCAAGGTATCTACCGGTTTTCGTCCTGGTGGCAGTTCATCAATGATAGAGCAATCAAGGTCAGCATAGGCACTCATAGCCAGGGTTCGTGGTATGGGGGTGGCTGTCATGATTAGCTGATGAGGCGCGGAACCGCTAGTTTCCTTAGATAAAGTGGGGACAAATCCTTTTTGACGTAGGGCTAGTCGTTGATGCACACCAAAACGATGTTGCTCATCAATAATACTTAATCCAAGATCATTGAATTCGACAGTCTCCTGAAATAAGGCATGAGTACCAATAACCATCTGCGCCGTTCCGTCGGCGATGGCTGACAGTTTAAGGGCACGTGCCTTACCTTTGATTTTGCCCGTAAGCCAGGTTACTTCGATTCCTAAGGGTTTGAACCAGTGCTCAAAGTTTTGACGATGCTGATCGGCAAGAATTTCGGTAGGAGCCATTAGTGCAGCTTGTTTGCCATTTGCTATCGCTTGCAGGGCAGCCATAGCGGCCACCACCGTTTTTCCTGATCCTACATCACCTTGCACCAAACGAAGCATTGGTACGGCAGAGTCTATATCTTTGTTGATTTCACTAGCGACCCTTGTTTGAGCGTCAGTCAGCTGAAAATCCAATTGTTTTAAAAATGCGGACTTGGCGGTCTTGTCTTCCCTGAGAACAGGCGCTCCTTGTTGTTGAATCTTTTGTCGTAACCGCAATAGACTCAGATTATGCGCGACTAATTCCTCAGCTGCGAGTCGCTGCTGCGCCGGATGTTCGCCTGCTGCGAGCAGATTCAAAGTCGTGCCAGGTGGCGGGTTATGCAAAAACATGAGAGCCTCCACCAAAGAGTAAGCGAGCTGCCGCTTGAGCCCCGCATTATCAAACAGCGGAAGAAGCTCTTGAATAGACTGCTGGCCGAGCTTATTTAAGGCTTGAGTACAAAGATCTCTAATACGACTCTGGGTAATACCCTCGGTAGCGGGGTATATAGGGGTTAGGGTTTCCTCTAATTGTTGAGGTTGGTTAGTACCGATATGCTGATATTCTGGATGATAGAATTCTACACCCGATACTCCTCGTCTTGCTTCGCCAAAACATCTCAGTCGAGCGCCAACTTTGAGACGCTCTTGCTGAGCTTTATTGAAATGAAAAAATCGTAGCGTTGTTGTACCTGTATTGTCCTGTATGCGGCAAACTAAACTCCGTCGTCGGCCGAATACTACATCACTGGCACGGACCTCACCCTCAATGACGACTTCTGTTTGTGGTTGAACGCCACCAATTGGAGTTATTTTAGTTCGATCGATATAGCGCAGAGGTAGATGAAACAAAAGGTCTTGGATACTATACAAGCCAAGTTTATTTAATTTCAGAGAAAGCTGTGGACCAACCCCCCGTAAATTGTCAATGCTCGCTTTGTCTAAACTCTGGGCATTCATTCAGTTTTAGTTATCCCAGGTAAATTACTCAGATAAATAGCATTACGCAGCGCGTCTATGGCTTTATGACGGGGAAAGCTCACACGCCAAGCAATGGCGGTAGTTCTAGAGGGCGATATTTCTGCAAATGGTTTAATAACTAAGCCATCGCTTCGATCTGCAGCACCAATTGCCGCAGAGTTTGGCAATACTGTGATCCCCAGCCCAGAGGATACCATGTGGCAAAGTGTTTCTAAGGAACTACCTTCGGTCATTGTGCGGATTGAAGCCTTAGAGGAGCGGCTCTGGTTGATGTTGGGCAATATTTCAGTGACCTGGCCCCTAAAGCAATGCCCTTCACCCATCATCAATATATTTTCGTTATCCAAGTCTGATTTTTTAATGGCTGTTTGGCTGGCGAGGACATGATCTTTGGGCAAAAGCACAACAAAAGCTTCTTCATAAAGAGGTTGAACGACGATATCTGGTTCACTAAAAGGAAGGGAAACCAGTATTACATCAACTTCGCCGCTTTTAAGGCGTTTCCTCAAGCTACTGGTATAACCCTCCTCAATCACCAGATGCATGTCTGGGGCGGTCTTCTGTAATGGCGAAATAAAGTATGGGAAAAGATAGGGCCCAATAGTAAAAATAGCGCCTATATGCAACGGCGTACTGAGCTGATTACTACCTGATTTAGCAATATCTTTAATTGCCGAGGCCTCTTCCAAAACACGCTGCGACTGATGAATGATCTGCTGACCTATTGGAGTGGGGCGGACATTACTTTTAGAGCGTTCAAAAAGATTAACGCCAAGCTCACCTTCAAGTTTCTTTACCGCTATACTCAGCGTTGGCTGACTGACGTTGCATAGTTCAGCCGCTTTACCAAAGTGTTGAGATTGGGCCAGAGTGACAATATAGCGGAGTTCGGTTAGTGTCATATAAAACTCTTAATGTTGGGAACCCCATGATAGCTAATTTTAATCAATACGGGTGATGTAATTGAAAATATTGTTAGCAGGCTGCGGCGACATTGGCCAGGGTGTGGCCGCGAAACTTGCTCCTAGTTACCAATGTTTTGGGCTAAGGCGCAGTGCCTTTGTTTTTTCTGACCGGATAACCTCGATTGTGGGGGACTTGACCGATCAAAAAAGAATAGCGACAGTGTTTGAAGAAAAGTTTGATGTTGTAGTGGCAACGCTTACGCCGAAATCACGAAGTGAGGCGGCCTATAACAAAGCCTATGTTGAAACGTCAGAAGTCCTGAGGACTGTGATTAATCAAGCAACCTATCAGCCGAAATTAGTGATTTGGATATCTAGCACTAGTGTCTTTGGCGAGCATTCATCTGGTTGGATGGATGAGAGTTCGCCAACACGACCAACCAGTTTTTCTGCTCAAGCTCTGCTGAAAGCCGAGCGTAATATTGACGAGTTACGCTGTAAACATATCGTGATTAGATTTTCAGGTATTTATGGCCCTGGGCGCAGTAGGCTTATTAGCGAAGTTGAGCGCGGTATTGGTCGGCCAGCCAAGCCAGAGTATTGGACGAATCGTATTCATACCGAAGATTGTGCGAGCGTTATTGTGCATTTAATTGACGCTTGGTTAGCAAATTCACCTTTGGAATCATTGTACATAGCAACGGATTGTGAGCCAGTAACACAGCATAATCTAAGAAAATGGTTAGCGGAAAAGATCGGCGTCAGGCTTACGGAGCAGCCCAGTGAAAAGGGTTTGAGGCGTTGCCTGAGTAACAAAAGACTAGTACAGACTGGGTATCAATTCATATTTCCGACCTATCAGGAGGGATATCAATCGTTACTCAAAGGCATAGGTAAACAACTAAATAAGCCTGGCTAAACCACCATGATGCCGTCCATTTCTACCCTAGAATCTTTCGGAAGAGCTCGCACGCCAATGGCCGCTCGGGCAGGATAAGGCTCTGCGAAATACTGTCCCATAATCTCGTTAACAATGGGGAAGTTACTGAAGTCCGTCAGAAATATATTTAGTTTCACAATACTACTGAGATCTCCGCCAGCAGCTTCGCAAACAGCGGTTAAATTATCAAATACTTGGGTGATTTGAACGGCGACATCATCACTTACAATTTCCATTGTTTCTGGATCTAGAGGAATTTGACCAGATAAATATACAGTGTTATTAACTTTGACCGCTTGGCTATAAGTGCCTATTGCCGCAGGCGCTTGATCAGTATGAATAATGGCTTTGTTGGGCATAAAAGTCTCCTAATAGACGGTTATTTATTTTTTACTCTATAAATTCTGCGTACTGATTTCAAGCTGCGTGCTCTGCGCATTATATCAGCAAGATGGATTCGGTCTCTAACGGTTAGCACTACATCGACAATACTTGTAAATGCATCCTTCTCATTGACGCTTATATGCTCAATAGTGGCATCCTCTTCGGTCATTCTGGACGCTAGAGCTGCAATAAAGCCACGCTCTGGGGTTACCTCTGCTTTTAGTTCAACTGCAAACTCTCCCTTAACTACGGGTGACCAAAGCAAAGACATGCATTTTTCGGGATTTGAACGAATTTCTTTTAGATTGCGGCAGGATTCAAGGTGAATAACAAGACCTTTCCCCGGCGTCATATGCCCGAGGATAGGATCCCCAGGAATAGGATGACAGCATCTCCCATACTGCAATACAAGCCCTTGTGAAGAATCAATGACCACTGGCAGATTAGGGTTTTTATGGTCATCGGACACGACACGTTTATTGGGCAAAACCATTAAGTTAGCCACTGCAAACGGCACTCTATTGCCGAGTCCAATTTGTTGCAGAACGAACTCAAATGTTGAGGCGCCGGTTTCTTTTAATAAGCGCTTTATCTGCGATTTTTTTAGTTGTTTGTAGCTTGTCCCTAAATTTCCTAGAGCATGATCTAGGAGGCGCTTGCCTAAATCTACCGACTCATCATGCTGCTGATTTTTGAGAAAGTGACGAATAGCACTTCGAGCTTTTGCTGTGACGACGAAATTTAGCCAGCTTGGGTTCGGTTGGGCACCTGCTGCGCTGATAATATCGATTTTTTGCCCGCTTTGTAAAGGCTCTGACAAAGGCGTGAGTTGTCCGTCGACATGACAGGCAATGCAGCGATCTCCTAACCCGGTATGTACCGAGTAAGCAAAGTCAATGGGAGTTGCACCCGTGGGTAATTCTATAATTTTACCTTTTGGCGTAAACACATAAACTTCATCTGGGAAAAGATCAGCTTTTACGTGCTCCAAAAATTCAAGGGAATCCCCTGCTTTTTGCTGCATTTCAAGTAGGCCTTGCACCCATCTTGCAGCTCGACGGCGGCTAACTTCAACATTATTATTGCTCGATTTATATTCCCAGTGAGCGGCAATACCAAAATTCGCCATGGCATCCATTTCACGCGTACGAATTTGAACTTCAATGATAACGCCATGCATTCCAACTAACAGCGTGTGTAATGATTGATAGCCATTAGTCTTGGGTATAGCAATATAGTCTTTGAATTCACCGGGAACCGGTTTGTAGATATTGTGCACGATGCCCAATGCTCGATAGCAGTCATCAACATTATCAACCACTAGTCGAAAAGCAAAAACGTCCATGATATCGCGAAAGGATTTTTTCTTTTCGCGCATCTTCAGGTAAATACTCCACAGATGTTTTTCTCGCCCTTTGACCTCTACATGCACTGACTCGCGCTCCAATCGCATCTCTATTGCTTGCTGTATTTCAGTGACCACTTCCTTACGATTTTTTCGAGATGCTTTGAGTGCCTCCCTCAGCCGACGATGGCGCAGCGGATACATGGCGGCAAAGCCCAGATCTTCAAATTCTAGGCGAATATCGTTAATGCCCAGTCTCTGTGCAATAGGCGCATAAATATCAATGGTTTCTCGAGCGATACGACGTCTTTTTTCAGGAGATAATACGCCGAGGGTACGCATATTATGAAGCCGATCTGCCAGCTTAACGAGCATCACGCGAATGTCTCTGGACATTGCTAAGGTCATTTTTTGAAAGCTTTCTGCTTGCTGTTCAGCTCTTGACGCACTTTCAATTTCACCAAGTTTACTAACACCATCGACAAGATCTGCAACAGTGCGACCAAA
>Ga0302126_10000027_pt1 | contig 115199 bp, 132 predicted proteins | sample CB4_20m_MG_FD_203108 | JGI IMG/M metagenome (GOLD analysis project Ga0302126, IMG submission 203108) | Marine microbial communities from Western Arctic Ocean, Canada - CB4_20m | ecosystem: Environmental > Aquatic > Marine > Oceanic | place: Canada: Western Arctic Ocean | collected 2017-09-24 | reverse complement strand
GATGGCGGCGCACCCAAAAGAAGGAGGAGGAGGAGGAGGAGGAGGAGGAGGAGGAGCTTGAGCATGAGCATGAGGGCGACGCCGGTTCGGTGTTTGCGGATTAAAAGTTGTGTATAAATCTGGGAACTTTCATCATACACGGAATGGAATGCGCGCATTCTTTCTACGCCGCCGCCCGCGAACGCTCGCCCGCGGCTGCTACATCAGTGTGGCTGCCCTCGCGCGTTGCGCGACCATGCCCTCGTTCCTCGCCCTGCGCCTCGTCTCGTTTTCATAGCTATAAAAGAAAGACTAAACAGAAGCATCCTTCAACCGATCATCGACCGCTTCCGACCGCGCATGCGCACCTCGGCGAACTTGTTGAAGCTGGCGCTCCACAGCCCGCTGGCTTTTTTGTACTCGCGCATCACCGCCTCGAACAGCCTGCCCGCGGCGTGCGTGACCGTGATGGCGCGCTCGAGCACGTACAAATCAACGCCCTTGTCCTCGGGGACGATGCTGTTGGAAGCGAGTCCGAAGTCGATGAGCACGACGCGCAAGGAACTCGCGGGTCGTGTTTGATAGACTTTTTTTTTTTTCTACTGCGTGAAACCGGGGACTCTGGTCCGCCCCAGCACGACGCCCGCCGTGATAAACAGCCCCCACACTCCGCAACTCCACCACCCCAAATACCCCGCGACCGTTCGCCAACACACCGCGGGTATCATCCCCGTCAGCGAATCGTCGTCGAACCCATCAACTCGTTTCGACCCTAGCAAGCAAGCCAAGCACACGAGCAAACAAGCAGGCGATGCGGCCTGCACCGCGACTTTGGCGACGACGTGAATCGTCACGTCCGCTTTCGACCGCGCGGCGGGTCGCGTGTTCGCGCCGTCGCCTCGCGCGAGTTCGCCATTCTTCAGCTCGTACCACGTTATCAAAGCGCCGTTCAAGTGACCTTGCACCAGGGTTGGCACGGAAAGTAGTGTAAAGAGACCAACGGCGAGCAAAAGAACGGGGCGCGCGCATGACACTTCCCGCAGTTCCGGTGAGAAGAACGCGGCGCACGCGAGGGAAGGAGACGCGAACGCTACATGCGCAATAATTCTATTGGGAAAGCTGGCTCGTACGATTTTCGAGCTCCACCGGGGTGGCGCGGTGACTGCTAAATACGACCGGGAGGCACGAACCGCGGGGGGAAACAGGGCTCCGCACAAGATGCCCGCGAAAACGGAAAGTCCTAGTGCGATTTGCAGCTTGGAAACCACCAAGGAGCCCTTCGCGGACACATCCAAGGTCTGAACCTCGATGTCCATCAAACCCGGGACTCTTCCAAGCGCCTTGCCCGCTTTCCGTTTAATGAATCCAATCACCGCGGGTGCGAACTCGACGCTGGTTCGATCTATTTCGAAATCCAACACGTTTGATGGTACAAGGCTCAGAATCAGAAAGGAAACGAGGAAGCCCAAAACCGCGACGACCCCCGAGATTGTTTTTTCAACCGCGGGCGTCCCTTTGTCCAGTTCCATCAACACCAGCGCTCGCGCGGCCGAGCCTGTGCCAAACAAGCACATCAGCGGCAGCAACGGGTTCTCCAACACGATGACGGTGCCTGAGTTGTTCGTGGTTCGTACCAGGTATTGCGCTCGCGCTTCAGCGGCGAGCCAGTTCACCGTGACCAAAATCGTGAAAAACACGAGATGGTCGAAGTGTTTCCAGAACGGTCGCAACAGTAGGTCGGCTTTGGTTAATCGTAAACTCGCGATGGCGTCGTTTTCGTCAGATTTAGCAATAGATTCAAGCGCGGTGGGTTTCCGTCGTTTGTCTTTCCGCCGAGCCGCGGTGGCTTTCGCCAACCGAGCCCTCGCTTTTTCGGCTTCGGAATTGGGCAACACGAAGTACGTCAAGCCCGTTAAAAGCCGGGAGGTTTTGCCCACCGTGGCCACGGTCACCACCACGGTCAGAGCGGCGAACGGCAGGAGCGCGAAAAGCGCCGCCGCTTTCGCATCGGTCTCCGGAGACGATTTCATGACGAGTGCGCGGCGCGGAGTGGGGGACGCGTGACGAAGAAAATCTAGATCAGGTGAGTTTTCTTGGACGACTTGCCTGTTGCCTCACTTTCGAGACGTTGGGTTAACTTTTAAATATCGTGTGCCGCTCGCGCTGAGCCGGCACACAATCCATAGCGCGTAACACCATGTCCTCGCCGGGGGTGTTTCCTCTCTCGCCCGCGCTCGGCGCTCGCGTCGGGGTCGGGCGCGCTTCTGCTTCTGCTTCGCGAACCCCTAAACGCGCCGCGTCCATCCTGAAAGCTTTCGATGGTTCTTTGCCAAACGCTGAGTCACCGGCAACCGCGGTACCTGCAACGACGACCACGACCGTAGGGTTTGCGGTGCGTGCGAGGCTTGAGTTTGGATGCTCCCTCGCCGTGGTCGGATCCGACGCCTCGTTAGGGGCTTGGATTCCTGATGATGCCGCGCGCTTGACCTGGAGTGAAGGCGACATCTGGATAGGCGCGGTGATCGTGCAGTCGGTATCCACCACGGAAGAATTCAAGCTGATCGTCGTCACCCCCGAGCCCGGTGTGTACGAATGGGAAGAGTGCGCCAACCGCGTGTTGCCTGTAAACGGGAAACAGCTCGCGGTGACTGGCGTGCTCGGGGGCCGGGTCGACGTGGTGGATGAACACGGGTCGGTGCGGGTCGCGGCGCCGGCGGCGCCCGCCGCGCGGGCCCCACCCCCAAGTCCGTCCTTCGCGCACATCGAAGTCCCGCAATCCTTCAACAACGACCCTCCCCCTGAAGCAGCCACTACGATGAATTCGCCTGAGGCGTGGCGTGGAGCACAGCCGGAATGGATTCGGCACCGTGACCAATCGATGGAGCAATTTCAAATGGACGTCGTGAAGAACCGCGTGCCGGAAGACTACGTGGCCAGCAATCCTCAACTTGCGGCGGCTGCAGCTGCCATCATTACCGGTTCGCGAGATGCTCCGTCCTATCTCAAAAAACTTGAATTGATTCAACAGTTGGTTGGTCAAGGTAAGTGCCTCGTGCCGCCGCAAAACACGTTTTCCGTTCGACGCGTACTTTGTCTGACTTTTCACCCCTCTCGCTTGCAGGCCAGACCATTACTTCTGAAAAACTAGCCGCGACGAGCGCGTTCCTCAGGTGGACCGCCTCCGGGCACCTGCAGTGCGCCGAGGATGGAAACCACCACCGCCCGAATCGCCCCGCGGAGGTTTCCAGGGACATTTTCATCAACATGGAACAAGTACGTCTGGGCCTTTCCCAAATCCTGACACACTGTTTGCCATACAGTACTACTGACACTTTTCTTTCCCAATCACAGGTCGCGGGTCTTAACCCGCTTTACGGGAAACACGGCACCCCTGTGTCCTCGGTGGAGCGCCAACTGATGCGGCATCTGCACCCGTGGCTGCCGAGTTTCAGCAGCGAGTTCACGTGCTCCGTGCCGATGACGCGAATTCGAGACATCGCGCACCGAAACGACATTCCCCAGGACCTGAAGGTACGTAGTGTTTAGGGTCAAACCCTGTACCACACTTACCCTAAACCCTATACCAAATCCCGCCTCCCTGTTTGCCCATACTCGTACCAGAAGGGACTATTACCTCTGCCGATTGTTCAGGTAATTACTCACATACATGACGAAAGACTGACACTTTCGGTTATTTATCTCCTTCAGCTTGAAATCAAACACACGCTTCAAAACAAAATCCACCGCAACGCCGGGCCGGAGGATTTGATCTCCGTGGACCAGATGTTACGCCGACTCACCGTTGACGCGTACGAAGGGCAGTACAACCAGGATTTCGTCAACGAATTCTGTCTCTTCGCCAAGGAACTGAAGAAGTTCTTCAACGCCTCCTCCGCGCTCGAGCGCGTTGACGCGTTGCGGCCTAATTTGGAACAGGACGCGCAGGCCAAGATTGACGAGCTTCAAGCCTCGATGTGGGCCATCGAATCCGGCGAAGCCGGGCACGACGGGATTCTGGGCGGCGAGGGCTCCGCGGTGATGCGCGCCCTTAGGGCCTCCGTCGCCGTGCGCGCGCATTTCGGCAGCGCCCTCGAAACCGGTATGCGCAACGACGCGCCTGACGAGTCCGTGGCGACGCGCCAGGAGTACCGCCTCGCGGAAATCGCGCTCGAGGAACTGGCCTTCGTGGTGATGGCGAGAGCACTGCAGTGCTCAGGCGCGGGCGTGGACGGGGAACAAGATTCGCAGTACTTTGTGGGGATGCTCAACGGAGGGGACGCGGCTTTCTGGCGAATCGCGGGTGAGGCCACCGTTGCGGGGTTACGGCACGTCGCCATTTCCGGCTGGAAAGGAGGCGAGTGCGAAGCCACCGCGAAGGATCTCGAGGCGTGGTGCGGCGACGCCGCGGTGTTGGCGCAATCGGGGGGGTCGCCCATCGGTACGCGAGAAGCCGCCCTGCGTCTGCGCGCGACGCTGCAGCGCGTACGCCGAATCGTCGAGTCGCACGCGGACGCGTTGTCCGAAGCGTACGGGGACGTACCAACAGACATCGCAAACGCGTTCGGGTTACCGGAACACCTCGGCGTGACCCACGTCGAGGCGCTGGTGCGCGCGGGTGTGCCGTTTCAGATTTCGAGGTATGTCGCGCCCATGTTGCGCGCCGCGTCGGACGCCGCAGGGTGCCGCCCTGGAGGGTACGACGCGGTTTCGCTAGGCGTCGCCCGTGGAGTGTTGGTGGAGTGCCAATCAATCGAACCGGGGAGTCTTGGGGATCCTTTAACATCCGGACCGGTAGTGGCCCTGGCGTGGACCGCGGACGGCGACGAAGAAGTGCGGGCGGCGGGCGCGCACGTCAAGGGGGTTGTTTTGGCCCGGGATTTGCCGCATCTGTCACACCTCGCGATTCGAGCGAGGCAGGAGAAAACCCCTTTGGCCGCGACCGAGGACGCGAGCGCGCTACACGCCGCGCGAGGGTTGCTTGGAAAGGAGGTGATTCTGGAGGTGACCCCCGACGGCGCGACGCTACGAGCGGTGACGGCGGCGGATGTCGCGATTGAATTGTCCGCCGCGACATCCGCGGCGGGGGTTTCGTCGACGATCGTCGCCACGCCGTCGCCCACCACCCTGACCTCAAAACCGGAGTGCCTTCCCCTCGACTCGGCAACCCTGGAAACCGCGGGCGCCAAAGCCACGACGTGCGCCGACCTGGCGCGCGTCGCCGCCAGACCGAACTCCGGGTTCAAAACCAAACCCGGGGTTTTCCTTCCCTTTGGGGTTATGGAAACGGTTTGTGTTGCCGCCGGGCTGGGTCAGGCTTTGGCTGACGCCGCGACGCTCACCGGCGTCGCCGCGAAGAGCGGTGACCCGAATTCGGTGGAAACCGCGTGTTCCGCCGCGCGAGCGTTGATCCGGAGCGTGCCGTTTCCACCCGAACTCGCGACGCAAATTGCGGGCGCGTTTGTAAGCACGACAGGTAAGGTCCTTTCCCAATCACCACACACCGCCTCTGCGATTGCCCATACTCGTCCTGCGAAGGGACGGTTACCTCTGCCCTGACTGTTTACGTAATACACGTTACGACCGACTGACGCTTTCGGCTTTCATCGCGCCAGGCGACACAACCCGGGTGTGCGTGCGCTCCAGCGCAAACGTGGAGGATCTGGCCGGGATGTCCGCCGCTGGTTTGTACGAATCCGAAATCGGCATCACGGTGTCGTCGGCGACGGAGCTCGGCGACGCGGTGAAGGAGGTATGGGCGAGCCTTTTCAGCCGCCGGGCGGTGTTGGCGCGGCACATCGCGGGCGTGGAACCGCGCTTCGCGAAGATGTCGGTTTTCGTCCAGGAAATGGCCAACGCCGAGCTTTCGTTTGTGTTGCACACCAGGAGCACCACGGCGGTGGCGGGGGTTGGGCCAAGTGACACCCTGGAAGCCGAGATCGCGGTCGGTTTGGGTGAAACGCTAGCCTCGGGCGCGCAAGGCTCGCCGTGGCGGTTGGAAGTGAGCCAAGCCTCGGGGGAGGTCAAGGTTTGCGCGTTCGCGTCAATCGGCACGGCGCTTATGCTGCGCCCGTCTTTGGCGCATTTGGGAGTCAGGGCGGAGACGGTGGAGTACAGCGCGCAGGCGTTGAGCCGCGACGAATTGGCGCGGAATTCGTTGGGTCAGCGGCTCGCGCAAATCGGCGCCGCGCTGGAGAGTGAGTACGGCTCGCCGCAGGACGTCGAGGGAACCGTGGTTGGCGAGGACGTGTTCGTCGTGCAGTCGCGGCCGCAACCGCTGTGACGGGGTGGTTGGTGAAACACGACAGGTAGCTCTGACGTTACCCTGTATTCGTGCAGTTACCCTGATAAGAGAGCAGGGTACTTGGAATAAGTATCCCAGAGTGTTATTATTATGAATCTGTCCGGCAGTCGCGTTCGCCGTGCTTATACGCCAAGGGCTCTAATAACGGCTATTATAGCCCTCGTATACGCCGTCCACTCGTTTTTTGGTCTATTTATATTTTTTCCCTCCTCAGCCCAAAACGCGCCTCTTCATTACGGGTACAAAGTCGGCGGCGTTTCGAACGTCCCCGCGATTTGCTTAAGCACCACTTTGGATTGCTCGTACTTGTCCTCCGGGCACACGCAGGTCAGGGTGTAGAACCGGTTCACCCTGCCGTTGTACCCCACCCCCACCACCGAAAACAGGTGCTGGTAAAAACCCTCCGTCGGGCGCTCCACGGTGTACTCCAAGGTGTACTTCGCGTCCACGCTTCGCGAATCAAGGACGTACGAGAACTGCGCCGGGCCTTGTTTCGGTTTCGGTCGGGTCATCCCCGCGGCGACGCCGTAGGCGAACTCGTCTGGGGAGCCGAAGCTGATTGTGAACGAAAAGTGTCAGGGTTGTATGCGCAATCAGTGCGCGGATCGCGGTAAATGGGAAATACTCACCTGCCCATCTTCGGGTAATCCGCGCCCACCGACGTGGCCACGACGTTGACGTTGATGTCGGGTTCGTTTGGCGGGTAAAACGCCACGACTCTTCGTGCGGACCGCGGGTCACTCTTCGTCACCCCCTCCGCCTGCGTCCATGTGGACGGCACGGAAAACGCGTACCCGTCCTCTTCGTCGCGGTAGGTTGTGAAAGCTCCGACCCCGGCGGTTTCTTCCGCGAACGCGAGTGGGGGGGACCCCAGGGTGGCAAAGGGGGCCACAGAGGCGAGCGCGGCGGTGGCGAACAACACTCTGCGGTTGAGGCCGCCAACTGTGTTTTCGGTGGGGCGACCTTCCGCGGGCGGCACGTGCGTCGGCTCGGTCGCGGACGCACGCGCGATCACCGACGTGGCCTTCGCATTTCGCGAAGAAACGCGGGTCCTCGAGGTGACCCTCGCGTGAATCGCGGTGCACGCACAGAACGCCATCGTGGTGTGGCAAACCGGTGGGTGTGACGTAAGGTGCACCGCGTGAGGAAACGCAGGCGGTGGCGACGGCGAGCGCGCGTCGTTGTGGGTGGTGGGGTGCCTTCTTTGCTTGCCACCTGTCAGCCGATCTTAGGAGATATTTCACGGCGCGGAAGGAGATCCAACCGTCGTTTCCGAAAATCTGTTGGAAGGTGTTACAGGCAGACTCGAATGAGACACGCACAACGATACGCGAAGGGAGGTGGACCGGCCCCCCAAGACGCGCGGAAACGCGGTCGGTGCTCCGATGGCGTCGCGCGTACCTGGTGTGTCATGCGATGCGGAACCGGGCCGGTCGGTGCATCATGACGAGCGCACGCCGTTGCTCCTGTCCTTGGCGAGTGAAAAGCTACGACAATACTCGATGGAAAACGCGAGTCATGGGAAGGACAAGCACGTCCGCGAAACGCGGCACACGAAATGGTCCACCGTGGTGACCGTGGTCGGCGCGATCGGGTTGGTATGCGCCGGCGCTGTGATCACAGGGTCAAACGTGTCACCACTACTAATTGGGGGCACCACGCGAAAGTTCCGAACAAGCGTCGGGCATTTGGAAAACAAATCGGAAAACAAAGAACCTTCGCGGTCAGACTCTGCGTGGCGCCCTTCAATCTCTTGGCGCCACCGCAACGCGCGCGCCAGGGCGTACGCCGCGGAGCAAGAGGTCTTTGGTGATTTTGAGGCTGACATTGGAAGCACCGTCGCGGAGCTCTTTGCGCCGTTCGGGGACGCCGAGCCGTGGAGGGACGCTTTGGCGGGCAAACACGCGCAACGAGCCGAGGTAGGCGCGACCGATGCGACTTGGGCGAGGCGGTTTCGGGTCGCCGCGAGGCTGGTGGGCGTGCCAGAAGCAGAGATCGAAACGACAATTTCAGGGGGTGACGCAAAAGAAGAAGAACTTGATTCATCCTCTAGACGTAAATCTGCAGAAGAAACAGAAGAAGAAGCGGAAGAAGAAGTGGCAAAGGGCGCTTCGCGTTACGCTAAAATAGCCGCCTGGAGTTTCGCGCGGTACGAGCCTTCTTGGACCGGGGCGTACCGGGCTGACGGACCGCTGATCGGCGGTTCGAGGCTTTCGTACTTTCCAGTGTACAAAGCCGGGAATAACAACATCCGGCACTCGTTGCGGGTGATGGGGGACGCAGAGGAAGACGCGCTGAACGGCACGGCGGGTGCGTGTCGGGGCTTTCCCGAATCCGCCACTCACGGTTTGATGTCACGTATGAAGTGCAGTTACGCAAGTCTTACCACCACGATAAGTGCACCTGAGTCCGCCGACTGTTTACCCACTGTACGAAAATCGCCCAACACGCGGCTCTCCGACTGACCCTTTTCGGAACACAAAAACAGCGAGTGCCGCCGCGCGCGCCGCCGCCGCCGCGGCTAAGCTGGCGGCGAGTTTGTCGGGTGCAAGTTCTAGGAGTAAGGTCGGCGCGCGGGAAAACGAAACGGCGGCGGCCACCGCGGCGTTTGACCAGTCGCGGTGCCAGTTCACGTTCCTTCGAAACCCGTTGGACCGGTTCGTCTCCGCGTACGCCGAGTTTGAGTACCGCGCGTCGCCGGGTGCGTGTTGGGGCTTTCCCAAATCCAGGCACACTGTTTTATCTCTCAGCTGGTGACTGTTCGTACCGATTATGGGCGACTGTTCGGACCGATGGCCGGTGACTGCTGTCCATACATCGTCCAATACACGTCCAATACACGCCCAACACGCGACTGACGTTTTCTTTTTATTCATCGGAAGAGTTTGCGCTTAATTTTCCAACCACTTGCGCGCAAGGGGACTGGGTTTTGACTGAGTTCGACTTGCGCGAGGAAAGCGACCGGGATTTTTTGGGTGGGTTGGGAGACGACCTGGACGAGATTGAACTTGGAGGACACACTCCGAACCCGCTTTTGTGGCCGCCGCGCGTGGGAACCGTTAAGCGCGCGAAACTTTTGTTAAGGCTTTTGGTACGTATTTCCCATTACCACATTCCGCCTCCCTGATTGCCCATACGAGACTGACACTTTCTTTTTTATCGTATCAGGCGAGCCTGCGTTGGGTCGATTCTCCGGAAAACGTTTTCGCGACAACCGCGAGCCTGAACCCGGCAAACGACCCGCTTCCTCCGCGACAAAGTCTTAACTGCGTCGTCGCGTTTCACCACTTTTTTCCGCAAACCTCGAACTTCGTGGCGACCTCGCCGGATGTTAACACCCACACGCCGACCAGCCAAAAACAACAAGTCCCCTTAAACTTCGTGGGTAAACTAGAGCGGTTCCAGGAGGACTGGGTTGGGCTGGCGAACACGTGCAGGTACGGCCGTAGGGGCTTTCCCAAATCCAGGCACTGTTTCAAGCCCCTCTTTGACTACTTCGGCCGTCATTAAAAGGAAGTACTACATACATCACAAGTGCCCTGTTTGCCCATACAGTAAGACTCAGGACTGACCCTTTTCTTTTTCAATCACAGGGTGACCCCTTCATCCGCGCTTCATTATGACCCGCTTCCCAACGGGGGCGGGCACAAAGAAACGTCCGGAAGCGTCGGCGAGGTCGCGATGCGGGATTTGTTAACGAGCGACGACGAAGGTACGTCTTGCGTTTCCCAAATCCCGCCGACTGTTTGCCCATACACTACTGACATGTTTCTGGCAAAACTCCAAGCTATGGTCGCGTTTTGCCTTTTGTACCTGGACGACTTCACCTGGGGCGGGTACGAGCTGCCGGCGGTGTGCGCGGACAGCGAAGTCGTCGCTAAACTGACCACAAAGTATGAGAAAGACCCTCCCTCGAAAGACGAAAGTGGTGCGAAAACGCAGGTTCGACAAAACACACCGCGGGTGGACGGCGACGAACCTCTGGGATCGCCGAGCCAGGTTTTGCGGCGCAGCGAGGCACGCGACTGATTCGGTTTTATACCGCACATGTTATAAATTAAAACCTCGGTTACCTAAACCACAGCACTGGGGGTAGTTCTGACTAGTCCTACGAACTAGTCCTAACCAAACGACCGCACGAAATCTCCCTCCGTGCCCCAGTCCGCGGGTAACGGTTTGGACGCGACTTTGAACATTTGCGTCGCCGCCTCGAGCGCCGCCGCCAAGCCCGTCTGCACCGCGCCTTGCATGCACGGGTTACACTCGCTGTTCGTGGCTTCGCCTGCGAAACACAGCCGGCCGTCCCACTCACTCTTCTGTAATTCGTGTCTCGACCCCACGGCGAACACGCTTGATACGATAAAAGCCGAAAGTGTCAGTCTCGCGTGGGCAATCGCAGAGGCGGAACGTGGGTATTCTTTTTGCTTAAATGTCGCCTTTATTGGGAAATTTCCGTACCTGGGGTGGGTATAGCCCCCGCCCACGGTGCGTTCTTCCGACCAGACGTGAATCTTCGAATCCACGAACCGAGCGCGGGATGGTTGCAACTCTTTTGTCACACTACTCAACCCGCCGAACATGTCGTCCAGCTGGTCCAGGGCCTTTTCGATTATTTCGGCGTGGCCGGTTGGCGAGGCGTTAGTCGTCGCAACCTCGCTCGCCTTTTCGCCGCACGCGAAGAACGTAACTACGTGCTTGCCGACTTTTGTGTTGTCCCCGGGATTCGAACCGGGGTTCGCATCACTGGTGGGCGATGGTGTTACCGACGCATCATCGCCGGTGACGTACTCGTACTCCAGCATCCAGCACTCGGGAAGAAACGCGTCGACGCAAACCACGTTCCAAGTGTCGGCTGGCCAGAACTTTGGAGAGTAACAAGAAAGTGTCAGTCGGTCGTGACGTGTATATCCGGGATTGGTATGAGGGATTGGAAAGGGTATAATGTACTCCATAGTATTACGTAAACAGTCGTGGTAACAGTCCTCCGGGAATGCACCCTTCTGGTCGTAAGACGTCCAGGACGCAGGACGAGTATATCGCGATGTATGGACAACAGTCACCAGCTTCAGTAAATCGCGACCGGCGGAACGTGTTCAATGGGAAACACAACACGTACCATTTCGTCAAAGGAAAGCAGAATCTTCACCGCGTCGGACATTTGGATCTTCTCAATCGCGCTCTGCTTTTCGTCGCGCAGGGGCGGGTCGAACCTGGCACGATAAACGCCGAAAGTGTCAGTCGGTCGTAATGTGTATGAGTAAACAGTCAGGGTAATCGGTCCAATCAGTCAGCGGAACGCGGTCAGTGGGAAACACGTACCGTATCTTGGTGTCAAGCCCGCACCAGTGCTTGGTTTTCAGCGCGGAAATCGGCGTCGCCACGATCACGGCGCCGGCGGTGATCGTGCCCGTGTTGTTTTTGTTTTCACCGTCTTCGCGATGTTTTTCGGTACCCACCGCCGTTTTAAACGTGACCACCGCGCCGCCCGATTTTTCGCACCTCGAAACCGCGCTCACCGCGCTGTCGAGCCGGACGTCAAGCCCCGCCGCGATCGTACCCGTCACGTCACCAAGGGTCCGCCCGCCCGTAAGCAAAACGTACTCCTCCCCGTGGTTCCACACCTCCCTCTCAATCGCGGTTTCCCGCAAACCCATCGTGGACAGGGAACACCCGAAGTCGTTGGCGTAGACGCTGGCGGCGAGCTTGATGATTTTCGGCGGTGCCTTGACCCGGTCGGTGAGCCACTCCAGGGCGGTGCAGTCCACGTGCGAGGTGTTTGCGTCGTCCAGGGTTTCGATGAGCGTAGTTTTGAGGGTTTTCTGGAACGGGGTGGTGTTTTCCACGGCGTTGGTTTCGTTTTCGTTGTGCGTGTGATCGTTTTCGTCCCCCGATGGCTCGTTTTCGTCCGCCAACGCCCACGGCGTGTCCGGGAAATCCGTGAGGAGCCGGTGCGTTTCCAAAATATCCGGATGCGCCTCCGCGGTGGACGCGTCAATCAACCCGCGTAACACCCCACCACGCTCGTCCCCGCCGAAGTAGTACGAATCCGGCCACTCCAGGGACCGGTACGGCCATTTCATCTGGTCGAACATCTTGACCAGCACGTTGTTTTCGCTGCCGTGCACGAACTCCGCGCCGAGTTGGATTGGCCACGGGGCGAACCCGTGAAGCTGCGTCACGCGGCCTCCGATGTGGGACGAAGCGTCCAGGACGATGACTGGAAAATAATCGAGTAAAGGGAACGGGGCAGCGGGTCAGACGTAGGGAAGAGGTCAGCGCGTGGTCGCTTCGTTCGATTCCGGCGGCGGTGTCGGGGAATGGAAAAGAAAAAAAACGATTAGTGCCGGTCGTCGCAGTTGAAAAGCTCGTCAAGACCTTACCTTTCCCTCCGAGTTGCGAAAGCGCCCTCGCCGCGGTGAGGCCCGCGAGCCCGGCGCCGATCACGACGTAATCCGCGGTCGTGTCCGCCATGACGGCGGTGCGCTTCGGGAACTGCGACGTGCAGATTTTGGTGACTTGGTTTCGAGAAAAGAGCGGTCGACACGAAAACGCGGTTGATTTCACGCGCTTTTTCGAGCCCCACGCGCTTCTCGCGGTCTCGGCGAGGTGATGACGAGCTCCTTTCCGACAGTTTTTTATTCTTCTCTGACTTCGCGGCAAAAGTTATTCCCGCAAAAGCGCCCCCCTCTCATCGTATTCTCCCCCGCGCACTCAACACACCTCGTTCGTTTCAAAAATGTTACGCGCCTCGCTGCGCGCGCCGCGGTCAAACATGCGGTGGCTGGTTTCCGTGCAAGGCACGGATGTTGAAGGTGGGTCGTGGTTCGTACTCGACCGCGTCCCCGGGGCGCAGTTCCGCGTGGTTCGCCAAATCAACTTCAACAGCGGCATTAAAGGCATGGAGGGTTACTTAAAGCAAGAGAAACTACGGGAGAAGGTGGAGCAGATGCAGGACGCGAGGGCGAAAGCGACGCGGTACGAGCTCACGAAGAGCATGAAGCAGGACCAGGACCGTGAGAGTGATGACGGGTCAAAACGCGACCAGCCTCACCCGCCTCCCTGGGAAGCGTTCCCGCCTCCCATGGGCGTGCAAGCCATGGTAAGTATTTCCCACTGAACACATTCCGCCTCTGCGATTGCCCATACGACACTGACACTTTCTTTTATTTATCGTAAGGCGGAGGCTGAGATCACGCGCGCGCTCGCGGCTGGCGTGCTTGACGACCTTCCCGGAAAGGGAAAACCGCTGACACACGACCAGTCCACGGAAACGCCGTGGGACGTGGACGCTGGTGCCGCGGCGCTGAACCGGGTGCTGAAAGTCGCGGGGTACACGCCGCGGTCGGTGACGGCGATGGAGAAACTGAAATCCACGACTGAGGTTTTAAAAAAGGTTTTGGGGCGGGTTTTGGGAAAGAAAAGCGAAGGCGACGATGGCAATGACGACGTCAATCTCGCGCTTCGCGACAAAAATCTGCAACTCGCGTTCGGCGATAAACAAGCCGCGACTCGGGCGTACAACACCTCGTTGGTCGTCGACCAGGAGACGTACGGTGCCGGGTGGCCTTTACAGCCGGCGAAATGCGGGACGCTGGAAGAGCACGTTCGGGCGCACGCGGCGAAGGAGTAACATTGTTTTTTTTCGAAACATTTCAGTGCCTTTTGCTCTTTTCAACCTCTTCGCAAATTGTCAGCTCTTCACTCCGGCCCTCGCGTCCCCTCGGGTCGGCCAAATCACCATGGGCATCGCCGGGCGGTGTCGCCGTTGCTGCGCTGTGGTGGAACAGGTTGGGGATGGTTTCTTACGACACGCCGGGCCGTTTTACGTCGCGTTGGGGTGTTCATTAGTCGCCATGGTGGCGTACTCGCTTCTTTTCGTGGTGCTCCCGTTAACCAAGGATCTGCACTCTTGGCGAGGCGCGTGCACGTTTGCCGGCGTGAGCTTCGTGTTTGTAAACATCGGGTTCAACTACCTGCTTGCCGTCCGCGTGGACCCGGGAAGCCCGGTGACACGTGATGTGCAGGTGCTCTGTGCGGAAGCGGGCGCCGCGGTCAGGCGGTGGTGCGCAAAGTGCAAATGCCCGAAACCCGCGTTGACGCACCACTGTAGCGTGTGTAAGCGGTGCGTGCTGAAAATGGACCACCACTGCCCGTGGATTCACAACTGCGTGGGCCACGGGAACTATCGTTACTTCCACAACTTCCTGTTTTGGCTGTGGGTGGGTTGTTTGGTGACGGTGTGGCACACGGGGGGGGCGGCGGTGGGCGGCCCAAGAGGAATAAGCGTGTTCGGGCTTGGGAAAATAGGAGGAGGAATGCATCAAGTAAATCATCCTGCATCGACGCACCAGGCAGACCGTCGCGCAGGTAGTACGGGTATCACGGGTGCTGTACCGGAATCACGATTTGGAGGAGGTAACGAAGAACCGTACCCGCATCAAACTCCAAAATTCACCCCAGACGAGCGCTCCGCCGCGTTGTTTTCGTGCCTACTAGCGGTGTCTGTGTTTCTCGCCATGTGCGGGTTGTGGTGGTGGCACGTGTATTTAGTGTTGACGGCGCAGGTACGTGTTGTATTTCCCAAATCCTGACAATGTTTTACCGAAGCTGGTGACTGTTGTCCATACATCGCGATATACATGACTGACATTTTCTTTTATTCATCTTAGACGTCGATTGATTTTCATTACTTTTCCGAAAAGAGGAAAGAGTTCCGGAACCGCGGCGAGGTTTACGTAAACCCGCACGACTTGGGGTGGCGAAGAAACTGGCAACAGGTGCGTATTTCCCAATAACCACATTCCGCCGACTGATTGCCCATACGGGACTGACATTTCTTTCTTTTCAATCAGGTCTTCGACGAACGCGGCCGGTACTGGTTCGTGGCGTGGTCTTTGCCCCGGCTGAAACCGCACCGCGGGACGGGCGTGCCGATCGCGATGGAGAGGTGAAGTGTTTTTTTTCATAAGCATCATAGCGGATGTGTTTTGAGACTTCTGAACTGTTATTAAGCAAGAAGTCACCACACTTTTTTTAAGTCTTTCTTTCTTTGGAAACGTTTTTCTTTTTCTTTTGTTCTGCCCGTCGGATCGCCGGACTCGCGTACATTCACCGCTCTTCGAAAACAAACGCAACAGTCGAAACCTCTTACGGTAGTTAGCATCCCCCTTTACTGTCCGTCGTCCAACCCGAAGTAGCCGCGAATCGTGAACGACTCTTGCTTGACTTCGGGCTCTTGTTTGATCTCGGGCTCTTGCTTGATCTCGAGCTCTTGTTTGATCTCGGGCGAACTCTCGGGCTCGCGCTTGACCCGCTTCGAACTCGGCGCAGGTGCGCGTGGCGTTTTGCACACAGAGCACCTGCTCTTCCGCTTACCGTGAGGGCAGCCGGTGCATGCCACGCAGTAACATTTTCGATTGCCGTGAGGGCAGGGGGTGCACTGCGCACAGTTGTATTTCAGCTTGCCGTGGGGACAGGGGTTGCACGCCGCGCAGAAGCTTTACACCTTGCCGTGAGGGCAGGGGCTGCACTTCGCGCAGCCGTGTTTCAGCTTCCCGATAGGGCAAGGGTCGCACTCCGCGCAGCTCTTTTTCACCCTACCATGAGGGCAGGGGGTGCTCTTCGTGCAGTTGTCTTTCCGCTTGCCGTGAGGGCAGGGGCTGCAAATCGCGCAGCTGCCTTTCAGCTTCCCGTGAGGGCAGGGGCTACACGCCGCGCAGTTGTATTTCAGCCTCCCGTGCGGGCAGGGGCTGCACTGCACGCAGTGGTATTTCGTCTTGCCGTGGGGACACGGGTTACAGTCCACGCACTGATGTTTATGCCTTCCGTGCGAACACCGCTTCATTTCTATAACTCCCGGTCAGTCGTTCCGTGCCGCGCGCACGAGTTTGTCGTCCACGCGAAGAAGGGAGTCGTAGCTTTGAGGTTCGGGACTTCCGAGATAAGTCGTCGCTCAAAAAAACTATTTCCGACTTCACACCCTCGCAGTTCCGCCGCGCCACATCCGCGGGGTTCCCCGCCGCCGATGTCCGCCGCCGCGGCCGCGCGCCCGGCGTGTTTCCGGGGACGTTTTCGTGAAACGCACGTGTCGTGGAACGTAACACGCGTGGTGCGACAAACACACGTGGTTTCCAGTGTGCGAATTCGCGCATTCGACGAGAGGACGAGCGGCGAGTTTTGGTCACGACGACATGCTGACGAGACGCGAGCCACCGACTCCTCCATCGTGGACCGAGCCGAGCGCTGGTTCGATTGGTGGTACTTAGCCGTAGATAACGAAAACGTACACGCCCTGCGTTTACTCGAAAAGATGCCGTGGGCGAGTACCTTGGCGATCGTGAGTTCGATGCGCGCGATGCACTCGCCGACGGTTTTTCTGTGTGTCGTGGAGTTGCTGATAAAAAACAGAACCGCTGACGGCGACCTGGAAACCAGGGAAGTGTTTGCTGGGTTGACGGCAACCGGCTGGGCGGCGAAAAAGGGAAACGCGCGCGCGCTTGAGAGGTTACTCGCAAACGGCGCGGACGCCAACGCGGTGGATTTCAGCGGCGCCGCGCCACTGCTACACGCGGTGGTTGTGGATTCAAAAACCGCAGTTGAAGTGCTGCTTGCGAACGGCGCGCATCCGGATGGCACTCGGGGTAGTGAGGGTGACAAAAACACCTCACCGGCGGCGGCTTCACAAAAGTCAGCCAGCTGGACGCCTTTAACGTTCGCGTGCCGCAAAGGCGCGTTGCCTGTCGTTTCCTTGCTGTTGAAGGCGGGCGCCGATCCGGACAAGTGCGGGGGCGGCGCCATGGCCGGGCAAACCCCGCTGATTCACGCGGCGATGGGAGGACACGTTTCCGTGGTGCAGTCGTTGGTGAAACACGCCGCGAACCCTTTAAAAAAAGACGCAGCCAACCACAGCGCCATCATGCACGCCGGGTTCCGGCATCCGAACGACGCCGCGCTTTTAGCCGCAATCGCGCGAGCGGCGAATGAATGGGAATATCGCGACCGGTAGCGTACGGCAGGTTACTTTTAACACACAAGGGGTTACTTTAGTAATACGCGGGGTTACTTTCAATTTACGCGGGGTTACTTTTAGTGTACAAGTAGTATTACAGGTGAAGAGCCGAAGCGCGCGTTCGTTTACGCCGCGCCGCGCGCGTCGTCGTACTCGTCGTCGTCCGACTCCCAGTCGTCATCCTCCGATGTCGCTTGGTTTTTAGTCTCACCCGTCGCGGCGCCGCGCTCGGCGGCTTCTTCTTCGGTCTCAGTCTCGGTCTCCTCCTTTACTTTCACCGGACTTGGAACAACCTCGTCACTTTTATCGCTCGCCGCCGTCTTCTGTTTTCCAACCGCAATTTCCGCGTCGGTCGCCTCATGTGTATCCCTCGCCACACTCACCGTACCGCTCACCACCGTCACCAGCGGCGTCGCCCCCGCTTTCCCTTCCAGAAGCGCCAGCTCCACGCAGAGTTCTTGCGATAGGAAAAACAAAGCGTCAGTCTTTCGGGCCACGTTACGTGAGTAATCACGGGCGGGCAATCGGCAAAACGTGGAGTCCGGGATTTGGGAAACGCAACACGTACCGTCCAAATCAACCTTGGCGCGCAGATAAAACCCCAGCACCATGCACGGGTCCAGGGTTTTGCCTTCCAGGTGTAAAACCTGCTCGCAAACGCGAGTCGATCCGGGTCCGGGTGTTTGTCCATTCGCGTTTTTTGTGGCGGAGGGTAATTGCCCAGTCGCTTGCGTCGCGGAGGGTAATTGGCCTGTCCCTGTCGTGTCACCCGACGAACCCACGTTCCCACCAGGATTCGAACCAACGGCCTGGTCCACCATAACTTCACCCCTAACCACCCCGCCGCCAGCCGCACCCGGCGCTTCGTACGGAAACACCGTGTGCGGGTCTAAATAAAATATCCGGTCGCCTTGCGCGCCGGCGAGGAAAAGGGACGCGCCCGGGGTTCCTGAGTTGTGCACGAAAAGTGTCAGTCTTGTATGAGCACACAGACGTCCGGGATTTGGTAAAGGTCCAAGGCCGTACCTCCTAAAATCCCCACGCTTTGTTTAATTTGAAGCACCGCGATGAGCGACGGGACGTACGCTGGCACGATAAAAAAGAAAGTGTCAGTCGGTCGTAACGTGTATTACGTAAACAGTCAGGGCAGAGGTAATAGTCCCTTCTGGTACGAGTATGGGCAATCAAGGGAGGTGGTGTGTGGTGATTGGGAAAGGCCCTTACCGGGGTTCACGGTCCGCTCCACGCCTAGTTTTAACGGCACTAACAGCAAACACGGTCGCCAGGAGGTCGAATCCGGGGAAGAACGGGGTGCGTCTGACGAGTTGCCGAGCGCTGCTTCTGACTCATTGCCGAGCTCTTCCGACTCATTGCCGAGCGCTTCTGACGAATTGCCGAGCGCTTCTGACTGTTTACCGACTTCTTCCGACTGTTTACTTGTGCGCACCCGTCGCCGGGAAATCGAAAACGGCGCGTCTGGAAGGTCCACCGCGACGGGCGGCGATTCGCCGCGAGGGGCTGTTTTATTGTTGTCGACACTCGCGTCGTCACCAGTACTCGCTCCACCGCACGCAAACTGCGCGACTTTCTCCTTTACCAGCGCGGGCGCCCCCCCCCCGAAAGACCCATCCTGGTTAGCCAGTATATACGCACACAAACCCCCCGGTTTCGAGTGATTCACCATCCCCGCGATCGCCTGCGCCATGACAACCGGCCCGAGCCACTTTCCAGGAACCGGACCTGTCGGGACGGGTTGGGGTTTAGGGTTTAGGTTTAGGGCTTTGGGTTTAGGGTCGATTTTCTCTTTTCTTTCCTCGCCTCCCGAAGAACCACCCAGCTCCCCGCGCGCCCACCTGAAAACCTGGTGTATGCCGAACGGCGAAACGGTTTCGCTCGGGTGGTCCGCGAACCAGTCCTTCAACGTGTCGTGCGAAGCATCACTTCCGGTTCGTATTGACGAGTCATTACTCAAGGAATTTGTAACCCTCGGCCGTCGCCACCCCCGCCCGAAGAAGTGTACCCGCAGCGCCTGCGCCAAAACCATCTGCCCCACGCGCAGCGTACACCCCCACCCCGCGTCGCTCGTGTATTTGTACCCGACTCGTTGTCCATACGGCGTACTCGTGGTACTCGTGGAGTTGGTTACCCCGGTAGTAGTACAACTCGCACCAGGTTCGATCCCGGGGAAACCCCGTCGGTAGGTGATCCAAATCAGGCTGTGGAAGTCGTCGAGGAACGCGTTGAGGCCGGGGTCACCCCAGGACGAGGGCGAGGTTTCGTCTTTTTCGGGTGTCGCCTCCGCGGCGTCATTCGCAACATCTCCAGTACGGGAGTCTCCAAAAAGGCTCCTTTCGTACCGCTCGCCTAGCAGGTACATGGTTTCCCTGGACACGGGCAGGCGCGACCCGGGGTTCAGGAAGTTCCGTATCCGACGAATCGCGGGCAGCGTGGTGACCAGGGAAACCCCGTGCCGCACTCGCGTCGCGGTTTCCACAAGCGACGTCGCTTTTTGCGTCTGTGTTTCTTCGGGGACGGTGGCTTTTTCGTCCGCGGGAGGATCGCTCGCCGCGGGGGTCGACATCGGACGTTCGTTTAGGGTTTAGGGCTAAGGGCTAAGGGTTGACCCTCGGCAACGCGACGCGCGGAGAGGTGTCGCTCTCCAAACGCGGCAGCACCCGGAGACGCGCGGACGGCCGTCCCGCGTCCCTTCGACTGGCCCGAGGAGAGAAATTGGCGCGACGAAAAGCGGACGAAAAGAAAGAACGACTCACTTTATTTTTTGAGAGCCGAGTTGACATCGGTGCGTGTTTGCAAATCGGCCGCCCGGGTCCCTCCCTCGCTTTCCATCGCCAGACCTACCGGTGTGATGGAATCGACCTCCACGCGGCGTGCTGCGTGTTAACCGCAACGAGTCACGCAGCGGAAATAACATCTCGCCGGGGTTCCTCGTTCCCCCCACGACTCACTCGGCCCTCATCACACGATCACAACTCCTCGTCGTTGACTTTCACCCGGCGCCAGCCCAGCACTTCCGGCTTTTCCCACGTGCTCTCCCCGCTCTCTGCGTTGTGGTAATACGGCCGGTCGTGCGTTTCGCTCTCCACCTGCTTCCAATCTCCCGGGAACTCCCACGCCGTCTCCCCGGATTTCGGGTCCAGGTAGTACGGCTTGTTCGTGGTGGCGTCAAGGAACGCCACCGGGACGCCTTCGGGGGCGGTCCAACTGGACTGCTCGGTAACGTCGTTCCAGAAGTACTCCCTCTCCACCGCGTGGACACAAGCCAGGTTGGCGAGAATCGCGAACGCGAGCAGGCGCAGCGCGGATACCGCCGGTCGAGTGCCACGCGCCATGGTGCGGTACGTGTCACGTGAGTGGGAGCGGGGACACGGCGACGGAAGGAAGTGAGGGTGGAGGATGCCATGGCGGTGACATGGCACAGATCGACCGACACTCGCGAAAAGGTGACAGAAACACGACAATTTCGAAAGGCTTCTTTTTTACTTTCCTTTTTTAGCACAAAGCGGTGGTGTCTTTCTTTCCGCGTTTCCGTACCCGCGGCGCACGGCCACCTGGTCGTCGACGATATCGACCAAAACAACACGCTTCACACGAAACCATGGCGTCCGGACGAGTTCCCCGAGGGGAGCGCACTGGTTTGAAGTTAGGGTTTGAAGGGTATTGGTTTCGTCGATATCGGCGTCGACGTTCGTCGACCGTACGCCGTCGGAACGTTTTTATTCAGCCGCGTCGTCGGCGGCGGCGGCGTCCGGCGCGTTGAAACCCCAACGAGAATTCAAGTTCGGACTCCAAATTTGTGGAAACATGCCCCCGCGCTGTGGAGTCCGAACTTGAATTACATCAAGGGCTTCAGCACACCGGACACCGCGCCGACGACGCCGCCGCCGTCTTTTTCTGTGCGCGCGGGGTCCCCGGCCGTCGCTAGGCGTCCGTATTCGCCCACCTTCGCCGCCGCACCTTATTAGCCTCTTCTGCTTCTGCCTCGCGTGCGCCGTCCCCCTGTAAACCCGCGCGCGCCTCCCGCGCGGACGGTGCGGCTACCAGGGCGCACACGCGAGCTCGTTTGCCGCGCCTGCGCGAGTTTGCGGCGGGTGGAGAGTTTCGAGCCGCCGTCAAGAAGTTTTCGAGTCTTCTTTCTCTTTTCGTCGCCGTCGTCGCCGTCGTCGCCGTCTGATTCTGCTTTTGACTCGTCGTCTTCTGCTTCTGCTTCCATCAAAAGCTCGTAGTCCTCGCCATTGTCGTCCACCATGCCATCCTCGCCGTTCATGGTAAGGTCCATCTCGATGAAGGATAAATCGCCGTCGTCGTCCGTGGTGGCGGTTTTCGTGACGCACTTGAACGCCGTCGCCGGAACCGTTTCGTCGCTCACGCCGCACTGGTATTCCTCGGGGGCGCCCGGGTACGGCGTCGTCTTTACGCATGCGTCAGGGTCGCCGAACTCGCACACGGTGACGTTCACGAGCTCGCCGCCCGTGAAGTTGCCGTCTTTTTTATCGACGAAAATGCCTTGTGAGGGTTACGCGAAAAAGGTCAGTCTCGGGCGATGTATGGACAAACAGTCACCGCAATCGGTTCGAACCGTCACACGTGAGACATGAAACAGTGCGACGCGGAGTTGGGAAGCGCGCGCGCGACGACGCGTACCGAGGTCGAAGTCGTCCGCGTCGTCGAACGGCGTGGCGTCGCCGAACGCGGCTTTCGAGTTTTTCGATAACTTCGCGCCCGTCTCCGCGTTCACCAAGTCAACGGTGCTGTCCTCCATCTCGTACTTTGCGAAATCCGCGAGCATGTCGGAAGCGTCGTCCATCGTGTTCAGGGTGTTCATGGTCTCCGCGGTCACCTGGGAGGGGAAGGAGACCATGAAGGAAAGCGCCGCGAGGGTGGCCGCGACGGCGAGGTGGGAAAACGGGGGGGTGACCTTTTTTTTGGTGGTCCTCGTTCTCTCGGAAGAAACGGTTCTTTCGGGGTACGTGCGTGTGCCCATCGTGGTTCGTGTGTGCGTGGTGCTGGGGTGCTGGGGTGCTGTCGTGGGAACGAAAAAGAACCGAAGAGCGTTGTAAAGTGTGCGAGTGCTTCACCGGGGGTGGCGCGCGCGTGGTTGTGGCGCGGCCAGGACGAAGGTTCTCCTGGGAAGACGTGTTTTGTTCCGAGGGAAACTTCGTTTCGCAAAAGCCGATGAAACTGAATCGGCACGAACGAGAAAAAATACCTCAACGCTACGCTCCCCTCTTCGCGTGGACGACACACTCGTGGCGCGCGGCACGCGACGATTGGCCGGGAGTTATGGCAATGAAGCGGTGCTCGCACGGAAGGCAGAAACACCAGTGCGTGGACTGTAACCCGTGCCCCCACGGCAAGACGAAATACAAGTGCGTGCAGTGCAGCCCCTGCCCTCACGGGAAGCTGAAAGGCAGCTGCGTGGACTGCAGCGCCTGCCCCCACGGCGCGCTGAAAAGAAACTGCGCGCAGTGCAACCCCTGCCCGCACGGGAAGCTGAAACGCTGGTGCACGGTGTGTACCCCCTGCCCTCACGGGAGGGTGAAAAGCAGCTGCGCGCAGTGCAGCCCCTGCCCCCATGGGAAGCGGAAAGGCAGCTGCACGGCGTGCACCCCCTGCCCTCACGGGAGGGTGAAAAGCAGCTGCTCAGAGTGCAGCCCCTGCCCCCATGGGAAGCGGAAAGGCAGCTGCACGGCGTGCACCCCCTGCCCTCACGGGAGGGTGAAAAGCAGCTGCTCGGAGTGCAGCCCCTGCCCCCATGGGAAGCGGAAAGGCAGCTGCACGGCGTGCACCCCCTGCCCTCACGGGAAGCTGAAGCGCACCTGTGTGGCGTGTAAGTCAGCACGCGCGGATCCGCCGAGGTCGAAGCGGATCAAGCGCGAGCCGGAGAGTTCACCGGAGGTCAAGCTCGAGCCCGAGATCAAGCACGAGCCCGAAATCAAGCTCGAGCCCGAGATCAAGCAAGAACCGTTCACCATCCGCGGCTACTTCGGCATCGGCGAAGACGACTGAAACACGGTGGTATCAGGGGTGTAGGTATGACGCGAAATAGATAGCTCGACGAGTGATCATTTTCTTTTTTTACGAGTCATCACAACGACACAAGCACGTCTTCGCAAAGTCCCGCACGCAAGCTTCCCAGCTCGTACAGGTATCGTCGGCACCTCCTCCATCCAACCAATGCACTTTCGCACCAGTAGCAGGCACTACTTTCGATCCGCAAACGCCTCGGCGAAACGAGGAGGAGAAGCGGTTTTTTATGGCTTTTTTAGTTTCGAGCTTTCGAAGCAAAAACACGGGTGCCCAGATTCATTCTCGGGTGCGCCCCCCCGGCGCCGTCCTTCCCTTCCGAAGGATGGCGCCGTTTACCGACCCCGACGGGGATGACGACGATGCTTACGGTGACAAAACGCGAATCGTGGTGCCTCGCGAGCACTTGCTTCCCTTGTCAGTTTCCATCAACCGCAAGCTCACCACGCTGTGCCCGCACATGGACGATTGGCTTCGAGGCGGGGTGCCCACGCGGAGTGTCACGGAGTTCGTGGGCGAGGCGGGGGCTGGTAAGACGCAGCTCGTGCTGCAGCTGCTGCTATCCGCGCAGTTGCCTGAGTCCGAAGGTGGCTTGGACGGCTCAGCAGTCTACGTGCACACCGAAGGCCGGGCGCCGGTTGGACGGCTGAAGCAGATTGCGGATTGTCATCCGGCGTTGCTTTCCTTTCAAAAGAGTCAAAAAAAAGAAAAACACGACTTTTTAAAAAACGTCATCCTCGTGCAAACGTTGGACGACCCGGGCGGGCTTTGGACCGCGCTGGCGTCTGTGGCGCAGATATTGGAGCAGTCCAACAGCCCTGAACCTACAAACCTTAAAGGCAGTGATACTGCAAACCCTGGAGCAGGGGAAACTCCAAACCCTAAACGAAAACCGGTCCGAGTGCTGGTGGTGGATTCGGTGTCGTCGCCGTTTCGGGAAGGCGACGCGTCGAAAAAAAAAGGCGCCGTGGAAAGGAGGTACGCGCGTCGGGGCTTTCCCAAATCCAACCACTGTTTACATGCCCCTGTCTCAGCGCACCAAGTTCCGTAAACACTTACCAGTGCTGGCGACTGACCTTTTTCGTTCCAAACACAGTCACGCGCTTTCGCGAATCGCGGCGCTGTTGAGGGAGTACGCGCACCGGCACGAAATATGCGTGGTGGTCACGAACCACGTGGTGGACCACGTCGATGATAGTCGGCGGAATGATGCAAACCCTAAAGTGAACCACCGAAACGTGTTCGGTCCGCCGGGGGTGCTAACCACTTCGGGACGGAACGTAACCCCCGCGCTCGGGTTGTTCTGGGCGAACTGCGTGAACAGTCGGATTTTTCTGAAAAGAACGGGCGGCAGCGCGTCAGGGTTCGGGGGCAACGAGGGGGTGGGGGGGGGCGGGGTTGTTGGGGGTGTTACAAGACACGCCAGCGTCGTTTTTTCGTCGCACCTGCCGCACGGCAAAGACGTAAACGAAGGCGGCGCGTCGGTGCGGTTCGAGGTGCGGAAACAGGGCGTGTTTGGAGTCGCTTGTGATGGGTAGATTTTTTCAGAGTAGCCATGCATTACGTCGTTAGATTCATTACGTCATTAGTCATTCATTACGTCAATAGTCATTCATTACGTCATTAGGCTCGTTCGTCATTAGTCATTCATTACGTCGTTAGATTCAATCGCGCGCTTATCTCTACTCGTCGCTACTTCTCCTTCCACCTCTCCAGCTGTTCCCGGATTTTCAAGTCGTTTGCCGTTACCTCCTTCCCTCTGTACCCAATATCCACGACGTCGAAATAGTCCTTGAAGTTCCTTTTGTTGTAGTCGTCAAGGCGTTCCTTTACCCTTTCTGACTTCTTCTCTTCCGTTCGGCGCAGAAGCTCCTGTATCAACGGCGATTCCGACGGGTCGGTGGGTTGGTTGAAGGTGGTAGATGCGGCGTATGCGGCGTTGACCGGGAAGAAGCTCAGGTTCACGCACGTCGCCGCGGCAAGGGCGAGCGCGGTTCGTTTGGAAGGTGCCGACGTCATGAGGTTCTTTTTCGAGGAAGCGACACACCGAACCGCGCGTCCACTGGAACCAGCTCCGGTTCGTGGAACGACAGACGGGACGCGCACGGGCACGGGTTTGGTTGTCGTGACAAACATGACGAGGAGTGCGGTGCGTTTTCGCGGCGACGCCGTGGGTCGAACGGAATGGGTCGGGGGAGGTGAGATGCTTCAGAGGCAACAACAATCGCGCCGATTTGCATCAAATCCCGTTTTTGCGCCTTTCTGGCGGGAATTCGAAGGTGACAGCGTTAACGCGATCTCCGTTGCCAAACACACCCACGCGCGCGTCTTGTGACGGTTGTCGCTCGTTCCCGAGCGTACATCGCGTAAACCGCGTTTTTGTACCACACAAACACACCGACCATGAGCGGTCGAGGCGGACGAGGCGGCCGTGGCGGACGAGGGGAAAGATCCGACGGACCCGCGATCCACGCAGTCGATCGCGGAGGCCGATTTGCCAAGCCCACTGCGAACAACACCTCCGAAAACACCACCGCAACAACCACCAAACCCACAAAACCCCAAAAAACACGAAACGACCAAACCACGTACCCGCACACGCGCAAAGTCCCGGTCCCCCCCACGCTTGTTGTTTGGGCGCGCTCCGATGAAGGCCTGGAGTTGCTGGAACGCAGCGCCATAGGGATGGGCCGCGTGTTGGTAGTGGACCCGAACTACGCGAACACCAAGTCAACGGTAGTGGAGCTGAGTGGCGAGTACGAAGAAGAGGTGGAACGAGCGGCGTTGCTTATTGAGAGCGTTTTGGAAAACCAGGTGAGGGTGGCGCATCGGATGGGGGTTCGCTCCAAGCTGGACGCGGAAAAAAACAAAATTGCGACCGAAATAGAACTCGGCTTGCGGTGCGAGTTTTCGGTGCAACAAAGCCTTTTCGGGATGGTGATGGGACACAAAGGAAGCCGGGTACGCGCGGCACAAGAACAGTGCGCGGTCCAAGCCATCGTGGTGGATAAGGAAGCGCTTTGCATTCGAATCGTCGGCTCGGACGCGAAAGAGGTTCGAAAAGCGCGCGCGATGTTGGAGTTGAGACGGGAAGTCATCCGGGACCTGCACGACGACAAAACGCGACGCATTTTAATCGGCAAGGGCGGGAAAACCATCGACGACATCACGCGAAGATCCGGGGCGATGTCCATTGACGTTGACCACGACAAAGGCGTGGTGAACATTCTGGGCACCGCGAGCGCCACCGCCGCCGCGAGGATTTTGATTGAATCCCACATCAGCACGATCGCGGATATGGACGCCGCGCAGACCGATTTGGAAACCCTACGGGACGAGATGCACTCCTTGAACGCGGCGTGGGGAGAGGAGAGCTACGGCGATTCGTACGGCGGGGGGTACCAAGGGGGGTACCAAGGAGGGGGGAGAGGCGGCCGGGGGGGGTACCAGGGCCGGGGTGGGAGGGGCGACGGGTACCAAGGCCGGGGCGAACGGGGCGACGGGTACCAGGGCAGGGGCGGCGGCAGAGGGGGGTACCAGGGCGTGCAACAAAGCGGGTACCAGGGCCGGGATTCGCGAGATTTGCGAGGAGAAACCCGACCGGCTGAAAACGCCACAGGGTCGCCTTCTCCTTCTCCTTTCCGCGGCGTGAACGGCCCTGTCTCGCAAGGGGGCGGGAGAGGTGGCAGAGGAGGCAGGAACGACGCGGAGGGCGGCAGAGGCGGAAGAGGTGGCAGAGACAACGCGTCGCCCGCCCCGCGCGGCGTTTCTGCTCGGTACGCTCACGAGAAGAAAGCGGATGAAAAAAAGACGAACGAGCCGAAAAAAACGCAACCGGCGCCGTCCCCGAAACCGAAGCCGGCGCCGGCGCGGGTGGACACGAAGAAGGAGACTTCGGGGTCGGAAAAGAAAGACGCTTCGAAAACTTCGGACAAGAAGAAACCGCCTTCTCCCGCGACCGGCGCCGGCCAGAAAACCGTCCCCGCGCCAAACACCACTGCGCCTACTAACGCGCTCGAACAGCGGCCCGCCAGGCCAAGAAGAGGAAGGGCCGGCGCCGCGGATAAAGCCGAGGGCGCCGCGGCGTGAGGAACGAGACGGTCACTGAGTGATTTGCGATGAAAACGATTCCACGGTTTGTTTCCTTATTTCGTCGTGCCCTCGTCTCCTCGTTTCGTATCGAATCAATCTTCGCTATCAGACGCTTAAACTGAAGCGCCGTTCGCTATCGCCCATTCTAGAACAGCATCGTGTCCTTCCTCTTCCGCGAACGCGCGCGTCCTCTCGTCCCACGGGCAGCCGTTCGCGCGCGCCCACTGCAGCACCTCGAGGTGCCCGCCCAACGCCGCGCTCGCGCACGTCCACAAGTCCCACGAGCAGCCGTTCGCGCGTGCCCACTGAAGCACCAGGAGGTGCCCGCCCAACGCCGCCCCTTTGCACGTCGTCCCGTCCCATGGGCAGCCGTTGTCGCGCAACCACCGCAGCACCTCGAGGTAACCACCCTCCGCCGCCTTCTGGCACATCCGCGTGTCCCACGGACAGCTGTTCGCGTGTAACCACTGAATCATCTCGAGGTGCCCATGCAACGCCGCAAACATGAATGTCATCTCGTCCCACGGGCAGTCGTTCGCGTGCGCCCACTGTAGTAACTCGAGGTGCCCACCGTCCGCCGCCAGTAAGCACGTTACCTCGTTCCACGGTGAGTTGTTCTCGCGCAACAGCATCAACTTCTCGAGGTGCCCGCCCCTCGCCGCTGCGTGGCACAGGTATTGTCTTTCTTGCGCATGCAGTTGATCTGCTCGTTGCAGGCGCTCCACCGCGCTTAGACATCCGCGAAATGCGGCATGTGAAGCACTCTCAAACTCTGCAAGCTGACACCCCGTTGCCGTCACCGCGTCGTTCATCGCATGGCTCACCAATCGGAGCCGTGCGAGGTCTGCGGGATCGTCACCATCGTCAAAGTCGTGGTCAGTCCTGAGAATGTGCTCGACGACGAGGTGGTTGGGGAGGCCGGGAATGGCCTCGCCCGCGTTAGCCGCGCTAGCCGCGGCAGCTACATCGCGGATCACGCGTTTCCTCTTGCGCGCGCGACTTTCCACACCAAGTGTCGCGTTGGAAGACATCAAGCAGACGTCGCGTGCTCGTCGTTGTGCGTCGTGGCTCACGAGATTTAGCATTGAATCCTGAAAATCGTATTGAAAAGGGCCTACTTTTTTTCTCACGCACACCTCCGCACGCGCGCCCGCGTGCGTTGGGTTATTTCGTCTCCCTCGTCTCCTCGCTTCGTATCGATTCAATCGTCACTATCAGACACTTCAGCTGGTGCGCCATAGGGTGCGCCGTTCGCTTTCGCCCATTGTACAATCGCATCATGCCCACCCTTCGTCGCGTTGATGCACGTCCACTTGTTCCACGGGCAGCCATTCACGCGTGCCCACTGTAACACCTCGAGGTGCCCGCCCTTTGCCGCGTACGTGCACGTATACTCGTCCCACGGGCAGTCGTTCGCGTGAGCCCACTGCAGTACCTCGAGGTGCCCACCCCACGCCGCCCCGTAGCACGTACTTGCGTCCCACGGGCAGCCGTTCGCGTGCGCCCACTGCAGCACCTCAAGATGCCCGCCCAACGCCGCCTGCGCGCACGTCTCCTCGTCCCACGGACAGCTGTTCGCGCGCAGCCACTGTAGCACCTCGAGGTGTCCGCCCAACGCCGCGCCTGCGCACGTCTGCCCGTTCCACGGTGCGTTGTTCTCGCGCAACAGCTTCAACTTCTCGAGGTGCCCGCTCCTCGCCGCTGCGTGGCACAGGTATTCTCTTTCTTGCGCATGCAACATACCTCTCCGTTGCAGGCGCTCCACCGCGCTTAAACATCCGCGACGTACAGCATTGTGAGCGCTCAACTCGTTAAGCTGACACCCCGTTGCCGTCACCGCGTCGTTCATCGCATGGCTCACCACTCGGAGCCGTGCGATATCTGCGGGGTCGTTGAAATTTTCAGATCTGAGAACGTGAGTGTTGACGATGTCGTTGAGAAGGCCGGGGATAGCCTCGCCCGCGTTAGCCGCACTAGCATCGCGGCACTCGCGCTTTCGCTTACTCGCGCGAGTTTCCACGCCGAGTGTCGCGTCGGAGGACATAGGGATACGTGAGAGTGTCGTGCGCGCGTGGTTGTGTGTCGAGGCTTCCGAGAAAAGCATAATGGAAAAACTTCCTTCCCGAAAACCTGAAATGAAATGAAAAAAATCCTAAATACTGGTGCCGCGGCGACGCCTCAACAGAAGCAGCGCCTTCTTCTCCCTTGTCCCCTCGTCTCCTCGTTTCGTATCGATTCAATCTTCACTATCAGACGCTTCAGCTGGTGCGCCCTTCGCTTCCGCCCATTCTAGGATTGCATCGTGTCCCCAATTCGCCGCCTCCACGAGCGTCCTCCAGTCCCACGGGCAGCCGTCCGCGCGCAACCACTGAAGCACCTCGAGGTGCCCGCCCTCCGCCGCCCCCGCGCACGTCTTCTCGTTCCACGGACAGCCGTTCGCGCGCGCCCACTGTAACAGCTCGAGGTGTCCGTACTGCGCCGCCCACGAGCACGTATCTTCATCCCACGGACAGCCGTTTGCGTGTAACCACTGTAGCACCTCGAGGTGCCCGCCACCCGCCGCACACAAGCACGTCTGCTCGTGCCACCGGCAGCCGTGCTCGCGCGCCCACTGCAACACCTCGAGATGTCCGCCACCCGCCGCACACAAGCACGTCTGCTCGTGCCACCGGCAGCCGTGCTCGCGCGCCCACTGCAACACCTCGAGGTGTCAGCCAACCCCCGCACATTGGCACGTCCTCTCGTCCCACGGGCAGCCGTTCGCGCGGGCCCACTGCAACACCTCGAGGTGCCCGCTGTTCGCCGCCTTCGCACACGTCCACAAGTCCCACGGGCAGCCATTCGCGCGCAGCACGGGGAGGTGCCCGCCCAACGCCGCCCCTTTGCACGTCGTCCCGTCCCACGGGCAGTCGTTTTCGCGCAATCACCGCAGCACCTCGAGATGCCCACCCTCCGCCGCCCTCTGGCACGTCCGCTCGTCCCACGGCCAGCCGTCTGCGCGCAGCACCTTCAACTCCTCGAGATTTCCAACATTCGCCGCTGCTTCACAAAGGAGTTCTTGACGGGACAAACGACCTCGTCGTTGCCAGCGGTGCAACGCGCTTAAACATCCGAGGTACGCGGCCGTATTTTCATTGAGCTCCTGAAACCGAAGCCCCGTCGCCGTCACCGCGTCGCGCATCGCGCGGCTCACCGCTTTGAGTCGTGCGAGATCGGCGGGGTCGACGAAATTTTCAGATCTGAGAACGTGCGTGACGACGATGTCGTCGAGAAGGCCCGGAATAGCCTCGCCGACGTGAGCCTCGCTCTCGCGAGTTATCATACCGCACACAGCGTCGAAGAACATGGTGATACGCGTGGGTGTCGCGTGCGCGCGCGTGGTTGTGCGTCGTGGCGAAACCTTGAAAATCGTGAATGAGAAACAGCAATTTGGATGCCTCCCATCTTTTCGCCTCCACACCTCCGCGCGCCCCCCCACGTGCGTGGCCGTTCACGCCGTCCGCGATGGGCAAGCGCAGCCACAGGGGGAAGAAGGACAAGGATGGCTTGGTGGTGACCACGAAACAACCGGTGAAGCCCCAGTCCGTGCACGACATCAGCGAGTTGTTCGTCAACGGGGGTGACTTGAAAAGCTTGGGTCGCGCGTCGACCGGGCCGTTCACCGCGGATGCGCTTCAGGCGAGGTACAAACACGTAGGCAAGACGGTCGACGTGGACAAAAACTTCGACTTCAAAACCCTGGTCACGCAGCACGGCGGGGGGGGGTCGTTCAGCCTGTTCGGGGGGACGGGAGGTGGGGATGGTGGTGATGCGACATCCGGGCAAAAAGTACCCGCCGCCGAGTCACGCGGCGGCGATCGGAGGGACGACAAATCCACGGACACGCGTCCGTCCACTTCGAACAGCGACGAAGGCGTTGCCGTTGGTGGCAACACACGCACTGGTGCGACCGAAACGACAACGACGACGCGTGAAACTTTGAAACACGCGTCTTTAGCGCGCCGAGCCGCGGCGGTGGAGGCGGCTGGAAGGGCGAGACGAGTGCGTCTGGCGTGTTTGCGCGATTTTTTCTGCGAAAAGGAAAAGTCGTCCATCGATGCAAACGCCGCCGCCGCGAAACAGTTCGCGATGACACAAACGCACGCGCGAGTGTTCGGAATACAAAAACCCGACATTTTAGCTGCCGCGAAACAGTTCAGGCGACAGTTCGCCACGGAACAAGAAATGGTGGAGGCATGGCACGCCAAAAAAGAAACCCAGCGCGAATCGTACAAAAAGAAACGCCGCCAAGCGCTTCGGCGAAATAAAAGCGGCGCGGCCCCCGGGGTTCGAACCGGGGCGTAGCGAATGTCGGGACAACGTCATACCACTAACAGGTAAAAGATGAGAGACTAACAAGACATACGACCTACCGGTGGATCGTGTCGTCATGGTGTAAATCCAATAGATACAAATAGATACACGCAAAGCACGGACCCCTACGCGCGCGGAAAAACTTTGACACCGCCGCCGCCGAAAAACGACGACCGCGCGCCTCGGAACTTTTCGTACCCACCGCGGCTTAAGCGCGTGTTTGTGTGACTAACTACCCCATGGCTCTCCCTCGCCAACTGTTTAGCAATACTCTCCGCCAATACCTCCGCCTTCAGTGTCTCCTCGATGCGTTTTATTCGTTTCCGCTTCGCGACCCTGGCGCGCCAGTGCCGCTGCACCCGCACCACGCACATCAGCGCCTGCCAGCTCATTTCGGGTGGGATGGGGTCCCACAAATCAGGGAACTGTCTACGCACCGCGCGCTGTAACCCGTCCCGCATATCACCCGGGGGCATGTCGGTTTCGCAAACCCGGCGCACGAGCTCGAACGCGGTGCGTTTGAACGGCACGCGGCCGTTTTTGTCGAGCGGGACGTTCAGGGAGGTGATGAAGTGTACCACCAGCATTCCCGCGTTTCGCGGCGGTTTTTCGTCGGCGTCGTCATCCTTTGTTTGCTTTTCATGACCGTGACCGCCTTGTGTCGCGCCCGATTCCTTGTGTCCCTTCGCACCGTTCCGATTTCCAAGCCCCAAGGGAGGCGGAATCTCTCTCAACAGACTTTCCAAATCAACCCCGCGAACGGTACCGCTGCCGTCGTCGTACTTGTGGAACACCTCGACGTATTTTCGCAACGCGTTTGGGTTTACGCGCCACTTGTCGTGGTCTTGGGAGTTTTCGAAATTCTCGATGATCACCGCGGTGAACAGGTTCAACATCACCATTGACACCAAAATCACGAACGAGATGAAATACGCGTACGACGCCCAGCCCGTGTTCGGGTTCGTGGAACTCGCCTGCATGACACCGACCCACTCGTCGTTCGTGGCGACCCTGTGATTGTTTTAGAAAAGTGGTTAACGTCTTGTATGGGCAAACAGTGTCCCCGGATTTGGGAAAGCCCTGATGCGCGTACCGGAACAGCGTGAGCATGGCGTACGGAAAGCTCTCAAAGTTGGCGTGTTCGTTCAGCGCGCCGGCTGGTGATTGTGAAGGAAAAGAAAAGTGTCAGTCTTTCGTACCGTGTATGAGTAAACAGTCACTGTAATCGGTCCGAACAGTCACAGGCGCGTTAGAGGTAAAACGTAGGTGTGATGGATTTGGGAACCGCGCAGGAGGCCGTACCTCTGACGGTGGTGCCGAACGTGATCACTCCCACGTATGCATAAATAAAGAACAGCAACAACACCAACGCGCCCACGTTCCAGAACGCGGGCAGTGACGCGACTAGGGTTTCTAGCAAAGCACGTAACCCGTGGGCGTGTTTTATTATCCTCAGCACGGTGAGGACTTTCGCTACTCCCAGAAACCGCGTCGTGGTGAGGTACACAATTTGTTCCGTTGTCAGTGGCGACGCTTCGCCCGCGGTGACGTCGTAGCGGTACCCGTCATTTCCGTAAGAGTTACCAGAGTACCCATCCGAGTTACCAGAGTTACCTAGTGCGGCTCCGAGAAACGCTTCACAAGTGACGTCCAGGAAGGAAAAGAAAACACACGCGAAATCGAACCGGTTCCACTTGTCTCTCTTGTATTCTTTTGGACCCAGGGCTGTGATTTTCAGAACAGCTTCCGACAGAAACAACGCGAAAAAGAACACCTCCACCTGGTTCCGGACTACCGTCACTGCAAAGCTCTCATCCCGCGTTTTGCTAGCCGTGGTGATCGCGGAGCACACCAAGACTAAAAGCACGTAGGTTTCGAACTTTGCGTGATGGACGATTCGGTACGCGACCGCGCGTATTTCGTTACCAGGAATGGGCGTTTTCCGTCGCGGCGCCTTTTGACGAGTTTTGCCAGAAAAGTGTCAGTCTTGTGTATGGGAAAACTGGCAGCAGTGTAGATAAAGGTTTTGTATCCAAGGGATTTTTCTTTTAAAAACAGTCGTCCGGGATTTGGGAAATACTGGTACAATACTCACCACCCGCAACACGCACTTGCACATCTCCGCCCACTCCATCTGCGGTTCGGTTAGGTCGTACGACGAAGTTTGACTCAGCGTTCGTATCCGCGAGAACTGGTAAAAAATAACCCCGACGTACAGGTTTAACAGACTAAAAGCGCATAAGACGATGAAGGCGCAGAAAAACAGAAACGCGGGCGGGTTGGCGTCTCTTTTTGGCTGCCGGTGCACGCCCACGGAGTCTTTTTTTTTTGGGACGGGTCGGCCGGGGTAACAGGGATTAATGTAAAACAAGTAATAGGGGCAAACAGTCGGGGTAAAGTGAAGGAGGGGTGGTTAGTCGGTGTCACTAGTCGAGTTTGGGGAGGGGGTGCCGGTTCGAAGCCCGGGATGGTCGGTAATCACTTCACAGGCAAACAGGGAGGGCTACAACAAAAAAAGAAAAGTAGTGAACACGTACCCAGCCCGTCGAACATGAGCTGCCCGTACCCGTCCAGCGTGGACGCGACGAACAACGAAACCAGCGCGTTGGGCAGGGAGTCGAAGTTCAGGTCGCTGTTTTGCCAAACTCGGTCGACAAAGACGCCGCTTCTTGTCGGGTCAGGGTAACTGCCCGTACAGTCGCGCTCGCCGAACACATTTGGGTCGGTGCACGAAAAAAAGGTTCCGGCGAAAATCTGGGAGTGTATTTTTTTGCGAAAAGGGTCAGTCCCGAGTCGGCCGGGTGTGCGTGTGCTGTATGGGGCGATGTATTGGACGATGTATGGACAACAGGGAGGGGTAATCGGTCTGAACAGTCACCAGTGTTAGAGATAAAACAGTGCGTATGTGATGTATTTGTGAGAAGAGCCGCGAGTACGCCGGTACTGTTACGAGTAGTAAACAGTGAGTAGTCACGAACGGGGCGGTGAACGGTGTGTCCCCGGATTTGGGAAAGCCCACTCCGGCCGTACCTGCACGCCCAAAATTCCAAACACGGCGAACGTGAGCAACAAAACCGCGGAGACGTTGAACATGGCGCCTGAGATAAAAAAGAAAGTGTCAGTCTCGTATGGGCAATCAGTCGGCGGAATGTGGTAATTGGGAAATACTTACCGATGCTCAGCATCACGGACTTTAGGACGAGCCGCATTCCGGGAGATTTCGTTAGCGCTCGCAGTGGGCGTACGGCGCGTAGCACCCGTAACGATTTAACGAACCCCAGCCCCGTGTCCAGGTTCGTGAGCGCGATTTCGAAAATCGTAAAGCACACGATGAACAAATCGAGCTTGTTGACTTTTTTTGGAAACGCGAAAAGGGTCAGTCTCTTCCGGAAGACGAGTCCGGCGCAAACAGTCACCCGAGCTGGGACCTAATCAGTGCACTTGTTCGGGTAGTACAGTCAAAGAGGGGCGGTAAACGTAGGTGCCTGGATTTGGGAAAGCCCCGTCCGGCCGTACCTTTTTCGCGCAGGAACTTTTTCGGACCTAGCGCGAAGGACTTTTGAGGTTTAAAGAAACGTGTCAGTATTGTATAGTCTAAGCAAACAGTCGTCCGGGATTTGGTGAAAGGCGCAATACTTACCTTCAGTAACACCTCCGCGGTGAAGAACCCGGCTAACACCGCGTCCGCGGTTTTGATGCGGGTCGCCAAGTTTTTGTCCATCCCCGGTTTCTCAAGCGCCATCGTGACGCAGGAGACGAAAATCAAAAAGAACTGCGAGTGGGAAGGGAAAGGGTCAATCTTTCGTGGACTGATATTCTCGTGAAGTAGTCACGAACGGGTCCGTAAACAGTGTTCAGAATTGGGAAAGCCCCAAAACGTACCATGCTTTTTTCGAACACCGGGTGTTTCACCACGTCGTACGCGCTTTCCCGGAACCGGTGGTGCGGGGGGACGCACAACGACCACTCGGAAAGTGCGGTGGCTTTGTCCCGCGCGGTGTCTTTTCTGGAACTAACACCGGCACCGCCGCCCATTCCGCTTTGTCGACCGCCGCCGCCGCCGCCAGAGCCCACGAAGCTTTGCGACCGGCTCCCGACCACGGAGTCCAAACCGCCATGCTCGCGATCGTATCCGCCCGGAGTCACCGCGCCGCTGGCGTAGCCGTCCTGGTCGTACCCGCCGTAGTTCGGGGACATGGCACCGCTGTTGTACCCCGACTCCGACCCGCTCCCGTTTTGCGATCCGTACCCGCCGATATCGGACCCAACGTCCGAAAAAGGCGAGTACTCGCTTCCGTCGTTGACCACGCTGTCGTCGCTGCGCTTGCTGACCGAGCGCGATAGAGACGCTTTGGTTTCTATCGCGGTACCCGCGTTGTTCAAATCCGCGCCCGTCGCCGAGACGGGCGCGTGTTTAGCGCCGACGTCGTTAGCGCTATCCGCGACGACGGTAACCACACTAAGGTCGTGTTGGTCACCGTCACCATCCACCGCCGCACCTACCTCCAAATCCGCCACCAGATCCACCGAACTCCCACCGCCGCTAAGCGCCCATTTCTTCTTGTCTTCTTTTTCTTTTCGCCGTCTTCGAATATCGGCGAACCGTTTCTTGCGCCGTAACCGTTTCTTCGCAACCGCCGCCGCGACGAGCTTTGGCGTTTCGCCAGAAAAGTGTCAGTCGCGTATATCGCATTGTATGGACAACAGTCACCAGCTTCGGTAAGACAGTGTGCCTGGATTTGGGAAAGGCCCAATACGTACCTTCAGCTCGCCTGATGCTTGCGCGTCGTATTTGCTTTCAAACGCTTCCATCGTCACCGCGAGGAACAGGGTAAGAAACGTGTACTTCCCGACAATCACCCAGACCACGAAAAAAAGGGAACTGCGATTGTGAAAGAAAAGTGGTTAACGTCTTGTATGGGCAAACAGGGAGGCCGGGATTTGGAAGATAAAAACCCACCTGCTCCACCCGGCGTAGTTCACGGTGCGGAACATGATGAACTCCCAGTCTGAAAATGGGGTAACCGAAAGTGTCAGTGTTTCGTGACGCGCGTGAGCAAACAGGGGACCGTAATCGGCCGAACAGGGAAACGGGATTTGGGTTGGGGAGCAGTACGTTTCGTACAGCGTAGGGTCTAAAGTCGGCACACGGGTGTGTTTTCCTGAGCTCAACATACGTACCTTCCAGGGTCAGCACTTGGAACACGGTGATGATTGATAGGTAAAACGTGTCGAAACTCGCACGGCCGCCCAGTTGCGGGTCGTCCACGCCGTACACGAACGGCGCGGATTGGTTGGCGCCTGAGATTGTAAAAAAGAAAGTGTCAGTCTCGGGGGCCGCGTGTATATCCGGGATGTGTATATCCGGGATTGGAAAGGGGTCCGGCCCTGTACTCCATGGTATATCCGGGATTGGAAATACCGTACTCCACGGTATTACGTAAACAGGGAGGGGTAACAGTCTGGACGGGAATAATCCCTTCTGGTCGTAAGACGTCCAGGACGCAGGACGAGCATGCGCAATCGCGAAGGCGGTGTGTGTTGGGCGGGAAAGTTCCGGGAAAGTGCCGTACCTCCAAACACGTGCAACCCCACGATCGCGAAGACGATCATGAACAGAAACAACAACGCCGCGATTGACACGAAGCTCGACAGCGAGCTCACCAGGACTGATCCGGAACACCGAAAGTGTTTCCCGAAAGTGTTTCCCGAAAGTGTTAGTGTTTCGGACCGCGTCGCGCGAATATCGTACGGGCGAACACTCGGCAAAACAGACGCGACGTCGGCCGAGTTTGGGAAACCCATACGGAGACGTACCTTCCCCGATGACGCGTAAACTGCTTAGGTACTGGAACATCTTGAACACCCGGAACGTTCGTAACGCTTTAAGGTAACTCAACACGGCGAGGACTTCCGATTGTGGCGAGTTCACAAACGACGCGTCGTCCGACGATTCGGCGTACGCGTCGTAATCGGAAGTCGAAGCGCTTGAAGAGTTGGAATATGAGGAATATGAGGAATAGAAAAAAGGCTCCGAGGCGCCGTCACCGTATTCGGAACTTGGCCTTGGGTCGTACGCGTCGTAAATCACGAGCGTGAACAGCTCAACAAGCGCCAGCGCGACTAGCAAAAAGTCGAACCGGTTAAACGCGTTTTCGGAGAAAAAGTGCCACGCGCCCAACCCGAGAATCTTCACGAGCACTTCCACGGTGAAGAAAAACGTAAACACCTGATTGGGAAATTAAAAGTGGTTAACGTCTTGTATGGACAATCGCAGAGGCGGAATGTGGGGATTTGGAAAGGCCCGTACCGTGTTCGCGATGACCAGCCCCCACTGCAGGGTTGGGGACATGCCGTGGTGCTCGATTGACATGGTCAGCGTGTTCAAGCAAATCAGCACCAGAAAGGTTTGGTTGAACCGCGGGTGCTCCGCGAGTTCGCGACACGACTCGCGGAACTCGCTCCAGAGCTGGGATTGGGAAAGAAAAGTAGAAAAGGGTCAGTCTCTCGTAATGCGTGAGTCCGCAAACAGTCCGAGTAATTGGGCCTCCACAGTGTCTGGATTTGGGAAATACAACACGCGTACCTGTTTTCGGCGAAGCGCGCCGCTTTTCCCTAAAAAGGCTCGTAGTTTTCCCGACGAGTTTTCCTTCCCAACTTGGTCATCCCCGTCGTCTTCTCCATCCTCGAGTTCCTTCTCCAGCGTAAGCGCCAGCGCGTGTTCCCGCTTGTCGCTTTCTAGTTTCCTTTGATGGACCCACCGCGAAACCCGGCGGTTCAGTTTGTAAACGACAGTCGCCAGCGTGTTCGTCTTTTTCAGTCGCGCTTCATCTTTTCTTTCGGATTCGCAATCCAGGTCGTCGCCATCGTCGAGCTCGTGTTTCGCATCGTCGGCACTTTTCGGAATCGACACAGTACCAGTCACGTGTTGTTGGGTATCTGCGGCGGTACCGTCCTGCTGCGCGTTAACCACCGGGGACGTAACGGTACCACCCGTAGCACTATCCGTAGACTGTTTGCCCGTACCGGTACCGCCCGCGCTTCCGCCGCCTCCGCCCTCGCCGAGCTTGGTGTTGAAAAAAACCGCCCGCGCTCGGCCAAACTTGCTTTTCAGCACCTGCGATTGTGAAAAAAGAAGGTCAGTCTTGTATATCGCGATGTATGGACAAACAGTCAGGGCAGAGGTAAGAGGTCCCTTCTGGTACGAGTATGGGCAAACAGTGTGTGGCGGATTTGGGAAACGCGCAAGGCCGTACCGCCAGAAAAAGGTTCACCACGAAGTAGCTCCCGAAAAAAACCAAACACACGAAGTACGGGATCGCGAGCTCGGCGCCTGAGTCCGATGAACGAAAGTGTCAGTCTTTCGTAACATGTATGAGCATTCAGTCAGAGTAATCGGGCCGAACAGTCGTCCGGGATTTGGGAAATGCAAATACGTACCTGAGTCCATGGTGCGGTACATGACTTGCGCCCACCCTGCTAACGTGGTGCACTGGAACACGGTGAGCATGCCGAGCGCAATGTTGTCGAAACCCGCCACGGAGTGCCCGCGGCCGCTTTCAACGACCGCACAGGCGAATTTGTTGGCGCTTTCCGAAGCAGGGGCAACCTGATTTGAATTATTTGAAGCGGAAGTATCCGTGTCACCCTGATCAGACGAAGCGTCGGCGTCGGCGTCAATCATCCCGCCGACTCCGCAAACCCTGCCGTAAGTCCCGATCCCAGCCCTGCCATAAAATAAAAGAAAGTGTCAGTCTTGTATGGGCAAACAGTCACCGAGTTGGATTATAATCAGTGCATTACTAGTACCGCACTCGACCAGGGGCTGTAAACAGTGTTGGGATTTGGGAAAGCCCCAATACGCACCGTCCGTAAATCGCACACCCGAACTCGTCGCCGTTTACGAACTCGGGAAGCCCGGTGACCACGGATTGGCACCGCTGGTGGTGCGACTCGGAAAACAGCATCTGCCCGGCGACCGCGAACACGAAGGCGAAGAAACACACTAACCCGCACACGCTTACCAACAGAGGCACGGCTTCTGAGATAAATAAAAGAAAGTGTCAGTCTTGTATGGGCGAACAGTCGTTGGATTCGGGAAAGGACCAAGGCCGTACCCACGAAACACACCACCACGCTCCGTAAACTTTCGAACCGCGTAATCGTTCGCAACGGCCGCAACGCCCGCAACGCCCTGGCGCGATGAACAAGAAAGTGTCAGTCTGGTGTATGGGCAATCAGGCAGGAGGCGGAACGAGTTGGGTGGGAAAGCCCCGCACCTGACCGCGTTGATTATGTTCGTTTCACTGCCTGTGGTGCCCCCAGAAGATGACTCGTCGTTACTCAGGAACAACGTCTCCGCCACGATTCCCGCGTACCCGCAGAACACCAAGCTAAAGTCGAACTTGTTCCACGGATCTCTTAGGTACCGGCGAAGCGACCCGACGTGAATCGTCCTGTGATTGTTACACGAAAAGTGTCAGTCTTGCATAGGCAAACAGTGCGCCTGGATTTGGGAAAGGCCCAACACGTACCTGAGTAGTAACTCGAGGGTGAAGAAAACGTTCAGCGACAGCTCCAACGTGCTCAGCGTTTCGTTGTGCGGCGAGTCCTCGCCTTGCGCCGGGCGGTACAAGGCCAGGGAAACGCAGTTGGCGAAGATCATTAAAATCACGAGGAGCTCGAAATCTAACGATGCGTAAAAGAAAGAAAGTGTCAGTCGTGTCAGTCCTTCGTAATGTTCGTAACTTGTATGAGCAAACAGTGTAGTACTGTCCTGCTGTACTCGTAGAGGGTCCGTAAACAGTGTTAGAGGATTTGGGAAAGCCCCAACACGTACCTTCACTCGTGACTATTTTCGAAACCAACTTTTTGGCTTGTTTCGCGAATCGAACGCAAACTCGCCGGACCCGCGATTTTCGGAAGTAACGGCCAGCCTTGCTTCGCCTCCCGAGGTGCTGGTCGTACAGCGACGAAATCGTTTTTTTACGCCGAGTGCCTCTTGGAGTGCCTCCTCTTGGCGAGTTGGATGCTGATTTCTTCGTGCCCGGGGAGGTCGGGTCGGGCTCGGCGCCGTCATTGTCGGAGTCGGAATCGGAATCGTCCGATTCGCGCCGCGCCGCGACGCTCGTCGTCTCCGTCTCCGCCGTTTCGTCTTTCGATTTCACCGGCGATTTCGGGAACGGTGGGTCAAACCCACCGGTACTGCCCCCTGAGTAGTGTACCCTCCCCCGGATCCGAGCCTCCATTTTCTCCGCGTTCGTTACTTTGCTTTCCTCTAACCGGCGTTTCGCGAGGGCGTTGACCACCGCTTGCGAAAGCGACTGCACCGGCGCCGGCGCCGCCGATGGAAACAAAGACCCGCCGGTGGTGTTATCGGTGGAAGCGTCGTACTGATGATTACCCGGGTAACTGCCTACACCGCCTCTGGTTTGATACCCCAGGTTGCAGGTCGCGAACTCGTCAACCGAACAATCGCCGGGTCGCGCGCGATTGGCGAGTTGGCCATCCAGGCTTTCGCCCGAGTGCCGGCGAAACCGAGCCACCGTGTCTCCGCCGAGCCCCGCGACGTACGCTTGCTTTATCGAGTCGATCAGCTCGTCGGACAGAAAAGGGTTCACACGCGGCATCGTGTCTTGTTTGATGTCATCCAGCGCGTCCCAAGCGTCATCGTCGTACGGGCGCGCGCCGGATTCGCCGTACGGGCGCAGAGCACGCGGCGCGGGCGAAGGTAAATTAACGCCACCGATTGTTTGACCACCTGGAAAACGGCGGTTCGTCTCGTCCCGAGCAATCTCGCCTGGGTCTGTTGGGTCACCCGCCGCCTGGTCCGCGGTGTTCCCCGTGTCTTCACACAACTCCGGCTCTACGCGAGCAGAGCGTGTCACGAAGCCCATGCTGAACCGTCAACACGGAAATGCGTGACTGTTTGCGCCGGGGGCGAGTGCCCCGGCAGGTGGTAAGGCCCCCGAGACGATGCGCGAGTGCAGATTTGCTTTTCTGGGAAACGCAAACGCGCGCCCGATGTGGGATGGAGAGATGCGGACCAGAGGAGTCTGTGTCGTATGGGCAAACAGTCACACACTCACGCTCGCAGGCGCGCACCGGCGTATCCGCACAGGTAAAACCAAATGGCCACCGTACACGTCGCGCCGCCCACGTGTGTCCCTGCTGCGTCACGTCCGACGGTTCCTTGCCGTCGCGGTCAAAGAGCGTTTCGACGCCGCGGAGACTGTTTTTTTTTTATCGCGTCGGTCGAGTTTTTTTGAGAGCCATGAATGCTTCCGTTTCGGCTCGCCAAAACCGGACGCGCGCGCGTGCCCCTGGGGTCGCGGCGGGGACGACGCGGTTTGGGTGGCCGCGATGTCGCACGTGTGAGTGTTTTACGGCGCACCAAGTTTCTTTCAACGCGACGAACTCGAGACGGTGTGCTTCGTTTAAGGCATCCCGGTTGGGGGTGCTTGTGACGGGCGCATTTTGTACGTCTCAAACTCGCGCGCGGCACAACATCCAATCTCCTGACCCCCTGCCCCTCTCTTTCACAGCACCTTCGACACGCAATGGCGTTCCGCGATGCGGGATTTGCTGGTGCTGGTGGAGAACGAGCTCCCGGTTGTTGACAAGGGCGGGGAATTCGATGCGCAATTAGCGCAAGGGCTACCGAACGAGAAGGGTGAAAAAGGGAAAGACGATGGCCAGGTCGAGCTTCCCGTGGACACACGGAGTTTCAAAGAATTCGCGACGGCGCACCTGGAGTACGTTTCCATTTTTCGCCAACTAGAACAGGTGTACGACCAGATGTGCCACCCCCAGAAGCGGCAATCGGTGAAGAAAGCCATGGAGGTGACGTTGGGTCGTGTTTTGGAAACCAGGCACTGGATGAAACACTTGAACGACGGCGTGGAGTATTTTTCGCTGGACGACTTGGCCAAGGTGAGAGTTTTTTTTTTTCCTTCTTCTGGACGCGAGCGCGTGACTGTTTGCCTCCTGAAGCAAACAGTCTAAGCAGTCGTCCTTACCACTATCAACCACGACTACCGGAGGTTCGAACCGAGGACCGGAAGTGTTGGGTGTTGAGGGTTACGATGCGATGAGTATTCCACTGTTACTAACCACCTCTGTCCAAATCCTGTGACTAAATACAAATACCCCAAAAAGGATCTCGGCAAGGATTTGGATGCCGACTTCGAGCTCCCGATTCCGCGAAGTTTCGTGGGGGACCGGTCGGGGGAAATCAAACAACGGGAAACGTTCATTGCTACGACGTTGCGAAACAAGACGACCAGAGATTTGGCCGGTAAAAATACAAAGGAGGAGTCGAAGACTCAAGATGAGCAAGCGCCTGTTGCGTTGACTCCCGAAGAGAAAGAGGTCGCCGAAAAAGCCGCGGTCAAAAAAGCGGAAGTCGAGTTCGCGCAAAAACTGCGGACGGTAAAACCACCGCCCATGAACGAAGACATCGCGCTCCGGATGATTCAAGTCAACGAACGCGGCAGGCAAGGCCGGAACCGGGCGCTCGCCATAACGCGCGTGAAAAAAGAACAGGACCTGGAAGACGCCGCGCTTCTTCACAAACGAACCGAAAGGTACGTATTCCCTTTCCCAAATCAGGAGCCTCCCTGTTTTACCTCTAACGCTGGTGACTGTTGTCCATACATCGCGACGTACAAGGCCCTGACACTTTTCTTGCAAAACGTAAAAAGCGACGTGGTTGTTATTTGCCAAGCCCTGATTCGGGGTTTTCTTGTCCGACGCCGACGCAAACGGGAAACCGATTTGGAGCTCGAGTTTCTGGGTATGAAAATGCCCGCCGATCGTAGCGGCGGCGGCGCGTGTTTGATGGATCACAACAACGCGGAGCGACGACGGGCGTTGCGGGACGAGCGCGTCGCGCAAATGGAATCGGCGACGATTGATTTGAGACAACAGATGTACCAATCGGAGGGAAACCAGATGCGGGACAGCATTCAAAACACAATCAACGACTGGTTCGTGGAGAACCGGAATCCGCTTACCGGGGAGTACCCCGAGTTCCCCGGGGACGACAAAGGGGGGTCGGTGGATATTTTGGACAAACCGCCCCCGAAACCGCCGCCAAAGCCTGAGGAGGACCCGAAAGCGAAAGCGGCGAGGGAGAAGAAGGAAGCGGATGACAAGAAAAAGCGAGAGGCTGAAAAAGTCGCAAAGAAAAAGGCTGAAGAAGAGGCGAAGAAGAAGGGAATTTCGGTGAAAAAAACGGAAGCGGCACCGGAAGTGGCACCTGTGGAGTTTGTGGGTGCGATACAGGACGTGCTGGAGGAGTACCACCTAGGTTGGGGACGAAAAGAAAGTGACCTGCACGCCAATTTCGAACAGAGTCACGACGTGTTGCTAGTCGCGGACAGTATCCGCCCCGCCGTTTTCGAGCAAATCAGAAAAGAAGTCGACCTCGAGATGCGAACCGTGTTGAGTCATTTACGTGAAATGATTGACGCAGAGAAAGGAGGATCCGGGGGGGGAGGATCCGGGAAAGAAGCGGGCAAAGCGGGGAAAGGAAAGAAAGGAGGGGGGAAAGGAGGTACGTGTTGGGCCTTTCCCAAATCCCGGCCTCCCTGTTTGCCCATACAGCACTGACACTTTCTTTTATTTATCGCAAGGTCAGAAGAAAGGCGGCGGCAAAAAAGCGCCCTCCGGCGACGGGAAGAAAAAGGCGGCCTCCGGCGGCAAGAAAGCGGGCGGCGGGAAAAAAAAAGGCGCGGGGAAAAAAGACCTAACCCAGGATCGAACCGTGGAGAGTCTGTTCGCCGAGCTGGTGGAGTGCGGGGTGGCGCGGCTGGTTGACCCACGGGCGTATGCGGTTTACGCTGAACAAGACGAAGCGGCGACGGTTTCGGCTTTGGAAACGCCGACGGACGGGGCCGGTTCCGAAAGCGCGGCGGGCGCGGCTTCGGCGGACGCCGCGGGTACCGTGCCCGTCGCGGGTGACGCTTCTGCGTACGAAACCCTTAAGTCAGACCCTAAGGAAACCCCTAAGGCGACAAACCCTACGAAGGTTCCCTCGCCAAACCCCAAAGCGCCGCACCAGCCAAACCGCAGTGCGTTCCCACTTGCGGAAACCTTCGTGGGTTTGGCGGACAGGGCGGCGTCGACGACGGAGCGGAGATTTGAAACTGTTTCTTCGAGCGCCGACACAACCACAGGCGCAACTGAAGAACAAACGCAAACACCCGACCTGTCCGTGGTATTCCCCACCCCCACCAACCACCACGCGCGGCAGATCATCACCACGCACGTGGTGCTACCGCTAGGCGCTTCCAGTGAGACAAAAGCGCGCCTTCCCAAACACGCAAAGAGCGTTTTACTGTACGGCGTCCGCGGCGCCGGGAAGAGTTTTTTAACCGCCTCGGCGGCGAAGTGCGCCGGGTGCGCGTTTTTCGACGTCTCCCCGCGCGTCATCGACGGCCAGTACGGTGGAACCAAAGCGACTGCGATGCTGCTGCACATGACGTTCAAAGTCGCGAAGTTGATGGCGCCTAGTATTATCTACTGCGACGATTCCGAGGTTGTTTTCCTCAGCGACAAGAAGGTACTGAAGTCTTTAATGGAGAAGCAGTTCCGGGATAAACCTTTGTGTGTGGATTCCGCGAGCCGGGTGAAGAAGCCTTTGCTCGCCGAAATCAAGGCACTGAAAAAAACGGACAGGGTGGTTTTCGTGGGCAACGCGCGGTGTCCCCACGCGTTGGTCAAGAAAGACCGCAAAGCGCTGCTTGCGTTTTTCGACGTCAAGTGTGAACTGCCGGTTCCCGAGTACGCCACGCGACGTGAGCTGTGGGGTCACTTTTTGACGCTGCGGTTTTCGCAATCAGACGCGTTTGGCGATTCTGAATCCTTCGGCGACTCTTCAGGTGACAAAGACAAACCAGACAACAAGCGCCCGTTGTTGCTTCTTCCAAAATCGTTCGTCACGCACGAACTCGTGGTGTTAACCGAGAGGTACGCGGGTGGGGCGATTTGGGAAATCGTGGTGACTACGCTTTCGCAAAGAGTGATGAGTAAGTTGGCCGCCGATTTGAACAACGACGGGAGCGTGAAGCTAACCGTGGACGCTTTTTTGGTCGGCGCGAGCCGCGTTCAAAAAACGCCGTCGGAGGAACTCGCGGGCGTTCGCGAATGGACGCGGTCGCTCGCCGAGTTTGGGAGGTTGAAAAAATCGCGAGACCCGCCGCGCGAGGAGACGGCGGTTGTTGACCCTAAAAAGAAGAAGTGATCCAGAAGAAGAAGAAGAAGAAGTGAGAACAGGTCGGACTAGACACGGTTTGGGGTACGAATGAAAAGTGTTGTTACGGTACGAATGAGGGTAAACAAACTACTAATACATTTAACTAACGGAACTACTCTAAAGGAGTTACGATCCCCCATTCTTCTGTTCGTTCTCTTTGATCATCTCGTCCAGCACTAGGGCGACCACGGTGGCGCAGAGGGTAATACCGAGCGCCTGGCCGACGGGTTGCCCTCGGTAAACGCCGTAGGAAGTTCCCGCGAGCGCCCCCAACCCGGCGCTGAGCCAGTCGTACCGCTGCGCGATCGCATCCACGCCGGCCATGACTTGGTTGAAGTTTTTCGTAGCCTCCGAGGTCGAGGACGACATGGAGGGCGGTTGCGATGCTTTCGAGGAACTCGAAGTGTCGTCGTTCCGGGAGGAAGAGGCGCGAATGGACCGCGTTGTTTGTTTTCGGTGCGCCCGCGGCGGATGCAACGTGTTTTGTGTTCGTCGTGCCCTCAACGAAACCTTCGCCGTGGTGGCGCGGCAGGTGAGCACGGTGGCTGTGTATAGATGGGATGCATCGCGTAAGTCAGTGACAGGTCAGGCGTGACGAGTAAAGAGTCAGGAGGGGAACGGTACGGGCGCCCGGTCGAAGGGTACGATGAGATTTTTTTGGACACTTTTTGGAAGTGCCCGAGATTAATGGAAACGCACGCGGTGTTCGTTCCAACACACGCGACGGTTTCGAAAACACGACGGCAATCAGGAAACACGAGCAGACGACGTACGTTGAGCTGTCATGGCGAACATGGTTTGTAGTGCGGCGGCGTGTGACGCGCGCGAGGGTGTGATACGATGGGCAACGCGGGGTCGCGCTTTTTGTGCAGGCAGGTTTTCATGCGAAAAAATAAATCTAGTCATAAAAATGGATTCGGAAAATAAATTCCGACGACGTGATTGGCTGGTTTTGGCGGGTCCAGGATATTTCGAGGAAACGAGATCCACGCACCGATCGCACACAGGCACGTTTTTGGTGTGCCTGTGTTGTAAGATGACTTCATTTCAAGTTGCCAGTGAGGTCGGGTTTCTTTTTTACATCCGAGCGGTTTTTTCCTTCGGGTCGGCATCAACATCCGATTCGTCAGATTCGATCGCGCGTTCCTCCTACTGGCGTGTTCGATGTCGCGTGAACGTAAGCTCTCGGTGTTGCTCGTCGCATTCCTGGTGCTCGTAACACTACCTTCCGCCGCCACCGCAAAGGCCACGAAATGGACCCCCGATACTTTCCACGACTCGTTGCAACAAAAGCCAGGCACAGCCCATCTTTTAAAGCTCTACGCCCCGTGGTGCGGGCACTGCAAAAAGATGGCACCCGCGTTCGACGAAACCGCGGCTGTGTTGACGTTGAAGGGGATCCAGGTGGGTAAGGTGGACTGCGCGGACAAAACGAATGGGGGGAAACAGTTCTGCGCCGGGTTAGGGGTTACCGGGTTTCCGAGCGTCAAGTTGTTTCTGGGCGATGAAAAAAATAAATCGATCGTCGATTTCCCGGGCAAGGACCGATCGACCGCCGCCATGGTGGCCTTCGCCCTGGGCGGGCACGAGCGACGCCCGAGGCGCGGGTACGAGGTGGTTGTCGTGGAGGATGAAAAGGACGTAGGGGTGGAAGATGAAGCGGCGGAGGAAAAGGCGGACGAAACAGGTGAAGATGCCGCCCGAAACGCCGGTACAAAAAAGAAGAAGGTGTCCATCAAGTTGACGCCCAAAACCGGGTTTGAAAAGGTGAAGGATGTCGCCGCCGACATCGTGCTGGACGTCGTCGCGGAGGTGTTCACCATCGCAAAAGAAACCCCAGCTGGAGGTTTGGCGATTTTCGCCGCCGCGTTCTTCACCGCACTTTTCGGAATAGTCATCACGGACTCGGTGAGCGAGCGCCTTGGCGTGCCGCGGCGCGGCGAAACCTGGGAGGACGTTTCGCTGCGACGCGACTGGGAAGTCGCGCGGGAAACGGTTTTGGGAAAGAAAAAGGCGAATGGGAAAAAGACGGAGTAGAAGGGTTTATGAGGGAAACTAAGTCGACGTACTTAGATGCATAAATTAGATGCACTTCAATGCGTACCACAAATGCATTCGCAACACGTAAGAAAGAAAAAGATTTCGCAACACGTGAAAAGTGCGCAATGCAACGCAACTCAATCCCACCCTCCTCGCACCCAGGTACCCCTTAACTCTTTCTCCGTAAACGCGCAACACAAGCGTGCACCTCACAACACTCAACATCCAACTCCGTGTTACACCGTCTTCGTCCCCAAAGCCGCGCCCATCCTGAGGTGCACGCGGTACGCCCGCCGCACCGCGCTTACAAAAAAAAGAAAAAAGTGTCAGTCTCTCGGAATGTGTATGAGTAAACAGTCAGGGCAGAGGTAATAGTCCCTTCTGGTACGAGTATGGGCAATCAGGGAGGCGGAATGTGGTGGGTGGGAAATTTCCGTACCTGGCCACGACGATCGGGGTTAGGAAACACGCGACCGCGGCTCGCAAGGCGCTTGTGTACGGCTTTTTTGGAAAAGAAAAGTGTCAGTCTTGTATGGGCAAATAGTCGGCGGGATTTGGGAAATACAATTACTTACCTTTGCGATTTGCGCAAACGGAAAACCACCCGTTGAGAAAAACTCGCCCCACCGCGAGGGCGGCACGAAGAACAGCCCAGCCGCGGCCGCACAGGTTACGAAAATGTCGAACCGCGCTTTCGAAGGCGGCGCGTGCTCCGCGCTGAGAAAAAAAGAAAAAAGTGTCAGTCTCTCGTAATGTGTATTACGTAAACAGTCAGAGGTGATAACCGTCCCTTCTGGTACGAGTATGGACTATCGCAGAGGCGGAGCGTGGTAAATGGGAAAGCCCCGCACCTGAACACGGCGAAGAAACACGGGTTACCCACGGCGCATATGAACCCGGTGATCCACTTTTGCGAGGCGCGGCCGGCCAGGCGTTCGGTGGAGATCGTGCCGATCGTGCCGTTGCACGCCATCAAAACCACAACGACAAGGACGTCGAAAATAAACGCGTGGCGCACGTTGCGGGATGACAGGCACGTGAGTTTGGCGGCGGCGTCGTTCGTGGTGTCGTTCGCCATGTCGTTCGTAGTCGCCGCCGCCGCCGACACAGAGTTTCGCCGCGCGTGTTGCCGAGTCGTTCGGCCGTCCCGAACGGATGCCGCCCCAGTGTCACAAACAACGCCGGTTTCCGCGTCGTCAAGGAAAACCCCCCCGGAACCCAGCATCCACGACCGGTTGTGTAACCACGTGCGCACCACAGGGTCCCGGTTCGCGGCGAAGAAAACAAGGATCACCGGCGCGAATGGCACGTACGCGTTCGCGAACTCCAGGGGCGCCATTTGCCAGTGCGTCGCCCTGAACGTCCCGATGATTATGAACAACGCGAGGGCGTTGAAACACCGCGCGTACCCGGCGACTCGGGTTTGGCGGGTCATGGGCAAGGCATGGTCATCGGAGAACAGTGCCTTTGACATGTCGCTGCGCGGGTTAAACGTCGCCACCAGAAACGTGAACTGGTGGTAGTTAATGCCTATCGTGAACGCGCTCTCGGTCGCGGCGGTGACAAAGCATCGGAACGACACCGCGGCGTTGACCAATCCTGAAAAACGCGCGCCCGTGTTGAGTACACCACGGTCGGTAACCGGGCCGGTTCCCCACTCGCCCCCCGTAAAGACGCGGTACCCATCGCAAACCGCGCTCGCGTCCGCGTCCTCGCGAGCGAACCAGGAAGGGACGTTCCGCGCGTCGCCGCCGCCGGTTTCGTGTCGCCACTGCGAATCGACGTCCTCCGCGATGTCACTAAACAAGGCGTGGATCGCGGGGCAGGTTTCACAGGACGCAATGCGGGCGAAGTTGGCAATCGTGGTGAACGCGGCGTCACGCGCCGTGGGCGAGTACAAAAGGCTTTGCCAGTGCGACTGCGATTGTGAAGGAAAAGAAAAGTGTCAATCCTTCGTAATGTTCTCGTAAACTGTATGAGCAAACAGCGTACTCTGGACAATCGGCAAACAGTCGTAGGATTCAGCCGAACAGTCACCGAAAACAGTGTCTGGATTTGGGAAACCCCTCCCGGCCGTACCTGCACCAAAACACCGAAGCTCCCTACGAAGCGCTCAAACGCGTTTTCGTCGGTGAAACCTGGCACCGGGTTCAGCTTGAACCGTTGTGTGGGTTGCGTTCTTGAGTTACTCCTTGAGTTAACACGCGTGTTTTCGTTCCCAACAACGTCGTCGTCCTCCCCAACCCCGAAATCAAACGCCGCGCCTCGGCGCAACGCGTCCAGCTCGTACACCACGTCCGGGTCGTCCATCAGCAAAACTTTCACGAACGCGCTCCCCGTCGCGGGCTGCCCGGGCGCCAGGACCTGAACAAACAGGAAACCAGGGGTGAACGCGGTTACCGAGGTTCCGGTGCTCAGGGGGGGGGGCGTGACGTGAATGGTGGTCACGCCGAGGGGCACGACGCTGATACGATAAAACAGAAAGTGTCAGTCTCTGGTAATGTGTATGAGTAAACAGTCAGGGCAGAGGTAATAGTTCCTTCTGGTACGAGTATGGGCAATCGCAGAGGCGGAATGTGTTCAGTGGGAAATACGTACTACGAAAACGGAACGCTCTTTTGCCCGAACACGTGCACGCGCTCGCCGCCCTGATTTGGGAAAGAAAAGGGTCAGAAAGAAAAAGGTCAGTCTTTCGTGACTTGTATACGCAAACAGTGTGGGGATTCGAGCCTCCACAGTCGTTCAGGGTTACGAACCTTGAGGTTGGAAATCGCCAAAGGTTCGCCCAGCGTCGCGACGGGGGGCACTTTGACGTATTTGGGAAACGGAAACGTTCGCGAGGGAGTCACGGCGCCTGTCACGGTGTCCACCGTGACCGAGGTGGAGTCGGAACCGTCGCGACGACCGGATCCTCCGCGGGACCGTCCTTCCCTAGATGCGAACCGTTTCCACCCGAACCCGACGGGCAAACACGGGTGCGCGGTGATCACCGCGTCTCGCTGCCCTAAAGCGCCGCTCGTGGGTAACCCTAAAGCGAAATCAGTCGCGGACGGGTGCGGGTTAGGGTTGTTCGCGGACCGCGAACCCGCTCCGCCGGCCGCGGAACCCGCGGTCGCGGTCACCACCACGCGCGTGGACCCGGGCAACATACTCGCGCTGAGCGAGTCGATCCAGTCGATCCCTCGGGACATGACTTCGTTTTGGTTTTGCGCGTTTTGGGTGTTTTGAAAACCATCCCCGTTTTGCGCGTCGTGCCCCGTATCCGGACCACTCCCCCCGCTCTCCGCCGCGTCGGTCTGCACAAACTTTGTCCGCGAAACGAACGGGTTGTGCACGGAGAAGAAGTTGTTCACGGTACCGCGAAGCTCCTCGGTGGCGAAATCATCCTGATTCGAGCGGTTGGTGTCGTTTTTGTAACCAGAACCTCCCCCCCCGAACACCCCCCTTTGCACCACAGCGCCCATCTCCGCGAACAAGTCGTGTTGCCCCATGAGCAACAGTTCGGGCGTCGCCTTGGTTGATACCTCAAACACCACGTCGTCGAAGGTTTTCTGGTGCCAATCCGCGACGCTCGGCTGGTGCACCGTCCGGTCGTGGTGCGTCGCGGACGGGTGGTGGCGAGGGTTGGAGGCGTCGCGGTCGCGGTCCGGGTTCGTCGTTCGCGGCCCGGTGAAGCTGGACATCGGGTCGTACCCGCCATCGGCGCGGTGGTGTTGGCGGTGGTGTAGCAACTCGTCACCGTCCACGTCGTCGTACCCGCCGCTTCCGTGCGACCCGCTCCCGAAGCTGATTTGCGTGTTTTCCACCGAGCCGTTTCGCGACGACGTTTTGACGCCTCGCGTATCGCCGCGGCGCCCCCGCGCGCGCGCCGTCGCGACCGACGCCAAGGTCTGGGCTTTCGATTTCGGGCCGTCCAACGGGCTGTTGTTGGGACCCGTACCGTACCCGTGTTGTTTCGCGCCGAAGGTAAACGCCCCGTTTGCTTTCGCGGGCGGCGGTTGACCGTGATCGGCCGCCCCCCCCAACGCAAAGAACTCGTCGTGGTTGAAAACCGTCGCCGCGGTGTCCCCCGTGCGCGCGTCGTCCTCCACGCTCGCGGTTTGCTGGTCCGCCGCTTTCTTGGCGAACGCGGCTCGGCGAGCGGCGCGGCCGCGTTCACAAGTAGCGAGCTTTCGCGAAACCCCGATGACGCTATCCGCGAACGCCGCGAGCGAGTGCGCCTTCTTACAGTGGTAGCACCAGCGCATGAGCTCGCCATCGCCCCCGTCACAGTCCACGGCGACCCCCGATGTTACTCTTCGGTGCGCCGGGCACATCACCACCAAGCCCTGGGCGCGGTCTAAAACGTCCGTGCAACACCCATTCGCGCTACAGGTCCGCGGCACGCTGCCCTTTCGCCTGCGCCCCAGGGGAGACGCGCCGTACCCTTCCGATTGCGTCGGGGAGGTGTTTGCGCTGGGTTGTTTCGGGGAAAGGGTTTGTTTCTTGCCGTGCTCGTGCACCGCGACTAGCGGGACGCACAGCGTTTCGCCCTCGACCACTCCATGACCGCGGCCGGTTGCGGCGTGCACCCCCCGGGTGGACCCGCCCCCGTTCAACCCGCCTTGCGCGTTCGCCTTGGAAACCGCCAGGGTCTCAGGGGAGAGGTGCCACTCGTCCGTTCTCCATGCGAAAACAGGGCCGTTGGCGGACGGGAGGGAACCGACGGCACGACGAGGGCCGGTGTCGATCACCGGCTCACGAGTTGCCATCTTTCTTATCGCCCTTCTTTTCCTTCCTGTCTTCCTGTCAAAGCCCTTACGGAAAGCACGCCCGTGCCCGTCTCACGAGATCTCGCGTCGACCCGCGGGAACACAGGGGGAACCACGCGCGTTCCGTAAGGTAACCGCGAAAAGGTAACTGACGCGCGCGTCGGTGTGCGGTGACGACTGCGCCGGTAGGCCGTGGGGCCGAATCCTTGGCGAATCGCACCTTCCGCGGAAGGTTCCTTGCAGACATATTTTTCGAGGATCGAGGTACCGATGAAAACCGACTTTTTCGTGTTTCATCGACACTCGCGTTCTTTCACCGGTGCGTTGATGCGCTCGGTTGATTGGTGAATCGGCCACAAAGGAGATTTTTCTGACAGTCGGAAATTTGGAATTTGGCTGGAAAAGCACTTCTCACCTCAAGATTGTTTCCCAGCAGACTTGGTGTCGCGTCCGCGACGCGTCGCGCGTCGCGTCATGCACGAACGAGGGAAACGAGTCTTCGGTACGATTGTGTGTGCCCAACTGGTTGATTCTTGAGGCCTGATGCGTACCCGCCCCCGCCCCCGGCGTCGCTGTCCGGCGTCGGCCGCAAGGGTGACAACTAAGTTTTGACATCTGCGTCAAAAAGTGTGGCTTTTTCCAACTGTTTCCACCACCGCGGTGTGTCCCGTCGCGGTCACGTGTCTCCGAATTCGAGCTCCAAACAACAAAGACGCGGCGGCTGAATGAGCAGCAGCGGCGAGCGAGGAAATCGCCCGTTGCGCCTTCATGTTTCTGAAAGTCCATAGAGATCCTTTTAGGTTGAAGAATCGATTCTTTAAAAAAAAACCACGCAGCGAGTCCCAGCGACGCGACGCGACAAAAGCGCGGCGACGACGCTCTTTTCCAGAACGCTCCCGCCTTTTCGTACGCGCAAACGGTCTGGAAAGAATTCCGAAACACTGCGATATTACGGGATACCGTGTGCGCACTCGTTTCGACGGTCCATTCACAAAAGGGTGTGGGTGCTGTCTACAAAGAAAGTGAAAAAGGGAAAAGACAAACGGAGGAGGGCGACGGGTAAGGAAACGCCCGCGAGCGCGAGCGCGCGACCGCGATTTGTACGGGCTTTTAGTCCGCCCATACGGGTAGCACAGCTCGCGATTGTGCGGGTACTATTTTGTATTAAAACCGTACAAGATGCATCACAATCGGACCCTCACTTCATTCCTTTGGCGAGTAACCCGAGGGCGTCGCCCGACGAGCTACTCGCTTTCCGCTTGTCGCGCTTGTTCTTTTTACGCCCGCCGCTTGGTTTTTTCTCGTGCGCTTGTTTTGAATTTTCTTCGCGCGAAGCGGGTTCCGAATCACTCCCTTCTTTAGGGTTTGCGTCTTCAGGGTTTTTAAAACATAGCCCTGACCCTGATTCGTCCCTTGTCTCATCCGTTTTTGTCCTGGCTCGCGCCGAACCTTGCGCCTTCGCCAGCCCCTCGTCGCTCAAATCCCCAAACGCGTCGAACAGAAACCGAACGCCGTTCTGCTCGTGTTTGGTTAACTCCGGGTGCCAAAACCGAACGATCAAAACGTACCGGTCTTGAGTTAACGACTCGTTGCTCGTGCTGTGCACGAAACTCGTATCAGCGCACATACCAACCCCGTTCTCCCAGTACTTCGTTTCGGTGCCCACTTTCATCCAGGATTTTTGTGAAGGCACGTCCAACCCCAGGTGCGCGGTCATGATGAAGTTTGTGAAATCCGTGCTGTTTTTGAAAAAGAAAAACGTCAGGGAACGCGTCTCTCCCGTTTTGGCGTACTTCGTAACGCGGCCTGCGCAAACAGGGAGGGCGTACTCGGGCCGGACACAGCGCGTTTATGCCGTACGGGCGCAGTCGCCAGTACGGCAGTAAACGTCACCCGTAGTACACTCAAAGAGGGCCAGAGTAAACAGTGTGTGGCGGATTTGGGAAAGCCCCACCACGTACTGCGGTTTGATTCCCGTGCTCGGCGCTTGTTTCGCAAAGAAAACCTCCACCGACGGCGCGTTCGCTTGAGTTATCAACTCCACGGTTTTGGGAAACAACGCGATGTTCGTCGTCTCCCACTCGCACCGGTCCTGAAGCACCAGGGTCCGCCAATCGGGGCCGTACCCGGCGGCGTCGTCTCGCGCTTCCGTCGCGGACACCCAAACGGCGTTTCCTTTTTGCGCTAAAAGAGGATCCGCTAAAGCGGCTTTTAACTCATCCCTGATGACTTCGTGGTTAGACTCGAGGTACGTAAGCCACGGGAAGTCTCCACCGTGTACGTCCCAGTAAGGCTTCGCGGTTAACCCGGCTATGTAACTAGTCGCGATTTGCTCGCCCAAATCGAGGTGGTTTTTTTTGTACTCGCCGTCGCCCAACGTGAACCGCAACGAATCCCGCACGCGCTCCACGGCGCTGTTTGTTTGTTCCGGTTTGTTTGTTCGGGACAGGGTAGGGTTTGATGGCGGGTTAGGGCAGGGTTTGGTTAGGGTTTGAGGGTAGTGACACTAGGGTACGGAGACGCGTTTAGGGTTTAAGGTTCGGGGCACCGCGGGTTCATTCGCCAGTACTCGGCGCGACCCGGGGTTTGCGCGGTCATGGATGATGGTCTCCATCGAACTGAAAGATCTTTCGCGGTCGTCCCGTGCACCGTCTTTTGGCCGTCAACTCGAGACTCCGTGGAAACACAGAAGAACGTACCTCGTGGGGAACGCATCAAGCAGCGCCTGTTCTATCTGGAGCCCTAGCGAGGGTTCGTCGGAGGAGGAGGAGGACGCGCGTGTCACGCCCACAGAGCGTCGCGGTGGGCCAGCTCTCGATTTAACACCAGTTTTGCTGCCGCCGACCGCGAAGTGTGTTCGTTTCACTGACGACGCGGGTTTGGAACGGACGCAGAGAGCCGAGACGGCACGTGGGGCCGTCGACACCATGGCAACGATTTGACTCGAATCGGTGAAGCCGTCAGCGGAGGTGACGCGCGCGTGCGCGTGCGCGTGTGCGAACGCGCGCGACGAAGATTGCGTGCTGTGATGGGAAAGTCGGCCCTCTCGCGCTATGCTGGCTTTTTCGACGAGTGGATGTGGCAGGGGGACGACCTTTTCGAAACCCGAAACGGAAGCCGACTCCGCTCCGCTCGTTGGGAACTCGGGAATCGCCTCTGATGCCTTGGTGTGATTTGACCACCACGGTTTCCAGAAACGTGCGTCGAGAACCCCCACGAGTCGTTAAACCGGGAAACATGGCCAGATATTTTTGCCCAACCCGCTTGCCGATCCGAAACGAGTCTGCACACCACGCCTTTTTTTCTCCAGTTAAGTTTCGCTCGCCACCACAGCGCACCGCGGGGACGCGGGCGGAGTGCGCGTACGGTACGGGCGGTGCGTTTTTCCGAGACGTGCGTTTCTTTGACGAGTTCCGCGACCGCGACTTCCGTGTGGTGTTGCGCGTTGAATCGACCGCGTGTGTCCGTCTGGAGGCCGTCTGCGACGCCGAAAAGGTACCCTTCAAAAATCAAATCCCGGGGAAAAGAAAGATTGGTCCCCATCCGCCAAACCCACCGCCGGTCTCGTTCCCTTCGCCCGCGCGTTCCCCATGCTTCGTCCCGAAACACGTTCACTGCCACTGACCCGCGTCTCCCCAAACCCTGTCCCCCACCCCCCCTCAGGGAAACCCCCACGGTCACCGTTTCAAGCTGCTTGAAACCGGTGAAACCGCCGCGGTCGGTCAATCCAAACGTGCCGCGCCTGCTTAGTTGGCAAAGAAGCTCGGTTTTCATAGGCGGGGAAAATTCGGAAGGCTCGGCTTTGCTGGGTTTGGCGCGCAAATCTGCTGCTTTTTTCTTTTCGAAATTCTGCCCGAATTCTGGCCGAAGCGTTTGCCCTTCGACCCCGCGGAAAACCTGCTCTTCGTTGCCGATGACACCGAGTGGAAACGACCGTAACGGCCACGGCGACGGCCGTAACGCCTCCTCCAATGACGACCAATCAAACTTCAGTACCCCCGGGTCGTCGCCCCCGGAACGCGGGACGGACTCGCGTGATTCGTCGCTTGATTCGAACGCGAGTGTCGGGTCGAGCCGGTCGATATTTGGGTTTAGTAGCGAGTCCTTCGCGCGTCTTGAGTTATTAGACCTCCAAAGGACTCGCTGTAAGTCCTTCGCGCCAGTGGTACGCAGCGCGGCGACGTCAGGATACACGCACGGACAACCCTTTGACTCCGAAAGAAACGGGGGTTCACAGTACGCGTGCCCGGTGGGTCGTTCGTCTCCCCGGGATTCTCGTTTTGACTGTTTGCCCCACGAGCGCGATTTCGGAACCGAGACAAACGACCCGCCCGTCTCCGCGGCGAACAAACCGTCCGACGATTTCCGCATGTTCGAGTTCAAGGTGCGGCGGTGTTCGCGAACGAGGGCGCACGACTGGACCGAGTGCCCGTACACGCACCCTGGCGAGAAAGCGCGGCGGTACGTATTTCCGACTGAACACGCACCGCCTACGCGATTGCCCATACTCGTCCTGCGAAGGGCGCATTACTCTTCCCTGTTTACGTAATACACGTCACGACCGACTGACACTTTGTTTTACCTATTGCAAGACGGGACCCGCGGCGGTTCCGGTACGGCGCCAACGCGTGCGCCGAGTTCCGCAAAGGCGCCTGCCAAAAGGTGCGGGGCTTTCCCATTGAACGCGTTCCGCCCGCCTGTTCACGTGCACAACGGGACACAGGGCCGGACCCCTTTCCAATCCGGATGGATCACACGCGGCCTTACCCGACTGACCCTTCACTTCTTGTGAAAATTGCCCCCAGGGCGACGCCTGCGAAAACGCGCACGGCGTGTTCGAGTGCCTGCTGCACCCGGCGCGGTACCGGACCTCGCTTTGCAAGGACGGCGAGACGTGCGGACGACGGGCGTGCTTCTTCGCGCACCACAGGGCCGAGTTGCGCAAAGGCACGGACCCGTGGGTGCCCGTGGGGGTTAGCGTCGCGGTTTGCGGAACGGTGGTTGGAGGCGCCGGTACGGTGAGTAGTCACGACGAGAGAAGAGTCGTGTTGGGTACCGACCAAACCGGAACAAGGGACGCGCGCGACGACTCGAACTGTTTCGACTCCTCGAAACCCGGTGGGACCGGTCCTAACTCTTACGCGACTTACCTCCCCGGCCGAGGTAACTCGCTTGACTTGAACACCCTGGATTACGTCAGCGCGTTTCGGGGTGGGAATCACGAACCGGGCGGTGGCGTGGTACAAAAACCAGGGTACCTCGCGTCTCCGCGGCGCAGCGCGATCGACGGCGGAAGCCGACCTGAGCGGTTTCACTTCTTTGTTGGCCTCCACGACTCGCGTAGCGGCGGTAGCACGCCGTACTCGGCAAGCGACGCGGTCGGGTTCGAGTCCCCCTCCTCCTCCCCGGGGGGTTCTTCCTTCGGGAACGCCGCGAGTGGCAGTGGCAGCCTGTCGGCATCCGGGAGCGAACGCGATTGCGTTTCGTACGAGCAAACAGTCGCGGCGGAGCGCCGCGAAACGAAGTTTGGTAAATTTCAGCAGTTTCAACGCGTTTCGTCACAACCGTCTCGAAACGGGTACAGGAACGGGGTTTCTACTTTGTTTGGCGGGAACGTGGGCGACGGGAGGGCGTCGTCGGAGGTTCTGAGTGGCGGTGTTGGGGGTGTCGGTGTGGAACGTTGGGGGGTCGGTACGGGCAGTCAGTCGGCAAATGCGAGCGCGGCGAACGAACACGGGTTGCACGACGCGGGAGGTTTGTTGCCCGTCTCTTCGCGATCCTTCGACGCCGAGGTGTTCAACGGCAAAGGATGGATGGAACCTCCGAACACGGGAGGGCCGTCCCTGTTTTCCTCCATGCAAACCCGTTTAGGGCTAAACGGAAAACCCGCTCGCGATGCGCACCGCGGGCGCCAAAACGGCTTGGCTGGCGACAACAACCTCCCCGCCGCGCCGCCGTCCCGGACGTCGTCGTTCCAGCACCTTTCCATGATCGAGGGCGTTCTGGGGGACGAGTCGTTTCTGTTTGGGGCGGACGAGGGATTGCACGTTACGGTGTATGATTAGTGCAGGGGAAGGGAGACACACGCACGCGGGGGAGGGAAGGTACATTAAAATTGATGACCTACGAGTAGTACTCGACGTAACAACCTTCGTCACACAAACACGACGACTCACCGAACCTCCGCGGTCGCCGCCGCGGTATCCTCCCGGTACACGGGCTGGTTGATCGCCAGCCTTAGGCGTTCCCACATCCGCCCGTTCGGATCCACCTCCCGCGCGCGTTTAATCAACGGCGGAATCGGAAGGTACCTGTGATTTGAAAAGAAAAGTGTTAGTCTTTCGGACCGCGTGTATGAACAAACAGTCTGGCGTAATCGGGCCTCCATAGTGTGCCTGGATTTGGGAAAGGGAATACGTACACGTAGTGGCCGTTACACAAACCCACGGTGACTCCCGTTAACCCCGCGAACGCGGCGTGCACGGCGTTTTGGCCTAGAATACTTGAGAAAAGAAAGAAAGTGTCAGTGTCGTATGGGCAATCAGTCGGCGGAATGTGGTGGGTGGGAAATACATACCTGCAGTAAATCGCGTCGCTCGCGTTCGTGGTCCGCGCGCGCACCATGTACGTCGGGTCGATGTACTTCACGTCAGGTTCCAGGTCCGCAAGTTCCTTTTGCAGTTCGAGTTTTAAAAATTTGGCGAAATTTTGCAGAACCGGGTTTCCCGAAGCGTCGGTTTCCCCAAGCGCGCCTTTGAGTGTTACACGAAAAGGGTCAGTCCATTTGTTGGGCGTGTGTAGGACGGTGTATGAACAACAGGGAGGGGTAATCGGTCCGAACAGTCGGGCGTAATCGGGCCGGACACAGTCACCAGCGTCGTCGGTAAAACGCCGCGCCGCCTGATTTGGGAAAGCCCCGGGGTCCGGCCGTACCTAGAATGTCCTGCCCCGCGCCCTCCGCCACGACGATCACGGCGTGTTCTTTCTTGTTTAGGACGCGTCTGATGTGGGAAAGCACGCCGCCTTTGCCCGCTAAGGGTGTGTTTATTTCGGGAATCAAACAGCAATCCACCTCGCCGCTTGCCAGCGCGGCGTGCGTCGCAATAAAACCAGACTGCCTGCCCATAAGCCGAACTAAACCGATTCCGTTCTTCGCGCTCCGCGCCTCAATCGCGCCGCACCGAATTGCCTTGATCGCTTCGTCCACCGCGGTTTGGAACCCGAAGGTCCGGTCCAGGAGTAAAATATCGTTATCGATGGTTTTGGGAATGCCCACTATGGCGGTTTTCATGTTCCGCGCGCGGCACATCAGGTCGATCGCGAGCGCGCCTGCGTGGCTTCCGTTGCCGCCGATGACGAACAGAAAATCGAGGTCCATCGTTTCGATGGAATCCACGATATCGCCAACGTCGGACCCGCCCCGCGAGCTTCCCAAAATCGAACCCCCGTTTAGGTGAATCGTATCCACCACCTGGCTCGTCAGCGCGATGGGCGCCCTGTCCTTCCCTTCCTGGCACAATAAAAAAGAAGTAACGTGTCAGTCTCTCGTGATGTGTATAAGGGATTGGGAAGGGTAGACGGAGTGGGTAGTACTTTCCGACTGTACTCCATACAGAGCAGTAATCGTGGAACGTGGTGATTGGGAAAGGCCCTCACCTGTTCCACGAACCCGCGGAATCCGTACTTAACGCCCACGATGTTGTCCACGCCGTATTCCTCCAACGTGATGACGAGTTGCCGTATCACGTCGTTCAAACCGGGGCACAAACCGCCGCAGGTCACGATCGCGGCCTTTACCGCGTGCGGTTCGAAAAAGATGGTTTCCCGCGGGCCCGCGCGCATGGCCTTGCGATGGGTAAAACAAAATGTCAGTCTTGTATTGGGCGTGTATTGGACGATGTATGGACAAAAAGTAATCGGTCCGAACAGTCACCAGCGTTAGAGATAAAACAGCGTGTCGGATTTGGTGAAATAGGGAACACGTACCCATTGCCCGCGCCATTCGTCGCCGTCCTCATCCGCCCCGTCTTCGGCGAAAAAGTCGCACCCCTCGCTGTTCGGGTTTAGTTCGCACTCCAGCGGTTCGTAACGCAACGCGTTGAGTAAAACGCAATCGTCATCCTCCACGAACTTTTGCCCCAACCCGTACCCGTGCTTCTCTCCGCCCGGCGCGAACGGGCTGTTGTGTTTTGGCAACTTTTTAGCAGCATCCGTGAGGCGCGGACACACGAACTCGGGCGACACTTTCGGTCGTCGGCTCGTTCGCGCTGAGGTTCTTTCGGATGGGGTGTCGTCCAAGCATGCGCGGACGACACTAGTTGGAGTGCGGATCGCAGGAGTTGTGTTTGATCGACCCGACCGCTTCACGCGTTCAGTGCCCGCACCGATGTGTACCAAGTGTCCGCGAAACAACGACTTCGTGGAAAAGCCAGTTCTGGCGGATGATGTGTGTCTCACCCTTCCCGCCGCGTTCGGTGTCACCGCGTTTCGGGCAACGACCGCGGAGCTGGGGAACATCCCGCACCGAATGGCTGTTTCTTGACTCCTAACTGTTTCGAAACAGCCTAGAAGAAAGGCGAGGCACGCGCGCGACGCGTTGTTGGGGGCCGCCACTCTGTTGTGATGAGAGATATTTTTGCGAGGGCGTTCCTTTCTGCCGTCAGCAGCTCCTGTCAAGTTTCAACGTCGCCCCGCGCGATGAAAACCCAGGGTGAAGCTGTTTTCAAACCAAAACATTCACCGATGTTCAGCGTCGGTTTTGCAAACGCTGGCGCCTCCGAGGGACACGTTTCCAAAGTGGATAAAAGAAATCAGTCCACCTCGTCCACCCCGGCTCCTCCCCACTGCACCTCGCGCCCCGCCTCCGGGTCACCTGCCGGGTAGCGGTACATGCTACGAATGGCCGCGTCGTACTCCCGAGCGTTTGTTACGAAGGGCGTCGTTGGTGTTCCCACGAGTCGCGGGTCGAACACGCGTCGTGTGTTTTCGCCGATGGCGCACTCCGTGCCCACCGCCGCCGTGCCCCGCGCGCGCGTGGTTACCTTCGGGAGTAAACAGTTCGCCACGCCTGGTTCATCGCTCACGGTGAGGCGAGCTTTGCTGACCCCCGGTTCGACGAACCGCACGCGTTGCTTGGTGACGGTTTCCTCCGCGAAAGGAGACAACAACGGTGTCGGGACCGCCAAAGGCGATGATGACACGAAAGGCTCCCAAAAGAAAGGCAAGCCCAAGAAAGAAGCCAACCTGTACGGCCACACCGTGTTGCTCCCCACGACGGATTTCGAAATGCGCGCCAACTCCACGGTAAAGGAACCCGCGATGCAGCAGTGGTGGGCGGACCAAGGCGTTTACGAAGAAATCGCGTCCCGAGAAGGAGGGGTTAACGACTCGGAAAACACCTTCACGTTACACGACGGTCCCCCGTACGCCAACGGCGATTTACACATCGGGTGCGTCTTTTTTTGAGTAGCTGTCCCGACTGTTTGCTCAGGCGCAGTCGTCGAATACTACCCTTCACATCGCCGCTTCGAACCTCCTGCCTCCACGACCGATTTACCGTTACTAACCACCTCACCGACTTTACCCCCGACTGTTTACCCTGTTACCTTTACTTTTACCGATCCCGGCGTTTCCCAAAACACGCAGCCACGCGTTGAACAAAATCTTGAAGGATTTCATCAACCGGTACCAGGGGATGCTCGGTAAAAAAGTCAAGTACGTCCCGGGGTGGGACTGCCACGGGTTACCGATCGAGTTGAAAGTGCTGCAGAGCATGGACGCGGACAAGCGGCTCGAGCTTACGCCGATCAAGTTACGAAAGAAAGGTACGTCCCCGCACCTCCCAAATCCTGCTGTACACGTTTGACCACAGAAGACTGACACTTTTCGTTCGCAAAACTCAACAGCCGCCGCGTTCGCGAGGAAAACGGTGGAGTCGCAGAAACGCCAGTTCCAGCGCTACGGCGTTTGGGCGGACTGGGTAAGTATTTGCCATTCCGCGTTCCGCCTCCCTGATTTCCCATACGAGACTGACACTTTCGGCTTTATCGTATCAGGAAACGCCCTACCTAACCCTACAACCGGAGTACGAAGCCGCGCAGCTCGAGGTGTTCGGTAAGATGTTCCTAAACGGCCACATCTACAGAGGGAAGAAGCCGGTGCACTGGAGCCCGTCCTCGATGACTGCGCTGGCGGAAGCGGAACTCGAGTACCCGGAGGGACACACGTCGCAATCCGTGTACGTCGCGTTTCCCGTGAAATCCGTTTCCGATGCCTTCCCATTGGAATTCAAAGAGGAGTTAGCGTCTGCTTCTTTCGCGGTGTGGACCACCACCCCGTGGACCATGCCCGCGAACGCGGCGGTCGCGGTGAACGAGGCGTTGGAGTACTCGCTGGTCAAGGTGGTTGGTGAGGTGGTTGTTGGTGATGTTGCGGATGCGTCAGATGATGCGTCAGACGCGTTCAACTCATCAGACGCGTCTAAGTTCATCGGAAAGACGTTAGTAGTCGCGACCGGATTGGTGGCGGAAGTCGCACAAAAGCTCAAGGTCACGCTGGAAACCATAACGACGGTCACGGGCGCGCAGCTTGAAGGGTGCACGTACGGGTACGTATTGCGCGTTTCCCAAATCCCGGCTTCCCTGTTTGCCCATACAAGACGTTAACCACTTTTCGTTTACAATCGCAGTCACCCGATGTACGCCGACCGAACCTCGCCCGTCGTGATCGGCGGCGATTACATCACCACCGAAACCGGCACCGGGTTGGTGCACACCGCGCCGGGGCACGGGCAGGAGGATTACGTCACCGGTCTCAAATTTGGGCTTCCGCTTTTGTCGCCCGTGGACGACGCGGGGAACTTCACACAAGAGGCGGGTGCGTTGTTAGTCGGAAAAAACGTGTTGAGTGACGGCAACTTGGCGTGCATCGCGTTGTTACGGGAAACCGACGGTCTGTTACTCCAGGAAAGCTACCCTCACAAGTACCCGTACGACTGGCGCACGAAAAAACCGACGATTTTCCGAGCCACGAGCCAGTGGTTCGCCTCCGTCGCGGGTTTCAGGGACGAAGCCCTGGCCGCGTTGGACGGGATCGAGTTCATCCCCGCGTCGGGGGCGAAGCGCATGCGCCCCATGGTGTCCGGACGGAACGACTGGTGCATTTCCCGACAAAGGGCCTGGGGGGTGCCTATTCCGTGCTTCTACGACACCGAAACGAAAGTCGAGCTGATGGACGAAGGTACGGCCGCCGACAGGGCTTTCCCGAATCCGGGAACACGGCGTTTCGTCTCCAACGCGCCTGTGACAGTGTCCGGCCCGATTACGGGCGACTGTTCCGACCGATTACCCCTCCCTGTTGACCAGGCCATCGTCCAGTACACGTCCAATACACACACCGATTACCCCTCCCTGTTGTCCACACATCGTCCAATACACGTCCAACACACGCCTGACACAAATGGACTGACACTTTGTTTTACCCGCCGCAAGCGATCATTTCGCACGTGACCGAAATCGTTCGCGAAAAAGGAACGGACGCGTGGTGGGAGATGGAGTTGGTGGTAAGTATTTCCCATTTACCATTCCGCCGACTGATTGCCCATACAGACTGACATTTATTTTTACAATCTCAGGACCTTTTACCGGAACAGCACAAGGCGAAAGCGGGAACCCTCACGAAAGGCACGGACACCATGGACGTCTGGTTCGATTCCGGGAGCAGTTGGAACGGCGTCGTGAAACAGCGAGGGCTGAACTACCCGGCGGACGTGTACTTGGAAGGCTCGGACCAACACCGCGGGTGGTTCCAAAGCAGTTTGTTGACGAGCGTCGGTACGCGTTGGGGCTTTCCCAAATTCAACACTGTTTTACCTCTAACTCTAGTGACTGTTGTCCATACATCGCGATGTACACGACTGACACTTTCTTTTCTGTAATCGCAGCGGCGAACGGCGTGGCGCCGTACAAAACCATCTTGACGCACGGGTTCGTGCTTGACGAGAAGGGGTACAAGATGAGCAAATCGCTGGGTAACGTGGTGGACCCTAAACTGATCATCGAAGGTACGTCGTTTCGGGCCTTTCCAAAATCCCGGCCTCCCTGTGTTTCCATACTCGTACCAGAAGGGACTGTTACCTCTGCCGATTGTCCGCCCGTAATTACTAATACACATGGCCCGAAAGACTGACACGATCTTTTATTTATCGCAAGGCGGGAAGAACTTGAAAACGGAACCCGCGTTTGGCGCCGATACGCTTCGGTTGTGGTGAGGGTTTTTCCCAACAACCACGTTCCGCCTCTGCGATTGCCCATACGATACTGACACTTTTTCGCGTAACAACCAGGGTCGCGAGCGTGGATTACACCAGCGACGTTTTGCTCGGGCAAAACGTGCTAACGCAAACCAGCGAGCAGTACCGGAAAATACGCGGCACGTTGCGGTTTCTGATGGTAAGGGCCTTTCCCATTGAACACACACCGCCTCCCTGATTGCCCATACACGACTGACATTTCTTGTATTTCAATCCAGGGGAACATCGGTGATTTTAACGTTGACACCGACGAAGTTCCGTACGCGGAGTTACCCTCGTTCGATAAGTACGTGTTGAAACGAACCGCGCTGGCGATTGACGAGATGCGCGGCGCGTACGACAACTACCAGTACGCCCTGGTGGTGTCCACGCTTCAAAGTTTCGTCACGTTTTTAAGCAACGTGTTTCTGGACGTCTCGAAAGGTTCGTGTGTAAGGCTTTCCCAACACCCAAAGACTGTTCCGCCCGATTACTCCGACTGCTTGCGTAACACGCGCCGCGAAAGACGTTAACCACTTTTCGTGGACACAATCACAGACCGTCTGTACGTGGACGCCCCTGATAGCGCTTCGCGCCGCGCCGCGCAGACGGTCATCACGCACGTCGTGACTCGGTTCCTAGCCGCCATCGCGCCTATCACTCCGCACAGTGAGTATTGCACATTTCCCAAATCCCGCCTCCACGTTTTTCCACACAAGACGTTAACCACTTTTCTTTCCAACCGAAGTGGCGGAAGAAGCGCACCTCGCGCTGCCCCCCGGGATTTCGCAAACCCGAAAGAAGAGCGTGTTTTTACAAGGATGGCTTGAAACGCCAAGCGAGTGGACCGACGGAATCTCCGAAACGGAAGATTTGTTCTGGCAAACCTCCAGTGTTGTTCGGGGCGAGGTGAACAAGTGCCTGGAGCTGGCGCGGAACGACAAGATCGTCGGCGCGTCTGTTGAGGCGGAGGCGTTTGTGTTCGTGGGCGACGCGGCGACGCGAGAAAGTTTACAACTCCGGTCGAGCGAGCTAGCCAAGTTCTTCCTCGTTTCGCGGGTCGCGTTCGTTGACTCAGTCGAAGAGGCTACGAAATCCGGAAGCGTCGTACGCTTCACCGGAGTCGAAGCAGCGCAGGGTGGGTTGACGGAACTCGGGGTTACTGTGGGTGTGCAAAAAACGACCGGCACTAAATGCTTAAGGTGCTGGGGGTACTTCGACTCCAAAGAAATGGGGGAGGATGAGAAACACCCCGAGCTTTGCGGAAGATGTACCCCCATTGTCCTGAGTAAAGACCCAGGAATGGACGCGCGTGTGGTGAAAGCGACGATGGCGGCGAAAGCGGCGTCCGAGGCGGCCGCGGAGGCGGCCGCGGTGGAAGCGGTGTGAGTGATTACTCTTTTCAGAAGAAGAAGCAGAGGAGCGAGTGGGTAGTGATGATGGAGTGCTGATGCTGATTGAAAGCTGAGCTGATTTCTTTTCTTTTCCATGTCGAAAGCGAAAACTGAAAATCTCTGCTGTCTGCACTGCTCCCGACGAAAAACAAAACCTACCTCCGAGGTCCTTCGTCTCATCACTACTGTCGTGCCTCGCGTCTTTCCTTGGAAACGGTCTGATCCTTGTTCTCCTTGTTTGCTGCGTTCGTGTCTTTCAAGCGCACCAAGGGTCGTGCCGTGTACAAACACGTCTTTTACACCGGTCGCGACGCACACGAAGCAGTCAAGAGGAACACCACGAGTGTCGTTCGAATCTAAAATGTCTAAAACGATGAAGTTCGCCCCCCCCGGGGCGGCGCGCGAGTTCCTAAGCGCCACCGTGATGAGCTTCTGCATGAACAACCTGGGGGTGGAGGTTGCGGTCGTGAAACCACTCCTCGAAACAAAACTGGGCTTCAAAAACGTGGATTCCAACCACCTGTTCCTCACCGTCTTGTTCATCCACCTGTGTTTCTTTTTCGGCCCTTTTTACAACCGCAAGTCACACGGCGCGCTGCACAACCCGGCGGTGTATTTTCTTTTTTTCTTAATCGGCGACTTGAAGTTTGGCGAGTGTTTAAACGGCGCTTTTGCGGCAGTAGGTGGCACCGTGCTGGGTACCTGGCTGTACAAAGAAACCATGAGCTTGTTTCCTTTACCCGGATTTAGCGGAATCACACCCGCCGTGGCGGCGGGCGGAGCCATGTACGGAACAGTATCAGAAGCCACGGTGGCGTTCGTTAATTTTGCATTCGCCGGCGTGTCGGGTTCTTTAGTCGGAAATTCCCTAAAACCCTACGCCGGGGCGTTTTTCTACGTCATCACGATCGTGTTAGAGAAGTGCAAATACAGCTGCGGGTTCATGAACCCCGCGGTGGTGTTCGCGAGCCACGCGGTTGGGGGGGATTTGCGGACCAAGCAAGCGGCGACGCACATTTTGATTTATTCAGCAGGCGCTGTTTTGGGAGCGGCGCCGGCGGCGGGACTGAAGTGGATGGCGGACGGGTTTGGGAAAGGCGGTGGTAAGAAAAACAACACGGGCGCTAAGAGCAACAGCTCCGGGGCTGCTAAAAAATCCACCGGGGGTAAGAAAACAGGGAGCGGTACCAAGAAAGCGACACCCGCGAGAACGCGGTCCTCCGCGCGAGTGAAGACGAAAAAAGCGTAGTTTTTTTTCCCTTTTTCTTATTTCGTCTCCCTCGTCTCCTCTTTTCGTATCGATTCGACCTTCACGTCCGCCTACGCTCACGCACCAGCTGCACTAGATGGTGCGCCGTTTGCTTCCGCCCATTCCGAGATAGCATCGTGTCCTGCTATTTTCGCGCCCATGAGCGTCCTCTTGTCCCACGGACAGCCGTTCGCGCGCAACCATTGCAAAATCTCGAGGTGCCCGCCGTACGCCGCGTGTGCGCACGTGGCCACACCCCACGAGCAGCCGTTCGAGCGCGCCCACTGCAGCACCTCAAGGATCCCCTCCTTTGCTGCGGCCGAGCACGTTTTCTCATCCCACGGGCAGTCGTTCGCGCGCAACCATTGAAGCGCCTCGAGTTTCCCGCCGAACGCCGCCCCCATGCACGTATCCTCGCTCCACGGGCAGCCGTTTGCACGCGCCCACTGCAGGATCTCGAGGTGCCCGGTAGCCGCCGCGGTTCCGCACGTTTTCTCGTCCCACGGGCAGCCGTTCGCACGCGCCCACTGCAGCATCTCGAGGTGCCCGCCCTCTGCCGCCTGCATGCACGTGTGTTCGTCCCAGGGGCAGCCGTTCGCGCGCGCCCACTGAAGCACCTCGAGATGTCCGCCGTGCGCCGCCGCAGCGCACGCTTCCTCGTCCCACGGGCACCCATTCGCGCGCAACCACTGTATCACCTCGATGTGCCCACCGCACGCCGCGGCGGCGCACGTTATCTCGTCCCACGGTTTGTTGTTCTCGCGCAACAGCATCAACTTTTCGAGCTGCCCGCTCCTCGCCGCTGCGTGGCACAGGTATTCTCTTTCTCGCTCATGCAGTATACCTCTCCGTAGCAGGCGCTCCACCGCGCTTAAACACCCGAGAAGTACAGCCTCTTGAACACACAACTTGCTGAGAGCACACCCCGTCGCGGCCACCGCGTCGTGCATCGCGTGGCTCACCGCTTTGAGGCGCGCCACATCCGCGGGGTCGTTGAAATTTTCAGATCTGAGAACGTGCGCGATGACGATGTCGTTGAGAAGACCGGGGATGGCCTGGCCCGCGTTTGCCTTGCTAGCATCAGAGCACTCGCGCTTTCGTTTTCCCGAACGAGTCTCCACGCCGAGTGTCGCGTTGGCAGACATGTGGATACGTGCCTGGTGTCGTGCGCGTGTCGTGTGGTGTGTCGAGGCTTCCGAGAAAAAGCGTTATTTAAAGCGGCGACCCCGCCACGACCCCGTGATTCGCACCCCCGAAAGCTCAACTATGGCGAAGACGATGACCAAACCAACCAGAACACTGAGAACTCCGAGGTGATTGTTGTTGAGGTTCATGCACCGTTATGTAGTGCGAATTCGGCGCCGAGGTGGCGAATCGTCCACGTCCCAGGTTGTGAAGCCAATGCAGAGTCGCCAGGTGAATTTAATACTTGACCTGACCTCAACTGTCAAAAATCCACGACAATCCCATTTACTGATTCCCGCCAGCACGTTCCTCCACAGGGTGGCGCGCGCGTCTCGTTGGACGCCGATAGACGCGTATCGGTGTCGTGTTCGCGCGTGGAGCAGTTGCTTGGACCGGGACCGCGGTGTCGCGCGGACACGCCGGAAACGTCGGTGACGTGGGAAACGCGACCCAGTCGCTTATTCTTCCGGAGTCGGTCACGAGGCGGTCATCACGATGAGTGTGGTGCGTGGGAGTCCAAACGAAACCGGCGCGCGTTCCTTCGCGCGACCTCACGATGAAAAGAACGTGCTGCCACAACAACAACACACGTCATCCTCGAGAACCTCCTCCGTCTCCATCGACGACGTGTTGGATGACGCGGTGAATGACTCGTTCCAGGCGTGGGATGAGGGTGGGGATGTTGGGGATGTTGGGGACGATGAATTCGGGGATGACGAGGTTGGGGACGACGAGTTCGGGGATGATGATTTTGGGAACGAGTTCGGGGATACGTTCGGGGATGAGCTCGGGGATACCCGCGCCGTGGTGCCGACCAACCCGTTGGTGTTCGGTTCGATTCTCGGCGGTTTCGGAAACCGCGGTAATAATCGCGACGCCGCGTCCGTCACCGTATCCGGGTCCAAGTTCGACGCCGTCTTTCCCGAAACCCTGGCTCTGGTTTCGGAACACCTGGAGGTTTTGGTGGCGGATGACAACTTGTTTCGGTCCGTCGATTTCGAAGTCATGTCCCTTGGCTTGAAAAACCTGACCCGGCTAACAATCGCGGCGAACGTAATAGGCGACGCTTTCCGGTTTGTGGTTAACTCGTCAAGGGTCAAGGGTCCTTTGACCCTTGACCCGTTCCGCGCCTTGACCGTGCTAGACGCCAGTGCCAATCGTATCGGCCTCAACGGGTTACTCGAGTTGGGGAAGCTTCAAGCGCTGCGACGCCTGGACCTGTCGCGGAACAAAGTTTCCAATTTGACGAGGCTGCATAAAAAACAACATCGTGACGGCGGCGACTCGTTTGAAAATCTTTTCCCGTCCCTGACGCACTTGGACTTGAGCGGACAGCACCCCAAGCTCGTCACAAACGGGTGGTCACTGGTGTGCACACTAGGGGCGCTTCCAAAGCTGCGCGTGTTGTTGTTAAGAAACAACGCGTTTGAGGGATGGGTGGGTGGCGGCGGCGGCGACAGAAACGACGAAATCAAAAACGAACCGGATACGCGTCTGGTTCCCGGCGAACACTTCCCCAACCTACGTGCGGTTGATTTGCGAGACAACGTCATCGTGAATATCACGGACATCGCGCCGCTCGCGCGGTTAGCGACGCGCGGCACACGCAGGGACCGGCGGGGAATAAGCGCCTTTGGGATCGAAAGCGGCGGGCCCGACGACTGCGACGAGGACGAGGAGGACCAAAACATAACGTCGCATGCGTCGACGTCGTACCGGTCACTTTCCGACACATTTTCCTTCTCAGGATCGCTAGAGGAAGTCGCGGTGAGCGGTAATCCGTGCGCGGTGTCAACGTTGAGGGCGATGGAACGTTTCGTGGAGAGTGTACGGGCAATTAGTCACGGGTCCGATAGCGCGGGGTCGCGCTGTGTGGATTTTCAAAGCGTTTTGGCGTTCGCAAACGACGAACTCGTGGACGACCGAGGTTTGTCGAGTAATACATCGGGAAGTGCTGGCCACACAAAACAAAGACTAACAAGACTAACACCCGGCCAGCGAACCGAAAAGGCGATTGCGCGTGGTTTGCTGTTTCGAAACGTCACACCGCGATTACGGTTCGGGACGGAAAACGCGTTGGGGACGGCGTTGGGGTTTCTTTTGAGCGACGACGATTGTTTGACGACAACCTCTGTTCAGGGTAAAAGCCCACACCACGGATCCGGCGCTGTTATTATTCTTCGAGACAGTTCTCGTGACACCGCGTTTGGGCAATTAGCCGCTGATGGCGAAACACAACAGAAAACGTCTCACATGAACATGACCAAGATGGTCACCGCGACGGACCCTTTGCCTCGTCCCGAAAAGGGCACGGCGATTACGTTTGACTTTGACAAACCGGTAACCAACGAGACAATAGGGGTTTCGAAAAAAAAGAGTAGCGCCGGCGAAGTGTGTGCGGCGAACCTAGACGCGTGGCGAGCCGCCGACCAGAGGAAAGCGTTTAACCGGCAATACACGCAGGCGAGATGCGCGTCGATTGTGTGAATCGAGGTCCGTGCCTTGAATAATTAAACAGCGATTAGCGACCCTCACCGTCGTCTGCTCGCGCCCCTCGGTTTCCGTTTGCCGTCGTCCTCGCCGTCGCTCTCCGACTCCGACGACTCACTCTGGTCACTTTCCTCACCCGGGTACGGCGCGAACGTGGCGAAGGGCCACTTGCTTTCCTTGCTTCCCTTCGCGGACGTCCCATCTTTTTGATTCATAACCTTCAACGCCTCGAGGGCTCTCCGCGAATCTTCCGCAATCGCCGACGACGCTACACCCTCCGAGTCGTTTTTACCAGACTGACCGCCACTCACGCCAATTCCCAACAACGCCAGCGCCTCGTGCACGGCCCGGTCCAGCTGCGGGTCCACACCGTTGAGGTAGTCAGTTGGTGAGACGAACACCTCCACGTCAGGCACCACCCCCGCGTTCTCCACGGAGTTCCCGGGAGCAGCGGAGGTGTTGCCATTGTTTTTGCCGCTCTTTTTTTTGGGACGCGAGGAAAGGGTCAGTCGGTCGTGATGTGTATGAGTAATTACGGGCGGACACTCGGCAGAGGTAAGACGTCCCTTCTGGTACGAGTATGAGCAAACATTCGTCCGGGATTTGGGAAAGCCCCAAAACGTACCGGGTGCGATTCCCCACCAAGCGTCACCACGTTTTGCGACGGAAACGAAACGAAGCCGCCGTCTACTAACGTAACGCCCCCGTCCGCCACCGTGAGTAACCCGCCCCAGGTGCGCTGGCCCACCACGCAGCCGTTTCGTTTGCCGTTACTCTGTCTGAACGAAATCGCCAGCAACTCGGCGTCACTCCCCGTGTCCGCATCAACGATCGTAACAATCGGGCCGTTCAGCGCGTGTCCGGGGTAGGTGACCTGATTTTGGAACACGAAAAAGGTCAGTCGGTCGTGATATTCTCGCACGCTGTATATCCGGGATTGTGTATAGTAGTGGTGTGGCTTTCCGACTGTACCCCATAAAACGCAGGTAACAATGCACTTGTGGTGTATTACGTAAACAGTAAATAGTCACGAACGGGGCTTGAAACGGTGTGTCAGGATTCGGGAAAGCCCCTGCACGTACCGGCGCGCCTCGCCGCGGCACGTCGAGCGCTAGCGGCTTTTGCGTTAACTTTTGCAAAATCAGCTCGCTTATGTGCCCGCCCCCGTTACCTCTCAAGTCCAACACCAGCGCGCCTTTTTTCGACTCGCCAGGAAACCGCCGCCAAAACTCGGAATACCCGAACCGCTCCATGTCGGGTACGTGAAGGTACCCGACTTTTCCGAAACTCAACTCGCCAACTCGCGAGTTCCGCGTTTGTATCAAGTCTCGGTATCTCGCGTCCAGCTCCGAGTGCATCACGCGGACTCTTGTGGTCACCACGGTTCCGGGAACCCGCACTAAATCGCAATCCCGGTTCGCGGGGTTGGGCGCGAACTTGGGGTGCGTGCAGTTTTGGTGCTGAGCATTCTTTTTGAGGAATTTGGATTCTGCGTTGGAGTCTTTGTTTCCTTTCGAGTCTCCGTGGAGCCGTTTCTTTTCTTTGTGACCCTCCTTGTTTCCTTTGGAGTGCGCGGTGCCCTTCCCTTTCGGTCCAGTCAAGCTCATGTTACCCAAAGCGCCCGCCAACGCTGACGAACTGCCTTTCGTATCCCGGTTCCCAACCAGAAACGTCAGCAAAACCTCTTTCCCCCCCGCCCCCACGAGCGCCTCGGAAACGCCGTGGGTTTTCGTGAGCTTTTGGAGTGGTACCGAAAACGGTCAGCGTTGAGTGTACAAGTGCCATGTATGGGCAAACAGTCTACTTGTGATGTATGTAGTAAACAGTAATTACTCTGGACACTCGGCAAAACGTGGAGGCGGGATTTGGTAACCCCTAACCCCTAAACCCTAAACCCAAAACGGTAAGTGCGGGGACGTACCTTTTTGCCGTTGATTTTCAGCAACACGTCGCCCACGGAAATGTTGACACCGGGTTTCACCAAGCAACCCCCGCTCATCGTGTCCCACGCGTCGCCAACGATGAGATGCGTGATCTTGTAGCCTTGCGTTTCGTCGACCCAAACTAAATCGCACCCCAGACGTCCTGGTAACACGCTTTTCCGTCGCTTGGTTTCGCTCGACGAATCGCCCGTTGAAATCGTGACGTGCGAGCTTCTAAGTTCCGCGGCGAGCTCAGCGAACAAATCGTCCAGCTCGGTTTTCGCGGCGACCAAGGGCAACACCTTGGTGGCGTACTTCCTTAAGCACTCGCGCCAGCGGGCGCTGTGGGAGTTGTTCGTGTTGGAGTCGATTGGTGCGTACGTACTCGTTGATGACGCGTTCGAATTTCCAATCGAGTGCATCAATTCCGCACCAGCAGAGTCGCTTCGCGCCACGTCGACGTCCCCAGGCTGCATCCCTTCAAACACCCACTCGTCCCGTAAAACGCGCCAGGCTTCGCAGAACATCTGTCGCCACTCCGACCGTGGGTCGACCACGATCTGGGTCCGGGTTTCTAAATCCAAAAGCCCTGTGCTTGGAAAAGAAAAGTGTCAGTCCCGAGTGTGTTGTGCTGGGCAATTTACGCACAGCGAGTAAACAGGGAAGCGATATTCGAGCGGAACAGTGCGTTTGTGCTGTGCGTAGTTGTAAACAGTTGCCAGCAATGTTACTGGAGTGCACTCAGAGAGGGGCAGTAAACAGTCTTGTGATTTGGAAAAGTCCCATCACGCACCGCTTCGTTTGTTGAAAAGCTCAAAATCGACCTCTTCGCCGTCCGTGTCTTCGTCGTCAAACTTGGCGCCGGCTATTTTTGTACAAGAAAAGGGTCAGTCTTTCGTAGCTTTCGTAGTCTAATGTTCGTAACTTGTATGAGCAAACAGTCGTAGGGTTGAATTCGGATCGACTCCTTTTAATGACCGCCGTGGCCCCTCGACCAGGGGCGGTAAACAGTGTGCCTGGATTTGGGAAAGCCCCAAGGCCGTACCTTTCGTGGCCCTCCACTCGATATGTCCCCCGTCTATTTTCTCGAGAAGCGTGGACCGTCGGTCCATTGACAGAGAAACCGACCGCACGCCGCTGTCCACCAGCACGCTGGTCTTCAAGTTCCGCAAGTCGAACTTCAGGAGCGCGCCGCCTGTTGACGCAGATACCCCGTCCTGGTCGTCGTCGGAACCGTCGTCCGACCCGGAATCCGCGTAGTACGGAACGTCCAGCCCGACTCTTCCAGGTCTTATGATAAATAAAAGAAAGTGTCAGTCGTGTATGGGCAAACAGTGTTGGGATTTGGGAAATGCAATACGTACCTTCGGTTCGGAAACTTCAACACGCAGAACTTCCCGTCGTCCAGCGCGAACAAGTTGCCGTACCGGCCACTGGGCATTGGTAACGCCACGACCCTCAAGAAAATACCGTCCCAGTCGATTTCTATAGGTGGGGGCGCGTCGTTCGAGCTACTGGAAGAAGCGTCTGAATCGGAATCCTCTTCCTCTTCGTCGTCGTCGTCGTCGCTGCTTCCGTCGTGCGGCGGCCTTAAGCGTTTCAAAAGCGGGTTCTTGACGTCTTTTCGTAAACTCACGCAGTGCGGCTTCACCGCGCCGTGGAAGCTCAGGCCGAACCGGTGCGCGTCGTACGCGGGTTCCAGTTCCCGGCTGGACAGGAAATATAAATAGTCCCCGGCCGGGTCCCACGCCGGTGACGAGTCGCCCAAAACCGGATGCGTCGCGTCGCGTACATCACCGGTCCGGACGTCAACCACCCTGATTAAACTCACGTCGGTGTCAAGGCACCAGGTATACGCGATCCAGCACCCGCACGGGGACCAGGTTATGTTTTTTACGCCGCCGCTTTCGTTTGAGAAATCCGCGAGGCGGCACACCGGGACGGGGGTACTTTTTTGCGCGCCGCTTTCGTCGTGTTTTTTATCACCACCCCCGACACCCGTCCCGCAGTCCACAATCAGCAACTCCGCTCGGTGGTTCACCACCGCCAGGAGGTGCGATTCCGGTGAGGGGTGTACGCTGGTGGGCCGGCCTAGCACCGCCGGTGGAAGGTTCAGAAAAACGCTCTCCCTCGACCCGTCCGTCCAGTGCACCTGTTTTTGGATTTGGGAAAAGGGTCAGTCCCGAGTATGTTGTGCTGGTCGATTTATGCGCAGTGAGTAAACAGGAAGGCCGTACTCGAGCCGGACACAGTGCGTTTGTGATGTATTCTTAACAGCCGCGAGTACGCCGTACACGTTACGAACGTAGTGCACTCAAACAGTCACATAGGTGCGGTAAACAGTCGGCGGGATTTGGGAAACGCAAAAAAAACACTCACTTCCAAGTCGTCCTCGCCAAACGCGTCGCGAACCACCACCACCCTGGTGGCGTCCCACAGGTACGAAGCGAGCCTGGCTCGTGGGGCGTAACCACGAAACGCTTTCGCTTGCGTGTATGGGTAACTATTCACCGAATTACCGCCCGCCTTACTACCCGCGAAAGAAAACCCGTCACTCGCGATTTCAAACAAGGTTTCGCACCCGGCTGGCGCGAATTCGTCTTCTTTTTTCAACTCGTTTTCGGATTTTTGCAACCCATCAACCGGCGCCTCCAGCTCCACGCTCGGCCCGTCCCACAACCCCATGGTGAACACCCGGCCTCTCGTGACACTCACCACGGTCAAACCTTCTGGGTGAAGGTTCACGTTGTCGACGAAGTCGTCTGGTTGCTCCAGTTTGAACTTTTCAAGCTGCGCTTTCGAGCCGAACCACTCGATAGGGACCTCCGCGCCGACCACGCCGGGGTTCTTTTCGTCGTCGCCAAACGTCAACACCGAGGTGAACAACTTCCCCCCCGCGACGTACGCCACGGTGACTCGGTCCGTCTCTGGAGCCGCGTTCTTGTCCACACAGACGTGACGCACGCAAAAGTCGGTTCTCGCGGTGTGCGTCGATAAGAACGCTCGTTTTGTTTCCGACGTCGTCGCGAGACCGGTTGATTTGATCGAATCGCCGATTCCGTCGTTGCGCGTCTTCTCGATAGATTCGCCTTGAGGCGCCTCGAAGCTGCACAACTGCGCTCGGCCGGACCCGTCGTCCGCGACGCATATAATCCGACTCCGGGTCGCCCACACCACATCCCCCACGTTGAACGTTTTGTGTTGATCGGCTTCATCCACCAACGTTACCCTTTCAAAGTTGTTCAGCCCGGCAAAATCCACCCACACCTCCCCAAACGCGCCTCCCTTGTACCCTTTCCAGTGTGTGGTGGCGACGTCGTGCGTGTGTCGTCCAATCAGCTTACCAACCCCCCCGGGTTGGAACTGCGCGTCATGCGCCGGGCCTAACTCGCAACGCGCTGGTTCGGAAGCACCGGTTATGGCGCCGTTCTCGGTGACTATCTCGACGTACCAAAGCGTTTCGACGTCGACGAAATTCTGTTTCGCGCTCGACGCGAAAAACAACCTGGTGCCGTCCTTCGACCAGCTCGCGCACCGCACGGACTCCGCGCCCACCTGAGTGTAAAAAAAACAGTGTCAGTCTTGTATGGGCAATCAGTATGCGGAATGTGGTAAAGCAGGAAATACGTACGTGCGTCACCCGCACCACCGGCCCGCCTTTGTGGTGCACCACGTACAGTTCTTCGCACTCCAACTCCGTCACCGTGAACGCGACGTACGTGCCGCATCCGCTGAACACCGGTTTCGAAGTGGAACCCGGCGCGTCCGTGATGCGTCGAGGGACGCCCCCCGTTAGTGGCACGGTGTGTAAATCATCTTCGCACACGAACACCAGGGTGTCGCGATGCAGCGCGGGCCAGCGGAAATACCCCGACTTTGCCGGGTTGACGGGCGGCGGCATCGGCGTTGGTTGGTACAGCACAGCGCAGTCGCTGGATGCGGTCGCGGTGGCGCGCGTTGCACGACGACGGACGGAAGACCCACGGCTCGGCTCGGCACAGCCGACCCCTGCGCCGTGTTTTCCCCGAAACCGTTCCACACTCGATCGGTAAGGGCTTTCGCTCGATGCCCGCCGTGCTTCCCCAAACGACCCAACACGAAAACAAGGCACGCACGCGATGTGTGACGCAACACGCATGTACGTGCGAGACGCGAGGACGCGACTGATTGAGGACCGAGCTGCAATCGAGGTTTAGGGCAAAAGTGCATTTTGGTGACGGGCCGAGATTGTGCTCAGACTGTCTTGTCTGACTGTTTTAGTGGACTGCTCGACATTCTGGATTTCACCAAGCCTGACAAAAAAATATTTTAATTTAAGGAATAGCTAATTCTAACGTTAATTAAAATCACGTTATTTTTATTTGACGTTATTTAATTAGCCACAGCGTTAAAATACCTCTGGAATTAATTAATTAATTAATTGAATCACATCCAGTCTTCAAAACGTGCAAATTAATTAAAAATAATTCGAGGTATTTTTAACGTTGTGGCTAATTAAATAACGTCAAATAAAAATAACGTGATTTTAATTAACGTTAGAATTAGTTAGTTATTCCTTATTTCTTTGTCAGGCTTGGTGAAATCCAGAATACGTAGTTAACGTGTTAGGCTGCTCTAGCTTGCCTCACACAGTTTGGAGGATATCGGGAATAAAGGATTTTTTAAAGGACAAATTCCCACTTTTTAAACTAATTGCCCATACAAGACCCTCGAAGGATATACAAAGGGTAAAATCTTTTATTCCCGATATCGACCAAACTGTGCGAGGCACTCGACTAGATTGCAGTAGAGTGTGTGAAATAAATGAATAAAAATACCCTTCTTTATCGCCACGGCGCCGTGGCGTGCGCGAAATACGCGGTCGCGGGAACCGTTACCACGGACCCTTCCCCGTTACTACCCATGACGGATTGCGTGCCTTTGGGACCGCGGAACACGAGCCCGTCACCTGCGTTTTTCAGCAACTCAGTTTCGAATACCTCAAGGAAGTCGCGATAGACGCGGCCGGAATCGAGTTGTTTAAATTTGGAAAAAAACGCCAATTCGCCGACGCAAGCTAACGCGGCTTGCTCCAGGTCATCGAACACGCAATGACTACCCACCTCCGTCGCCGCATCAGGTGCATCAAACCCGGCGTTGATCAACACTTCCTCAAGCTTTTCAATCGCGCGTTGGTTTGTTGAGGTTTGGTCACCGCCGTCGACCCAGGAAAACGGGGCGGAGAAGTGGTTGATTGTTTCGTTGCGAGCCCCGCTGCGATTGTAAAAATAACGTGTCAGTTGTGTATAGCAGCATGAGCAAACAGTCACACGGGAATTGGTGAATCATACACGTACTTTACCCAACCGTCGCTGTCGCGCATCTCGTTCAAAACTTTCGCCAAGGACGCGTACGCGGAAAAGAACAGCGGCTGCGTTTTCGGGTCAAGCGGTCCCCACACGGAGACTAAAAAGACCCCTCCTGGAGTCAACGATTCCTTGACCCTGCGACACGCTTCCGTTGGGTTTTGAAAGAACTGCAACCCGTTGGCGCAGTACGCGCGGGCGAATTTCTTGCCGTACTTCTCCTGCCACGGCGCGTCTTTGTCGTCCGCGTCGCACCACTCGAACCGAACGCTCGTCGTCGCGTCGTGTGTTTTGTTAGTCTCTTTATTATTCGCCCTTTGTTGGTAACTCGCTTTCGCGGTGTCAATCGCGGCTCTGGATCGATCCAGCCCCAAAACCGACCCGGTCGTGTTGTGCCCGCCCCCGAGCGCGCCCGCGCCCGACGGCGGTCCCCACAGTTTGGCGTCGTCCATCTGATCCGCGACGACGAAAGAACAAGTTCCAACGCCACTCGCGAGGTCCAGACAGAAATCCGTGGCACCAGGCCGGCTAATGTCAACCAGGGCTTCGCACCACGGCTTGGCGATCCGCGCGCCGAACGTGCCCGGAGGCACCGTCTGGTGAGGTGGGACATTGGTGGGTTTTGTGGCGACAGGTGGTGGTGATTCGGTTGTTGACGTGGAAGTCGACGCGCGCATCGCCCTGAAGTCGACCGTGGTACCTCCGACTCGGTTCCATCGGTCACGGCTTCGCGCGAACTGCCTGACTAGTTTAGGGACGAACGAGGTCATGTTTTGTGTCAGGCGTGTCGTCGACACCGGATTCGGGCCCGAAACGAGGTCCGGAAACCGTCCCCAGGCGCGTCGCGCGCTCTGGGGACACTTTCTCGGCACCTGCAGTGTTTTGTCTCTAAAGCGACGTGGACGCTTATTTCGGCCGATTCCTCGAAACGTGGCGCTTCCTCGCTGGACAACATAACATCTGCACCGACGTCCCCTCCCATTTGCACTGCGGTGCCTCGCGTCGGGGCTCCGGTCACGGCTCCCACGGTCTGCGATGTTCGTTTCCGCGCCTGCGTTTCGGGCGCACGTGGAGGCGGCACGTGCGCCGCACGGTGGTCGTCGTCGCCGGGTGAACTCCCGCGCGCGCGTCGTAACCCACCCAACCGCCGCTGCCGCGGACCGCTTCACGTCCGGCTCGCCTCCCCCCGGACGCCTAGACGAGCAAGCCGCGAAAAACCGGGTGTACAAGCTCGCTAGTGAAACGCCGGGCGGCCGCGGTGCCATGGAGGCTATTATGGGCTGTTTATCCGTGATGCCCGGCACGACGAACCACCGGTTGATGCTGTTCCGGCACCCCGGGCTGAAGTCGCCATTGGACACGGTGGCGTTGAACTTAGTGGAACCGCGATGGGTCGTGGCGTTCGACGCCATCGCGAACGCGCCGAAACGCCCTGGGGATCCCCCGTTTTGCTTCGGGATCACGCATCCAGCGTTGGTACCGGCGACAACGGAACCTGGAACAGACGTGGTGCCCCCGAAACCCGGGGACGTCGGGCTGGTGTGCCAGATTGGCGATATCTACCACGACAACAAAGAAGAACGACTCTACATGACCTCCAAAGTGGTCGGCCGGTACAAAGTCGACCGCGTGGTTGGCGAGCACCCTTTTTTCGTGGCGGAAACGTCCCGGCTGGTGGACGAGGTTCCGGAGGACGACACGGGCAAAACGGCTTTACGTGAGGAAGAGCTACGGGTGTGGCGGTTACTAACGGAGCTGGAGTCGCTTTCCACGAAAACGAAAGAAGGCGGCGAGAACATCGTCGACTACGACACCAAACGCTTGTCCCCGATTGCGTCGGAACGACCGCCGTGGGACGACTTGAAGCTAACCGAACGTGAACGGCCCGAGATGTTCTCCTGGGCGGTGCTAAGGCGGCTGGGTTTAGATGAGAGGCAGCACTTGGACGCGGTGCGAACAAAATTCACCACGGCGAGGCTGGCGACGTGCGCGGATGCCATCGAGGAGGGCGTTAATTACCTCCGAGCCGTAGTCGCGGTGCAGGGCGTTTCGGACGATACGCAAGAGTGAGCACGAGGCCGCCAGGCGGTGCTTATTTCAAATATAAATATCACCACCTTCGTTTATACACAAGACGATGACTAACGAGTCCTACCCGTTCGCGGGCGGGTAGTGCTTGGTGTAAATCTCCACCATCTTCGCCGGATCCGCCCCCCAGTGCCACGAAAGCGCGATCAACGCGTGCACGTACGTGCTCTTTACGTTACCCCCCATCCCCTGGATCCTCCGCCCCGACGTGTGCACCACCCGGTTCAGGAGGACTATTTTGCCAGACCCATCGCCAGTCGCGAGCGGGGTGATTTTGGTTTTCTCGAATTTCGGGTTTTTTTCTTCGCCGCCTTTCTCCGGCGGCAGCGCCGCCCACTTACCCTGCGAGCTCAATTCGTGACGGGTTGTGGTAGTGCTAAACGTTGTTCCAACCGCCATGTCGTTTGCGTCAACAGCCGTGTCATCTGTTCCAACAGCAGCGTTGGTTGTTCCAACAGCCGTGTCTTTAGTCGTTCCAACAGTTTTGACCACATCGCCGGTAGTGACACTAGTACACCTTCCCCACCCCGCTTCGTGCAAGCGCACGCAAAGATCGGCGTCCTCCATGATGGGCAGGTGTTCGTCGAACCCGTGGACTTTCCAAAACGATTCGGCGTCGCAAAACATAGCCTGGGATAGGTAACACAAAGTGTCAGTACATATTGTATATCGCGATGTATGGACAACAGTCACCAGCTGAGAGGTAAAACAGCGTGTCCTCGGATTTGGGAAAGCCCCAACGCGTACCTGGTCGCCGAATAAAAGCCGGAGGCCGTTTTTAAACCGCACCGGCGCGAACAGGAGCGGGGCGTAGTAAGTTTTCAACACGTTGTGCAAACTCATGGCCCAGTAGGTTTTGTTTTTGGTTTCTATCAGGCTTACGAAACCGCCGCACACGACTCTGGAGTCGGCAACAAACGCGTCACTTATGTTACCTATCACGTCGTGGTGCGGGAACGTGTCGGCGTGCAGGAAAAGGAGCTTACGATACATAAAAGAAAGTGTCAGTCTTTCGGACCGCGTGGGTGAGTAAAAGTCGGGCGTAATCGGGCCTCCACAGTGTGCCTGGATTTGGGAAAGCCCCAAGGCCGTACCTGTTTTCCTTTCGCGACGTTCGCGCCCGCGTTCATCTGCGACGAGCGCCCTCTGTTCCCCTTGACGATTTTGACATCAGGGAAGTTAGCCTTGATTATTTGCTCGGTTGCGTCGGTACTGTCGCCTATTGCTACTATTATCTCCAGGGGAGCCGGGTCCAGGGACCGAAGACGCGAAAGCAACGAAGCGATTTGCGCCGACTCGTTCAAGGCGGGGATCACGATGGAAACGGAGTTTTGGCTTTTTTCATCGCTGGTCGCCATTCGGGTTCCATTTGTCTCTTTGTCGGTACGCGTTGACTCGTCCTTTGACTCGTCGTAAGAGCTTACTGCCGAGGAAGACGTATGGTCACGTGCCTCTGCGTGTGTCGTGAGTTGTCCAGTACACTCGTCGTCGTCGTCATTGAACCAGCCGCGGGCGACCGCCGGCGCGAGGGTGAACAATAATATTTTTGTTTCTTTTTCGGGACCATCCCCACAGTCATCACCATTACCATTACCATCACCATTATCGTCACCACCGCCACCACCGTCGTCCCCACCGCTGTTGCCGAAGAGCCCATAGGCGTGGTCATCACTCGTCACGCACTCGATGCCGTGTTTGTCGTGCTCGCCGTGGTACCCCAAACACCGTGCACCCCGTCCGGCAATCGTTCTCGAGAAAGAGGTCCACGACACCGCCCGTTTTCTGCGCGCGACTCGTGCGTTTGCAAAGAACGTGTTAGCACGGACACCGACACCGGCGCCGTCTCCGTGTTTGCCTCGCACCGCCACCGCACAGCACGTCTGCGTCGCGCATGGCAGGGACATGGCCCGCGCGCGTGGTGACTGATGCGAGGCGGCGATGGTGACTAGATGACAACCGAATTTGCAAAACCGGATTTCGAAAGAGTCGTTGGCGTTTCTCGTGAATTCGTCCGCGCCACAAAAAAACGTCTTCTTGGGACGCGCCAAATCACACCCGCCCGCGCAGAAGGACTCTCCGCGCGTCACCTACGCACGCGACGCGCATCGCGCCCGTGGGTTCGCAGTAAGACTCACGAGGTCGCGCGTACGACTCTTGTTGCTCACGCCGCACCACACGCCATGTTTGTGGAAGAGGTGTGCATTGATGGGTTCAAGTCGTACGCGCGACGCACCGTGGTGCCGTCGTTCGACCCGCTGTTCAACGCCATCACCGGGTTAAACGGCAGCGGCAAATCGAACATCCTAGACGCGATTTGCTTCGTACTTGGGATCACGAACCTGAGCCAGGTACGTTGTGGACGGACGGACCCGTGGCCGTGGCACCGTCTCTTCTCGCGACAAGTTCCCCTTTTCGCCAAACGGCCGGCCAAATCTGACCCGAATCCAAAAAAAACACATCCGCAGGTCCGCGCCGCGTCCCTCCAGGAGCTCGTGTATAAACAAGGCCAGGCTGGTGTGACGAAAGCGAGTGTTTCCATCGTGTTCAACAACTCCGACCGAACCAGAAGCCCGGTGGGGTACGGTACGTGTGTGTTTCCCAAATCCTGACACGCTGTTGGCGCGTACGAGACTGACGTTTTTTTTTACATTCACAGAACACTGCGAGCAAATCACGGTCACGCGGCAGATTGTTATCGGCGGGCGGAACAAGTACTCCATCAACGGCCAAACCGCGCAACCCACGCGAGTACAGAACCTGTTCCACTCCGTGCAACTCAACGTGAACAACCCGCACTTTTTGATCATGCAGGGCCGTATTACGAAGGTGCTGAACATGAAACCGCCCGAGATTCTCGGGATGCTTGAGGAAGCCGCCGGTACCAGGATGTACGAGAACAAAAAAGAAACGGCGTTGAAAACCCTGGACAAAAAGCAAACCAAGGTTGACGAAATAGACAAGCTTCTTGAGGAGGAGATTTTACCCACCATCGACAAGCTGAGGAAGGAACGCGGCGAGTACATGGCCTGGGCGTCCGGCAACGACGCGCTTGAACGGCTAAGGTACGTAATGCGCATTTCCCAAATCCTGACACACTGTTTGCCCATACAACAAGCTGACACTTTTCTTTTCCACAAAAGGCGGTTCGTGATCGCGTTTGAGTTTGTCAACGCCACGGCGGCGAACGCGTCGTCGGGCGGCGGCGTTGCGGAGGTACGTATTTTGCATTTCCCAAATCCGACACACACTGCTTTATCTCTCAGCCGGTGACCTTTCGGACCGATTACGGTGACCTTTCGGACCGATTACGGTGACTGTTTGTCCATACACCGTCCAATACACGCCCAACACGGGACTGACACTTTTCGTGTGACAATCACAGTTACGCGCCGCGATTGCCGACCTCACCGAACGCGCGGCGGACCGAACAAGCGAGCTTTGTGAGTTGAACAAACAGACCGCGAAGCTTGAGTTAGAGCAACAGAACTGCCAAGGCGGCGAGACGAATCGTTTGACTCAAGAAGTGGATGCTCTTTCCAAAGCCCTGGTTAAAGACGACGCGCAGTTGAAACACAAAAAAGTTGAGGTTACGAAAGAAAAAAACGCGGCGCAAAAGTTGCGGGGCGAAAAACTCGCTCACGAAAACGAAGCCAAGGCTGAGTCCGAGCGGCTCGAGGCGCTTGAACAGAGTCACGTCGCCATGAAACAAACCGCGATACAAGCGGAAACGAACTTTCACGTTGCGGAAACCACGTTGAGGGGCGTTGAGTCGGGGACCGGCGCGGGCGGCGACGGGAACAAATCCCTGCAAACGCAGCTCGCGGACGTCACGTCCGCTTTGGGCGAGTGCACAACGCTGGAAAAGAACTGCGCGATGAAAACCAAGCACCTCACCAAGGAGCTCGTGGGCGCTCGCGGTAAGGTCGCGGTGATGCAGAAGCAAGGGGGCAAGCTGGTGGAGGACGTCGCGAAGGTGCGGGTTTTTCCCAACTCCAAATCAAAAGACTCCCTGTTTTATCTCTCAACTGGTGACTGTTTGTCCATACATCGCGATATACTCGTCCTTCCGAAGGGACGGTTATCACCTCTGACTGTTTACGTAATACACGTTACGACCGACTGACACTTTATTTTCCACAATCAGGCGGAGGCGGCTCACATAAAAGCCCAGACCGAGTTCGCGCAACACCCCGGGGCTAATGCGTCGGCTGAATTACCTCGCCTGGAGCAAACCGCAGATGCGGCTGACGCATCTCTCCGAAAAGCCCAGGAGCAGGTGGACATTTTGAACGGCCAGCTATCCGGTTTGGACTTCAAGTTTTCAAACCCGGAGAACAAGTTTGACCGGTCGAAAGTCAAGGGCGTCATCGCCAAGCTGATGACCGTTACAGACCCGGCGATGGCCACGGCGCTTGAAGTCGTGGCGGGGGGTAAGCTTTACCAGGTTGTGGTTGACACCGCGGATACCGGTAAGTTGTTGCTTGCGAAGGGCAAGCTCCAGAAGCGCGTAACGATCGTGCCGCTTAACAAGATTGACGGCCGCGGGGTTTCGGCGCAGACGGTCGCGGCGGCTACCAAGGTCAGCGGCGGCGACGCGCGGCTCGCGCTATCGTTGGTCACTTACGACGAAGATTTGCAATCCGTCATGTCCTACGTGTTCGGCAAGGCGTTCGTGTGCCGGGACACGGCCACCGCGCGAGCCGTCGCGTTTGACAATAACGTACTCACCAACTGCGTCACCGTGGAGGGAGATTTGCTCAACCCCGGAGGTCTGTTAACTGGTGGCAGTAGGAACGGCGGCGTGAGCGTTTTGGCGAAGCTTCATGCGCTGCAGCAAGCGGAGCTTGATTTGGAGTCTTTGCAGAAGACGTACGCGGACGCCAAGGCGGTTTTGATTGAAACGCAGGCCCTATCAAAACAAGCGTCATCGCTGGAATCCATCGTTGACCAGTCAGGACACGCTTTGACCATTGTCAAGGAGAAACTGCAAGGCAGCGAATCCGCGCAGGTCGTGGCGAAGGTTGTGGAGCTGGAAGCGAGCTTGAAGAATTGCCAGGACGAAAGCGCGGAAGCGATCGAGGCGAAGGCGGAGTTGACGAAAAAGCAAGACGTGTTGAAGGCCGAAATCTCGTCCTTCGCCTCGGAAAGGGAGGGACGACTGGCGCTCGCCAAGAAAGCAGTCGCCGAGTGCAAACAAGCACTTACCGACGCGAGAGGTAAAATCAAATCCGCGGAGTCCGAGATGACCGCCGCCGCCGTGGCGCGGTCGACAAATGCGGCGGAGCAAAGCTCGATTGACGAAACAATCGCGGCGGCGGATTGTTCCGTTGAATTTCTCGAGTCAGAACTCAAGGAACTGGAAGGGGTCGTGCTTGAGAGAAACGCACAGCTGTGCGTCGTGAGTCAGGAGTTGACGAAACGCAGGGAAGAGGCGAAAGAGGTTCACAAAGCGCAGCTGGCGGTCCAGTCTCAAAAAGCCAAAATCGCGAAACGCGGCGAGGAGGACGAGATTTCGAAAAAGCAGCTGCTTCACAAAATCTCGCGGGCGGAAAAAGACGCGAACGACTCGAAAGAAAACCTGGCGCGGTTACTCGACGAGCACCCTTGGATCGAAAGCGAATCCAACAAGTTCGGTGTGGCTGGCAGCGAGTACGACTTCACGGCGAAAGACCCGGTGAAAGCGACTGCTGAGTTGTTAACTCAAGAAGAACGGCAGCACTCGGTGGCGAAGCGCATCAACAAAAAAGGTTCGTGTCGGGGGTTTCCCAAATCCCGCCGACTGTTTACTGTTTACTACATGCATCACAATCACGACTATTTGCTCATACAAGTTACGAAAGTTACGAACATTACTACGCACAGCACAAATAAGACTGTTTGCTCATACGGTACACGGAAGGGGCTGACACTTTTCTTTTCCAAAAAAAGTAATCGCCATGTTCGACAAAGCCGAGAGCGAGTTCAAGGCGCTTCAGGAAAAGCGGCGGATCGTTTTGAACGACCGGAGTAAAATCGAGTCCGTGATACACGAACTGGACGAGAAGAAGAAAGAGGCGCTTCAGGTTACGTGGGAAAAAGTCAACGCGGATTTTGGGAGGTACGGGCCTTTCCCACTCAGCACGTTCCACCTCCCTGGTTGGTTGCCCACACAAGACTGACACTTTCGGCTTTTATCGGTCAGTATTTTTTCCACCCTACTGCCGAGCACCAGCGCCAAGCTCGATCCGCCCGAAGGCGAGTCTTTCCTAGCCGGGCTGGAAGTTAAAGTCGCGTTCGGCGGGGTTTGGAAGGAAAGCCTAACTGAACTGAGCGGAGGCCAGCGGTCGTTACTCGCGCTTTCGCTGATCCTCGCCTTGCTGTTATTCAAACCGGCGCCGATTTACATTCTGGACGAGGTACGCGCGGGCGGGGTTTCCCAAATCAAAAGCCTCCCGACTGTTTGCCCATACGTGTCCTGCGAAGGGCGCATCTCCTCTGCCTGTTTGCCCATACGTGTCCTGCGAAGGGACCCTCTCCTCTGCCTGTTTGCCCATACAACACTGACACTTTGTTTGTTTTATCAAACAGGTCGACGCGGCGCTGGATTTAAGCCACACGCAAAACATCGGAAGAATGATCCGCGCGCACTTCCCGTACTCGCAGTTCATCGTGGTACGTTTTTGTGTATGGTTTTCAACAACATTGGTTTCCGACTGTTTGCTCCCACACTCGCTTTCCGGGTTCCTTCCGGGTTCGAACCAACCACGTGCTCTCTACCTCACACGGCACCGTCCGTACTCGTGTTTAACCACCTCTCCCTCTAAAACGCGTTACCACGTGACTGTTACCCACAACCAAAAAATCAAAACAGGTCTCCCTGAAAGAAGGCATGTTCAACAACGCGAACTGTATTTTCCGCACGAAGTTCGTGGACGGGGTTTCCACGGTTACGCGAACGGGTAAGGGCCTTTCCCACTGAACACGTTCCGCCTACGCGATTGCCCATACTCGTACCAGAAGCGACGGTTATCACCTCTGCCCAATACCCTAACTGTTTACGTAATACACGTTACGAGAGACTGACACTTTACTTTTTTTTCATCGTATCAGTACCTGCGTTGAAGAACTCGAGTCAGAACACGGCGGATGACTTGAAAGGCGCGGCGGGGGTGAGTGACGGCGCCGCGGCGAAACAACGGCGACGAGCGGCGGCGGTTGGGGCGAGCAAGGAGAACGCAGACTGATTTGAGGGTAGTTTTCGGGAGGAGTGGTAACGCCTACTCGGAGGAGTAGTGTTACTAGGAGCAGTAGTAACACCTACCAGGAGGAGTAGTAATACTAGGAGTAGTGTCATACTACCTACTAGGTGTGGTTTGTGCAAACGGGATATACCGGGATCGAGGGTTGTAATGGGTAGAGAGAGACACTTTGCGTTTTTGCACCTTTTTCCACGCTCTTCGCCTCACAACGGTTTTTTATTATTATTATTCGCTTTTGGTGTTTTTACAAATCGTGGCGAGATCTACACACACGTCGACGCGCTTGTCGTGCGTTACCCCACGTGTCCCCAGAGTTTGTCACTCCGCGCGGTGCGTTGCGCTGACTACGGACTGTGCGCGGGCGTACCCTGAACCCCGAACCCGGAACCCGCCAGAAGCCATGACTTCGTCGTTCCCGCTTCTGACCGGGGATGGCACGTTGGAGACACAAAAACTCGTCTCGTTTCTCGCCGCGAACGGCGCGGACCAGTGGAACAAGCACTACGTCGTCGTGGCGGTGATGGGCCCGCAGAGCAGTGGGAAGAGTACGTTGATGAACCACGTGTTCGGTACTGAATTTACCGAGATGAACCACGAAAAAGGAAGGAGTCAGACCACGCGAGGGGTTTGGATGGCACGCGCGGAAAAGCCAAACTCGTTCGATTCAACCGACGCCAACAAAGGACCGAAACCGATCCTGGTCCTCGATTTGGAAGGCACCGACGGCCGAGAACGCGGCGAGGACGACACGTCCTTCGAAAAGCAAACCGCGCTGTTCGCGATGGCCAGCGCTGATGTGCTGATGGTGAACATGTGGTGCAACGACTTGGGGCGGGAAGTCGCGAGCGGCAAGCCGCTTTTGAAGGTCGTTTTTCAGGTACGCACGTAAGGCTTTCCCAAATCCAGACGCTGTTTACCGCCCCGATCGTGACTGTTTGCACACCATAAGGTCGAGTATACGGCCGTCATCCAAAGGAAGCGCACTACATACCGCGCACACGCACTGTTTGCCGATTGTCCGCCCGTACGCGACTGTTTGCCCGCTGTTTGCCAATCGCCCAGCGCAGTACGCCCACGTACTCGCCGACTCGCGACTTACCTCTTTTCTTTCCCTGACGCAGGTCAACCTGAAACTGTTCACGCCGAAAAAGACCACCTTGTTGTTCGTGATCCGGGATAAATCGCGAACCCCGGAAGATAAGCTGCTTGAAACGCTAACCGAAGACTTGTCGCGGATCTGGGCGAGCATCACGAAACCGGAGCGGCACGCGCGATCCAAGTTTACCGATTTCTTCGACTTGAAGGTACGGCCGTACGGGCTTTCCCAAATCCGACCGCACACTGTTTGCCCATACTCGTCCTGCGAAGGGACGTCTTACCTCTGCCCTCATGCCCTGACTGTTTGTCCATACATCGCGATATACAAGACTGACACTTTGTTTTACCTATCGCAAAGTTCGTGGCGCTTTCGCACTTCGAACACGCGCACGAGCAATTCGTTTCTGACTGCGACGCTTTACGCGAAAAGTTCTTCACCGACGAGACTGAGACTAACAACCCACACAACGCACCTGTTGCGCGCCAGACTTCGGAACCTACCGTCCCGGCTTCAGGCTTGGCCGTTTCCCTACGCGAAGCCTGGAAAGCCATTCAAGAAAACAGGGACCTCGATTTGCCCAAGCACGGCGTGATGGTCGCGACGGTGCGGTGCGAAGAAATCGGCGGGGAGATTGTTGAACGCGTAGTTAGTGGTAAGAAAATGGTAAACCTGGTGGAGTTGGCGGAAAAGAGCGACCCGGGTACTGCTGGTATTTCCTTAGGCGCGAAGGTCGCCGAGATACTGAACGAAAGCTTGCTAAAGTACGACGAAGAGGCAAGTATTTCCCACCCACCACATTCCGCAGACTGATTGCCCATACAAGACTGACTTTTTTTTTTTACAATCTCAGGCAAAGTTTTTCGACCCAGAAATCGCGCGCGCGAAACGGAAAACGCTGACGCACAAAATTCGCAAGTTAGCGGCGCCCGCGGTTTCGGTTCGGTTAAAGAAAGTGAGCGGGTTTCTTTTGAAAAATGCGTCCTCCAAAGTTGGCAACAAGGGGAATGTTTCATTCAGCGAGGTCAGTCAAGGTTTGCTTGCCGATTCCACCAAGGCGTGGTCCGACACGGTCGCCGACGCGTGTCCGAAAACTTTGGAAAGCGAAACCGACGAAGAAGATGACGACGAAGACGCTATTACCGCCCAAATCTCTTTGATCGCCGAAGCCTTCACCAAGGATTTGAACCTGGTCATCACCACCGCGCGGCGCGAGCGCATCTCCGGGTGCGTTTCCGTTTTGGAAAAGCAAGCGGAACGAGGTACGGAGCTTTCCCAATCACCGCGCTCCGCCGACTGATGGGCCCGATTACCCTGACTGTTTACGTAATACACGTCACGAGAGACTGACACTTTCGGCTTTTATCGTATCAGCCGTCGCGGCCGCGGTGGACGCCGCGCTGGACGACGGCTCGCACGACTTGTGGGACGGTATCAACGAGTCGGTTGGCAAACAGTGCGCGAAAACGGTAAAGGCCTTGGCCTCAGCCTTGGGCGGGTTTAAGGTGTCACAACAGGAAGTGAGTGACTTGCGTGTTTCTTTAACCGCGAAGACCCACGTCGCCGCGGAGTTAAAAATCAAAGACGTCACGAGCGACACGAACGTCGTGACCTTGATGAAGAACCAGTTTTCGAAATCCTTCAGCAAAGACAGCCGCGGGTTACCCAAAGTGTGGCGAGCCGAGGATGACGTCGGGAAACAAAACAACGCCGCACAGAAACAAGCCGTGCGGGTGCTGGCGCTTCTCAGTGTCAACAGGCTTATTGGGGATTTGTATGCGCAAACAGCCGTAGGAACGGGAGGAGGTGACAAGAGTGACGGGCGCGCGACGAGTGACAAAAGCAAAGCTGCCGAAACCGAAGCGCGATCGATGGCGGCGATTGAACAGACTTTGGTGGACCACTTCGTTCCCAAAATCGGGGACGAAGACGACGAAACCATTGGCACTAACGCGCAACCAGTCACAGAAAGAAAGAAGTACCCCACCGAATGGGAAGGCGTGAGCGACGCGGACAACAAAGTCTTGCTCGATCCCGGGCGGTGTCGGCAAATTTGGAAGCGGTTCGAAAGCGACGTGCAGTACGTGGTGTCGCAAGCCGTCGCGGCGCGGGACGCGGCGAAACGCGGCGGCGGGAACCAGGCCCCGGTGTGGATGTACTTCGCGTTGTTGATGCTGGGGATGGACGAGGTGTTTTGGCTCGTACGGAACCCGGTTACGTTGTTGTTTCTGGTTTTGCTTGGTTTGTTTCTGAAGGCGGTGTATCAAAGGATGGACGCGGAAACGGCGATGCGGATGGGGTTCGTGCCTGGGATTATGTTCCTCGCCACGAAAGTCGTCCCCGCGGTGTTAGGCGTCGTCGCAAAGCTCGTGGAGGACGGGAGGGACGCGCACGGGCTGAGGCGGGATGAAAGCACTACGGGGGTCGGTGGGAACGCCGGCGCGTCGCCGGCGGCGAAACGAGCCGGCGGCGACGCCACTAGCGCTCGCGTCGGGGTTTCGTCGGAAGGCGTTTCCCAGCGGCGCGCGGGGACGAGCACGATGATGTACCCGGGAGAGTAGGTGGGATTGCGTAGGAGTGGTGTGGGTACTTTTGTAATACTTGTTACTTGTGTGAGGATCTTTTAGATTTGTTGCTGTGTTCCTTTCAGAGTCAATGCTCAATACATTTTATTTCAGATCTTCGAAATCCAATTTACTAACATCGCCTTTCACCTACTCCTACTCCTCCTCTGGCACCCCCACCACCACGCCCTTGGCCCACGCGAAGCTCTCGTCGCCGATCATCCAGAACAAACCGAACCCCGCGGTGGCGCCCCAGCCCGCGAGGCCGGTTAGGGTTTTCACGGGGGGCATCATACGAACGGGGACCACGTTGTACATGGACTTGGGGATGAACATCTCCGCGATCTCGCGCATTGTGAGAGGGATTTGCTTTTTTTACTCTACTGCAGGTGGGGACGATATTTTGGGATGGATGATTTGGTTTGGGGATGGGGAATGGTGGTGTGGCGTGGGGTTCCGCGGATGCGCGATGACGTAAAGTAAGAAGGTTTACCAGAGTGGATGGAACGGGTTTGGGGTTTTGGTCAGACTTTGAGGTGTGCGTGCGTGGCTGCCGGGTAGGGGTTTGCTAGGGGTACGCTTGGGTCCTTGGGAGAAAAACAAGGGGGCTGCCCGCGGTCACCCCCCCCCGATCAATCCCGCGGAAGACACCAGGTCCCGCGACTCGTGGTTTCTACCATACCGCGTTGGGAAACTTCGCGGTGCGCCGATTCAGGTACCGTGACGCATCGCGACGTACCTGGAGAGACCGTCCGCGTGCGCGTGGGAAGCAATGACGAGGAGTCTGTGATCCCGCGCGGTCGCGGACCAACAGCTTCGCTGGAGACGAGATTTTTTCAGATTTTGACATTTTGAGAACAGAAGAGACCTCGCTCAACAAATCACGTTACAACTCGAGCAGCGCTCGTCCACTGACAACCAAGAATACCCCCCACCCATCCCCCCCCACGTAATCACGCGTTGAATATGTAGAGCGAGTTGCTCGCCGCGCACGCCACCGCGTTTTCAAGAGGGTGCCACGCCATGTGTAGGATCTTGGGGTTGGGAAAAAAAAGGTCAGTCTCGCCGGAGTCTCGCGCTGGGCGATTTAAACACCGCGAGTAAACAGTCGGCGGACTCGGGGGTGCACTTATTGTAGTGGTGAGACTTGCGTGAGTGCACTGCATACAGGGCATCAAGCAGTCGGAGGGATTTGGGAAATACAAGAAAATACAAGACGCACCTTTGTGTTGAAGTCGGGTTGCGTGGGCGAGGCTGAGGCGCCCAGCAGCGAAGCCGCGGAGGCAACACTTTCGCCTCGGGGCGACGACGACAGAAACCCCCCTCCCCCCGCTCGCGGGCTGGACGACTGCGACCCCGCCCTCCCCCCCCCTCCAGATATACTTTTACCAGAAGAAACGCCGCCGCTGGTAACACCCTTCGCCGCCCGGCGTAACCGCTGCGGGTCTTTCGTGACTTCGAACGTATCGCTCACGCCGGTCGCGGCGTCAAAACAACGGAACTGGTTCCCGTACGACCCCGTCGCGACGTTCGACCCGCCGCCGTTAGGCGCGCACTGGAACTTGTCGAAAATCAGGTCGCTTTCGTACAAGTCGCAAAGTTTCGACCGCAAGTGCTGATACCAAACAAAGAAAGCGTCAGTCTCGAGTATCGCGCGGTGTGGACAAACACTCACCAGCTTGGGTGTTGCGCGCGTGTCGCGTAAACAGGCAAAGCAAAGCATCCGGTACCGACCGTCCCGTTCCGTCCTCCGTCCTTCGCAGCACGACTACGTCGCGACGGCCTTGTCGACAGTCACAGGCGCGTTGCGGGTAAAACGCGGTGCCGCCGGATTTGGGAAAGCCCCGCACACGTACCTCGTGCACGCAAAACGTGTTTACGGGCGCGCTTTCGTTCCGCAGGTCCCAAAGTTTCAGGTTCAAGTAATCGCGGCTTAACAGGAACCTGCCGTCCGCGGAGAACTTCACGTCTGGGTCCCGATAAAACGCCGAAAAGGTCAAACGTGTTTCGAACCGCGCGTGTTACGTAGCTACGGGCTCCCCAATCGGCATCCGGTAATACCATTCCCGTCGCAGGACGCGTATGGACAAACCGCGTGTGTGTGTGGGAGTCTGTGATTTGGGAAAGCCTGGCCCACACGTACCTGAGATGCTCGCGATGATCTCCGAAAAGAACGACTTCGTCCCGGGCGCCTCCGGGGATTCAAACATCTGCGCGTGGTTTTTACAAAGCGCGTTTCGCCGCATATCCGCCACCCGGATGCTTCCTTTGGATGACGCGTACGCGAACAGGTGGCAATGATCGGGGTGGAACTCTGCGCTTGTTACCACCTCGGTCAAATCCTCCATGTTCTCAGGTTTAATGTCAACAATCGTAAACGCCTCCGCCTCCCTTTCCAAGTGCCACAAGTTAATCCTCAAATCATCCGCACTTATGTACGTCTCGCAGTCCGAGTTCACGGACAGACTGTTGATGTGGTACGCGTGTGCGTTTCCAAACTGCTTCCGGCACTTCGCGCTGAACACCTTCTCCGCGGCACAGACGCTTGGCATTCTTAAAGCGCCCGTGAATGAGTACGCGTTGACGTTGTCCCCGGTGTCCCCCAATCCGCTCATGGGGGCGTGGTGCGTGCTCTTGTTGGGTGTGTTCGGACCCCGGATACCCCCCCCCAACCCACCCGGGTTCGAACCGCCACCCCCCTCCCCTCCCCCCCGCTTCGCCTGTTCCGAATCTAAATTGAAATCCGAAACGCACTGCAGTTGTTTCTCGAAAACTTTCCACAGCTTTATGGTTTTGTCGTTCGTGGATATCAAAAACCGCGAAGAATTAGCGCCTTGGTGACACCACCGCAACGTGTTGATTTTCTCCTCAATCTCAAGGCTCTTCAAGTAGTCAAACTCGGGTTCGTGGGATTGGAACTCGGTGAGGTACCTGCGCTTGTGATAAAAAAGTGGTTAACGTCGCGTGTCGGGCGTGTGTTGGACGTGTATTGGACGATGTATGGACAACAGTCAGGGTAATCGGTATGTGTATTGGACGTGTATTGGACGATGTATGGACAACAGTCAGGGTAATCGGTATGTGTATTGGGCGTGTATTGGACGATGTATGGACAGCAGTCACCGTAATCGGTCGGAACAGTCGCCCGTAATCGGGCCTCCACAGTCACCAGCGTCAGAGGTAAAACGGGCGGTGTCCCCGGATTTGGAAAACGCGCGGGACGTACCGGTACTCCACCGGGTCGGGTTTTTTTTTTTGTCCATTGAGATCGTTTTTCTCGGCATCGCGATTACGCTCATCGCCGCGCATTGTTTCCAGACTGGTTTTGCTGTGTCGCAGCCGCTCAAACAGCACCACCCGCCCGCCCCGGTCCCCAGTCGCGAGGTGCTCGCCGCTCTTGTCGAACTCCACGGCGCTTATGATGTCGGCTGGGGGTAGGGTTGATGTGGTGTTCGGGGTGAAGGTGGGAGACGGTGAGTGCAAACTTTTGACGGAGCGAGGAGGCACCGTTTGGGGGCGTCCGGCAAGGAAGCGGGCGGGTCGTGTGTGGTGCGTCGCGTGCGTTGTAGGGTGAGTACGTTTCGACACAAAGCACGGCGTGCTCTCCGGGAGCGTGGTCACGCCCACCCTCCGCGTCGTCGTGTTCCACGACCCAAACACGCGGTCCAAACGGGTGGACGTGGAGATGGGGTCACGGCGAGAAAAGTGACGGCGGTGCGTAAAACCGCGAACGACCGATCAGTGAAATGGGTCCTCCCTCCTCGACCTACCATCTTGCACCTCCTCCCCAGGAGTTCTCTCTCCGAAAACCTGCGAGAAACCCCAGTTTAGTTCCCCGGGGGAGGGGTCGCCGGGCGTCATCGAGGGCGATCGCCACGTCGCGAGACTGGCGAGACCGCGGAGGTGTGGCACCCAATGAATGGGCGGGGTAACCTCTTCAAGTGAAGAAACCCTGCCGAGCCGAAAGGAAGCGAGCCTGACCAAAAGGACGCGAAATGCGCTTTTGCGGCGACGCGGATTTCGAGAATTTATGATGACGAGGACGATCGCGGCCTGTCAAAAACTTCTGGCGGTGCCGTGCAAATGCACCGGACGCGTACCGGTACAGTAGAGGCTTTTGGTTACAAGCAAAATGACGATGTGAAAGAATCGTTTCCCAAATCCAACGCGTTGGACAAAATAACCACCTTTGTCTGCGCGCGTCGCTCGACAGACCCGCGGGCGCGTGACGTCAGTACCCGTGGATTGCATTCACGTCTTTGCGCGTGCGTATTCGTGGTCATTTCCTCGTGGTGACCCACCACCAAAAATGGCCCGCGGCGGCGTGAGCGACGGCGCGAACCCCAGCTCGGGAAGGGCGGTCTCCATGCTGTTTTTCGCCAGCTTCGTCGCCATCCTCTTGGCGTGTCTTCTCGCCGTGGGCGTGGTGCACGTGTACTGGACCCGGTTACGGAACCGGTTACGAGTGGAACACGAACTCAGGGAAGCCCGGGATGTCATGATGAATGACCCGTGGGCGGTCCGGGAGGGACACGTAGCGCGGAGGGCGAGGGAGGACGGCACCGGGTCAAATGGGTCAAACAGAGGCGGCTCCGCGAAGGACGGCAGCGTGATCCGAGGCTACATGTTCGGCGTGTTCGTGTTGAACCCGAGCGGGAGCTTTTCTTTCGGGTCGAGCAAAATAGTGACCAACGAACTGGAGGTCAAGGCGCGACAAACGAAAGCGCGCGAGACGGAGGCGGCGATCGTTTTCGCGGCGCTTGAAGCGCGCGCGCGGCTAACCGCGATGGGCACGGAGATGGCGAGCGTTAGTCACGACTTTAGGGAAACGACGTACAGTCACGGTCACCTCACCGTAAACGTCGGAGCGTCGCCAACCGAAACCGCGCAGTCGCCGCTGAGGGACCCGTGGGCGCCGGACAACGATTCGCAAACGCCGACTTCCGCTTTGTTCGGCACCTCGGAGGGGTGGGAACCGGGAGGAGTGACGACTCCTGACACACGGGACGCGAGTGTGGGGTCACATTCGGAAGATTCGCGGACGTTGTAGTTTGTAGTCTAAAACCATTTAAACCTCATAGAACTCACAAAATATACTCACAAAAGCCGGTCCGAGTTTGTGGGCATGCGGAAGAACACGTTGAGGGGCGCGATCGGCGCTGACGGGGGCGCTCGCGGCATCGGAGGCGCAACTACCGCGGAAGCTTCGTCGTCGCCGTCTTCGTTGGCCAGGGTTAGCGCCAGCGCGGCTTCTTTCTGGGCTCGAGATTTCGCCTCCTGTAGCGCTTTGGTTTTCTCATCGGGAAAAATAGCGGGGTGCCTGATTGTAAAAGATAATTTAAAGTGTCAGTCTCTTGTAATGTGTGTGAGTAAACAGTCAGGGAGTCTTGTATGGGCAGAGGTAATAGTCCCTTCTTGTACGAGTATGGGCAATCGCAGAGGCGGAACGTGGTGATTGGGAAAGGCCCTTACCTCATGACGAACAGAATCCCGGCGCTGACTCCAAACTTGACGGCGGCCGGGCTGACTATGGTGAACAGCGTCTTGACCACGATTCCCATGACCACCTTGACGAAGAACCGCGTCACCACCTCGACGTACACCAACGCCCAGGCGGTGACTAAAATCAGACACAGAAAACCCGCGGTTACTCTGGGCTCTTCCCAAGTCAACAGCCCCGCGACTCGCTCTAAACAAGAAGCGGCTTGGTCCAACACGGTTTGCGACATCGTGATCATGGCGAACACGTCGTCCATTTGCTTTTGCAGCGCCGCCAAAGGGTTGAGGGATTCCCACGAAAACGTTTCCTTCGGCGCGTCCGCCTTCGCCTTCGCCTTCGCCGCTTTCTCCTTCGCGGCTTTTTTCTCGCTCAAAAGCTTCGCCTGCGTCGCCTTGGCGTCTTTCTCTTCCTTTGAAAGACCTAAAATTTCCTTAGCCTCCGCCTCCGCTTTCTTGGTCTCCTCTTCTTCAAATTTCTTGGTCTCTTCTTCTTTTAGTTTCTTCACCCGTTCCTCTTCCTCGGTGGGAGGCGCGAAAGGTAAGCCCTGGGACAGCCACTCGTCCGCGGTGCACCGCTCCAGCACGCGCTGGTACCGCCCCGGGAATTTCGCGAGTGACCACAGCGCAGTCGCGAGCAGACAGGTCGGGGCGAACATGTTCGGGTAATACACGAGGTACACGATCCAAACCTGCATCAAGGCGGTCACCGGAATGCTTTGCCAAGACAAAGAATAGGTGAGCCCTTTGGAGATTCCGTCGAAACCTGAATGTAAAAGCAAAGTGTCAGTCCTGTATGGGCAAACAGTGGTGGGATTTGGGAAATACAATACTTACCAGCCACCACGCGCTGTATACGAGCGATTGAACTCTTGATGCTCCCGATGTTCACCTCGTGTTTCCCAAACTCCAGCATTTGCTTTGACGCCGATTCAGAAACAGGGGGCGAGGCGTTTTTCAGTTTCAAAACCACGATCTCTTTCTGCGCTTTCGTGACCTTCTCCCTCTCCTCGTCCTGAATAAATAAAAGAAAGTTTCAGTCTTGTATGGGCAAACAGTCGGCGGGATTTGGGTTACTGAAAGGCCGTACCTTCATGGGCGCGAGGTACCACTTTTCGGGAAGCGCCGGGGTCATGTACTTCGCCGCGACTTTGCTTCCGCCGGCGTGGTAGTCGAACTGAAGTCCCAACTCCAACAAACACGTCTTCTTCACGACTCCTGATGACGGGTCTTGCGTCATGAGCTGGAACTTCGAGCTGTACCGCACGCCGTCCTCCATGCAGCTCAGCTGGAGTTTGACTCTGCCTAGGTACTTCGCGGTCGCCGCATCGCCTTCGAAAAGCGCCACCGTTACGCGTTCTCCGGGCTCGAACACGGGGTACCGCAACCTTTGGTTCCACCTCGGTTTGTTACTACCCTCCACGTTCGGCGTGCGACTCCAGTACGGCCCGCACTTCACGACGCAGTGCGTGGTGGTTTTGTCGGAGAAACCCTCCGCGCCTAACACGTCCACCACCAACCTTCCTACTTCGCAAGACGTGTCGCCGCCGTGCAGGTGCTCGAAGTATTCCTGCGATTGGGAAAGAAAAGTGTCAGTCTTGTGTTGGGCGATGGGTGGGTGTACTATATTGGGCGTGTATTGGACGATGGCCTGGTCAACAGTCAGGGTAATCGGTCTGAACAGTCACCAGCTGAGAGATAAAACAGCGCGTTTGTGATATACTTGTAAGAGAGGCCAGTACTGGTAAAAGTTACCAGTAGTGCACTTCCTTTTAATAACTAGTGTACTCAAACAGTCATGAACGGGGCGGTAAACGCTGTGTCAGGATTTGGGAAACGCAACGCGTACCTCGTCCAAGTACGTCCTGAGATTGTAAAAATAAATGTCAGTCTTGTATGGGCAATCAGTCGGCGGAATGTGGAAATGGGAAATACTTACCTGACTAAGATTTCGCCGTACGCTTCGCCGGCGGCGTTGGTCGTGTTTCCCACTTTATCCACCAAAGTCAGCCATTGTTCAGCCGGGGTGTTTTTCAACCCCTTGTTCACCCTCAACGTAGACACCGGCACGGAAACTTTTCCGATCAAATCGTCGAACGACGTGGCGCCGTCGTAGTCGTACACGCTGTTTTTGTTGAAGAAAACGTCAGTGTTGAGTATGGGTGTACTGTATTGGGCGATGTATGGACAAACAGTCACCAGCTTCGGTAAAACAGTGCACTTGTGATGTATATGTAGAGATGGCAGTGCTGTACTGGTAAGAGTTACCAGTAGTGCACTTCCTTTTCATGACTAGTGGACGTCACGTAGGGGCACCAAACAGTGTAGTTGGGATTTGGGAAAGTCAGAAACACGTACCGCAACTCCAACACATCCGAATACGGCTTCGCCACGATAAAGTTAAACACCCTATCCCACTCCGGGGCGGTGGTGTCGTCGATGTAGTGCGTGGCTTGGCTTTGTTCCGGTTTCATTCCCTTCGGATCCACAAGCGCGACTTACGGTAAATAACAGAAAGTGTCAGTCGCGTGTTGGGCGTGTATTGGACGATGTATGGACAAAAAGACACCAGCTTCAGTCCGAACAGTCACCAGTTGAGAGATAAAACAGTCGTCTATGATTTGGGAAAGCGCAAGGCCGTACCTTCGCAATACGGGTCGCTCCCGCCATCGTCGTCCAGGTTCAAAATGTTTCGGCCTTTTATTATTTCCACCTTTAAAAGAGCCGTGACCGGATCGACGTAGTGCGCCAACGCCTTTGTGACGGAAAAGTGTCAGTCTTGAGTGGCACCAAGTAGAATGTATATCGCGATGTATTGGACGATGTATGGACAACAGTCTGGGTAATCGGTCTGAACAGGCACCAGCTTCGGTAAAACAGTGCGTTTGTGATGTATGTAGTAAACCGTAATTACGGGCGGACAATCGGCAAACAGTGTGCGGTCGGATTTGGGAAACGCAGCCGTCGGTCGTACCTTTTCCGCCTCGACGTCCCTCTTTTTCAGCAGCGGCACACCCGCCACGCGAAAGCACTCGTCGTGCCGGTTACCCACCCACGTCTCAACCTCCACCGCACCCGTGATTTGCCGCTCGCCTTCCCAGAACATCAAGCGCTCTTTAACGTGGTTCAAATCGAAGCTCTTGCTGTCCTCGTGGTCCTTGGGCATCGATACGAGCCTGATCCACTCCCGTCTGCGCTTGCCGGAACCGTTTTGGGGGTTGTCTTTACTTGGTAAATCCCCTTTACCGAGTAAAGGCTTGTTAAAAAGCTCCTTGTCGTGTAACAACTTGGACCCCGGTTTCTTGTTACCAGACTTGGGTGACTTGTTATCCCTCTCGTGTAAGTCGCTTTTTTTACTTTTGAAAATCGCCGTTCGCTCCTGGTCGCCCTCGCCGACCTTGACCCCCGCCATGTTGATCTTTAAGTTTTGCCAGAAAAGTGTCAGTATTGTATGGGCAAAAAGTGTGCTGCGGATTTGGTAAGTGCAACACTTACCTTGCAGTACCCGATGAAGTCGTTCAAGCCGCCAAAGTCTTTGTCGTACACAAGCAACTCCACCTCGTCCGTATCGTCGAGCTCGTCCTTGCCAGGCGGGGCGTTGAAGTGGAAGGTTTCGTCCCAGTTCGGGGTTAGGGTTAACGGTAAGACTCGCGTGGCGCACTCCAGCCCGCGGTACCGCACCACCACGAACGGGTCGCTGGTGTTGCCTGAATGTAAAAGAATAAAAGTGTCAGTCTCCAGTCTTGAATGGGCGAAAAGTGTCGGGATTCGGGAAAGCCCAAACGGCCGTACCTGAATCCATCGCGAGCAACTCCTTCGCCCCGATGATACGCACGAAAAGGCACCGCGACACGACTTGCTCGCAGTCCACCGTGGGTAACCTTGGCGTGGGGGGGATTTTCACCCCGCCTAACCGGGATGCGTCTCGTAAAATGTCTTTCAGCTTTTCGTTTCCGTTTTCGTAGAAATCCATCACCGTGTCGGTGACATAAGAAATTGCGCCGCCGACACCGGAATCGTACTTCTTTTTCTTACCCCCAGAAGACGACCCTTGCCCTCCCTTCGTAGCCCTGTCATTCACCGCGAAGTTGGGACGCTCACCCGTGGTGAGCTTGTACGTCGAGACTATCAAGTCGTACGGCTTTTGGCTTTTCGTGAATTGCAAATCCAGGGATTTCGTCTTTTTGTACTGCAACTTCAGTGTCAACGCCGAGGTCGCGTCCAGCGCGTCTAAATCGCGTCGCTTGATGCCAATCGTGACCTTGTCCATGCCGAACATCTCGCTTTTGAACACCAACGAGGTTTTGAACACCACCAGTTTGCCCACCTTGGGGGTGGTACCGGAAACCGCGAGGACGCAGTCGAAATGCCCGAGCTCGGGCTCGGCTTTCTTCGCGCCCATCTTTGGAGATTCGATTCACCACGCGGTGATACGGGTTCGGTTCGTGGGGTATACGTGCGCGTGCACTCCGAACAAACGCGAGTTACACACACCGCGGAGGGAGACACCACTCCGGAGGTACGTCAGTCAGCGACACACGCGCGGTGGCGACGCGGGTTCGCGCGCGTCGTGTGGCGACGACGTTGGGCGGGGAAGCGGTCCAAACGTCGTCTCGCGAATAATACAGAAAAGCGCAAAAATATAAAAATTTCAACTGACAGAGATTGTTTTTCACGTAACGGTCCGAGGATCTTTGAAGCCACACCACGACGCGCGCCAAGCCACCTCCGTTATGGACGCTACGGCTTCAAACGCGCCGCACGCCGCTGGATCTCTCGCGTACCGTAGTATCTCATCCCTCGCGTCCTCCACACCCGCTGCGTACTTCGCCGTTCCAGGCCAAACGACCTTCTTCGATGACCTTCCCCGCGATGTCAAAATTGAGATCCTCGGATCGGCCGAGCTGACACATTTGGACCTGGCGCGGCTGGAAGGTGAGTCGTGAGATGCACGAGGCCGTGGCCGCGACAGGCCGTCCGGTATACGATGCAAGTAATCCTTGGCATGTCGCAATGCGCGGAGACCTACCCACGCTGAAGCTGATGCATCAGCGAGGTGAGATATCACGTGGAAGCACAAAAAAAATGTGCTTGTGGGCGGCAAGAGGCGGGCACCTCGAGGTGCTGCGATGGGCGCGCGCAAACGGCTACTGGTGGGACGCGAGCACGCGGCAAAGGGCGGGCATCTCGATGTGCTGCAGTGGGCGCTCGCAAACGGATGCCCGGGGCGCGTACGCGGCGGAGGGCGGTCAGCTCGATGTGCTGCAGTGGGCGCGAGCAAACGGCTGTCCGTGGGACGGAAGTACGTGCGCGGGGGCGGCGGAGGGCGGGCACCTCGATGTGCTGCAGTGGGCGCGCGCGAACGGATGCCCGTGGAACGAGACGACGTGCGAGTACGCGGTAAAGGGCGGGAAATTCGAGTTATACAAGTGGGCGCGCGCAAATGGCTGCACGTGGATCGGGAGATGGCGCATCTGGAGCGCAATGCAGAATGGACACCATCACTTAGCGAGGTGGATTAAAGCGATCGCCTGAGTGACCAGAGTTGCCAAGCCGCGCGATACATTTTAGTTTCAACAAAGACGACCCCTAAAAAATACCCGTTCACGCCGCAGTTTCCTCGTCGTTCTCCCCCAGCTTCCGAAGCGGCGCGCGCGGAAGGCTGGAGGTTCGTTTTTTCGTGCTTCGCGGAGCGGTAGCCACCGTGGGTGAAGAATTTGGAACTTCCACACCCGGTTCCGGTTCCAAAACCGTGCCACTCTCGTGCAGTATTCGTGGCCGAACTCGTGACCGAGACGCTTTACTCTCCGGCTGTGATTGTAAAAGAAAAGTGTCAGTCTTGTATGGGCAAACAGTGATGGGATTTGGGAAAGGCCCAATACGTACCTCCGGCGTCTGTACCGAAAGCGCGCTCGACGTTGATCGGGTCGGGGTGAAGCCCGTGGGAGTGTCTTCCGGAACGACAATCGACGCCGCGGCTACCAACGCCTCTCTAGCTGCTGAAGCTGCCGCAGCGACTTCGCGGTACGCGGCGTCCACGCCTGCGTCTGTTTGCTCATACGATTCGTCGTCGTCCGAATGACTACTCAAAACCTCCAAACGCAAGCTCTCCAAAACTTTCATAGCGTCGTCGCACGCTTTGACCGCCGCGGCTTTCGCTTTTTCGACTTCCGAAAACGCTTTTGTAAACACTAAAGCCCTTCTCTGTTTTACGAGCTCCTCGCGTTCCATTTTCTTTTGTTTCTGGACCACCAGAGCCGTTTCCAAAAACGTCTCCGCCGCCGCCAACCGCTCGGCGGCGCTGACATTTTGCGATTTTTGCGACTGCGTTTGTGAACGAAAAGTGTCAGTCTCGTATGGGCAAACAGTGTGTCAGGATTTGGGAACCGCCCAAGGCAGTACCTTCAAGTGTTCTTCCACGACGTCCTCGATGCGGCCCCGGCGCCGCTCCGCGTGGTTAAACAACGCGAGGGTTTCTCCTTTTGTTTTTTGTTGTTGTTGCGTTAATTGATTCGAACTTAACTCTGCGGCTTCCCGCTTCTCTTTTTCTTCAGACACTGAAGATTTCAACGCATCAGCTTCCTTCGCCGTGGCCTCGAAAGCAATCGCCATGCTCTCCGCGTCGGTTTTTAGCGACGTCAACTCGTCCCGCACTTGTTCCAAACTCCCCTCCGCCCCAGCTCGTTTCGACTCGGAATCCGCAAACAAATCGGACTGTTCCGAGAGCTGCTCACTCAACGTCTTCAGCGTATTCTCAAGCGTCTCGATCTTTTCCTTCTTATCCCTCAAGTCCAATTCGCGTTCCTCGAACCGCTCGGGGGACAGAAACACGCCGTTTTTTGCGCGCGTCGCGGCGAGGTCCTTTTTCAAAACCGAAACTTCTTTCTGCAGGTCTTTCACGAGGCCGGTCTTTGTGACTCTTCGGTTGACTTCGGGGCGACACCGAACACTCCGCGCTCGCGAGGCGTACTCCACAGTAGCGATCGTTTCCTCCGCGGAGCTTAAACTCGGCCCCACGGTCGCGACGATTATGGTTTTGCTTTTCCCGCCAAGCGCGTCCCTTAACAGCCGGGTTAGTTTCGAATCCCGGTACGGCACGTGCGCCAGCTTGTCCTGGCCCGATAAAAAAGAAAGTGTCAGTCTCGTATGGGCAATCGCAGAGGCAGAATGTGGACAATGGGAATTACTCACCACCAAAGCCGTGATGACCCGCCCCAGGGTCAACAAACTCTTGTTAATCTCCCCCGCTTCGCGCGACCGCGCGGTGGCGCCTTTTTTTGGAAAAGAAAAATGTCAGTCCCGTATGGGCAAACAGTGTGCCGCCTGATTTGGGAAACGCACAATACGTACCTTTCTCCGCCACACCCGACTTGCCCACGTTTTCGGACCCCGCCAGATCCACCAAATGAAGCCTCCCGGATTTCAACACGTCCTCGCCTTCGTGCGAAGGGTCGTCCACGCATGGTTCGCGGGAATTAATTTGCACGCTGAACACGCTGTGCGACCGCGATGAGACTTTGTTGCATAAAGTCTCCGCGGTTCTTCGCCGTGTTGACCCCCTTCTGGCTAAAAGTAACGCCTGCGTTACGCTCGTAACGGTCACTTCAGTGAGGCCGTCCACGGAAACCCCGCCCTTGCCGTCCTCCATCAGGCGGTGGCCGTGTTTTTCGTGCGCGGCGGAGGAGGACGACTTCTTGAAACTCGCGCTGGTAGTAGTACTTCCAGGATTTGAAGGATTTGAACCGACGCTCGTGGTACCCGTACCCTCCGCCTTACCACTTCCCGTATCCTCATCCTCCAGTAACAAGTCTGTGATTTCCTCGTTGTACAGTTCCAGAAACGTACACTTCACCGTAAACTCGCATTGCTTTTCGGTGAGCTTTTTAAAAATCTGACGCAGCGCGCGCGGCACGATTCCCGAGTCGCCGTCGTCGTCGTCGCCACTCAGAATCGAACCGCGGTCCGATTCTTTGCCACTCAAACTACTACCCACCCCGGGTCCCTCCATGGTCCACGTCTTACCCGTGCCTGTTTGCCCGTACGCGAAAACGGTGCAGTTGAACCCTTCGGTGGCTTCGTCGACGAGGTTGGCGATAGATTCGGCGTACAAATCGCGCTGTGAAATTTCAGGGCCAAACACCGCGTCGAAGGCGTACGTTTTCGTCGACCCGGAAATTAAAGACTGTTTGCTTGTGTTGGTACTGCCGGTAGTGCTGGTGTCACGACTCGTGTCTATCGTTGGGTCCATGTTGATTGTGATTTCGTTGGATGACGAATTCGTGGTCACCGCGTTCGCCGCGTGCGACGCGCGCTCGGTTTCATTCGCGGGGCTGCAGTTTATGGAATTGAAACGAGATTTGAAATGAGTTCGATGGGGATGGGGCGGCGGTCAGTCGTGTTGTGCTTTGGTAGCGTAAGTATCCGTGTTGCCCGATAGTGGGGAGGTATGCGATGTGGCACTCGGGTGCCACACCACGTAGAAAGACCAAACGTGCCCGTCGCGTGTCCTGCGAGATGCGACTCTGATGCATTTCAACGAACTTTCGCGGAAACGCCGTCGCGCGCGTCGCATCTCGTGAAATGAAATGGCCCGTGCCTCTCCCCCCTTCACCACGACAACACGCACCGACATCGCACCACGACCTTAACATTCGCCTCTTCCGTGTTACGCCGAAACGCCGCGCTGGCGGGGCGGCTCATCGCACACGGCGGCGAACGCCGGGACGCGCGAAGTGACGAGTGATGAAGCGCGCGTCGTTCCCCTGAAATAACAACCGCTCGTGCTTGTGCCGACCGCTGGATGAGACGAGATGGCGAGATCCAACGAGTATTTTTTTGGCAGCGAGCGCGTGTTTTCCTTTTTGACGAGATCTCGCCGTTGTTGGGCCCGCGCGCGCCAGTGCTCCGCGCTCGCGACGAAATCGCGCAAATCGCGTGGTGTTCCGTACGCCTCCGGGTTGGACGCGAGACACAGGTCGCGAAACGGCAAGGGTGGTGGTGCGACACGACCGACGGTGGGTTGATCCCGTGGTACTGCAAACACGAGACGGACCAACTGAAAAGAAGAGGGTTCACCACGTCTCCGTAAAATGATGCGCTCTCGTCTCGCGGGTAAACCAGGCGCCCCCCCCGTTCGCAGGCTGGTCATCAAACCCCTAGCCGCGCCTCCCAAGCCCCCTCCCGGGTTCGAAGACGCGGCGTGGGGTAGTTTGAGCACCGCGATTGACGCGATTCACGACCGAGTCGGGCTGGACGGAAGTAACTCCTGCGTTGGGGGTGGTGGACCTGTTGCAAGCAAGAACAACGGGAGCGATGTGAGGTCCAAGAGCGAGAATGACTCGGCGCTCGCTCCTTCAAAAGAAACCACCCACTCCTACGAAACCCTGTACCGCGCCGTGGAGGACGTGTGCGTGCACGGCAAGGCTCAAGGGCTGTTCGACCGGTTGGTTGGTAAGTTGAAAGAGCGCGTCGACGAATCCGTGGCGAAATTGAAAGGAACTTTAAGCGCCGGCTGCGACGATGAAACGTTTTTAGCGCGGTTCGACGAAACCTGGACCGAACATCTGCAGTCCACGGGCATGGTGCAGAAAATATTCCTCTACCTAGACCGGACCTTCGTGTCCTCACGAGGCGCTGTGCACACACAACGCACGATTTGGGACGTCTCCGTAGAGCTGTTCAAACTCGCGCTTGTGCTTGGTGACACGACCGAGGGAGGGGGTTGCCAAACCGACGATGAAAAAAGAAAACGAGCGGCCGCGGCGGCGGCGGCAAGAGCTTCTGGAACGTCCACAACAGGTACCGGTGTAAGGGCGGTCCACGATTTCGACGCCTGTCAAGTCGTGACTCGCGGGTGTTTACGCCTCATAAAAGCCGAACGCGACGGCGAAGCAGTGGATCGCTTTTTGTTGAAGCGCGTCTCACGGGCGTTTGTGAGTCTAAAAATATACACCACGAAGTTCGAGCCCGATTTTTTGTCGCACGTTAGGAAGCACTACGCCGAGGAAGGCGACTCGTTGTTCCTTGGCGGCAGCGCCATGTCCGTGTTCGAGTACCTGAAACACGCGGAACAACGGTTGACTGAAGAAGCCGAGCGGTGCGACGCGTGTTTGGACCAACGCACGAAACGCGGCGCGGTCGCCGTGGTGACCACGGAGTTGCTGGAGAAACACTTCACCGGTTGTTTACAGAAAGGCTTTAAACGAGCGTTCACGGAAAACCGAGTGCACGATTTGAAGCGGTTTTACGAGCTCGCGAAACGGTGTGGGGGGGGCGGGGGTGGTGGCTCCACGGGTGTCTCCATTGAAGGCCATTCGGATTCGAAAAAATTCACGAGCCTGACGCGCCGCGCCTTCGCCGACGCGTTGAGGGAAATCGGCGCGGAAATTTGTTCCGACCCAACGCGGGAAAACGACCTGGTGATGCGGTGCTTACGATTGAAAAGCATGTGCGATTTCACCACGCAAAACGCGTTTCAAAACGACGAAACCTTCGTCGCGGTGGTCCGGGAGTCGTTTGAAAAGTACGTGGTGTCGCGCGTTTCCCAAATCCGCCACACACTGTTTGCCCATACAAGACTGACACTTTTCTTTTACAAAAAAAGTTTCATCAACGCCAACGCCAACGCCAAGCGGAATCGACCGGCGGAGTTGTTGGCGAAGTTCATCGACGCCAAAATGCGAGGCGACAAAAACGGCAGCGGTAAGGTTGGCGTGGGTACCGTATCAGGTGATGGCCCTGGTTCAATCCCCGGTGATCCCAGTACCGGAACCTCTTCTGGGACGGAGGAGCAGTGCCTGGACCAAGCACTCATGTTGTTCAGGCACGTGCACGGCAAGGACGTGTTCGAGGCGTTTTACAAGAAAGACCTGGCGAAGCGGTTGCTGTTGGGGAAAAGCGCCAGGTACTTAAATACGAACCCACATTCTGTCTCCCTGTTTGCCGATTGACCGTGCGTACACTGTTTGCCCATACATCGCCCAACACGGGACTGACACTTTGTTTTACCCGTCGCCAGCGTCGATTCCGAAAAATCCATGATTGGCAAGCTAAAACAGGAGTGCGGCGCGCAGTTCACCGCGAAACTGGAAGGGATGTTTAAAGACGTTGAGTTGAGCAAAGACGTTAATAAGGGGTTTGAGTTGTTTGTGAAAGGTGGAGTGGGAGGTACTGGAGTTACTACGGGAGGTACTGGAGGTACTGGAGGTACACACGGAGGTACTATTCGGGATAGTAACGAAGGACTTGTTGGTGGCGGTGGAAGTACTTCCGCTAACAGTACTCCCACTACCACCGCCACCTACGTCAACGTGTTAACCGCGGGTCTTTGGCCCACGTATCCCAACAACTCCACCCTGGTGTTACCGGTGGAGCTCGAGCGGGCGAAGGCCACGTTCACCGAGTATTACCTTTCAAAACACGGCGGGCGGAAACTGGCGTGGGTCAACGGGATGGGGACGTGCGTTTTGAAGGCGCGGTTCGGGACGCACGAAAAAGAGCTGGTCACGTGCGTGTTGGGGCTTTCCCAAATCCCGGCCTCCCTGTTTACCGCACCCGGTCCAGTGCACTACGTTCCGTAACATTTACTGGCAACTGTTACAACCACGCACAGCACAATTGCCCTGTTTGCCCATACAGTACACCTGTACACTCAAGGCTGACCTTTTCGTTTCCCAATCGCAGGTCCGCGTGCCAAGCGTCCGTGTTGTTGCTTTTTAACGGTAAAGGTTCCGGTAACGAAAACACCGAGAAACACGTTTCTTTAACCTGCACGTACATAGCACTCGCTACTGGGATGGAAGACGCGGAGTTACGACGGACGTTACAGAGCTTGGCTTGCGGCAAGGCGCGAGTGCTGACCAAGCACCCGAAAGGGCGGGAAATCGGCGATACCGATACCTTCGCCGTGAACGATCAATTCGCCGATGCAAAATTCAGGGTGAAAATAAACGCAATCCAACAGAAAGAAACAGAGGCGGAACACTCCGAGACGCACGAAAAAGTTGTCCAGGACCGGCAGTACCAAATAGACGCGTGCGTGGTGCGGATAATGAAAACCCGAAAGTCCTTGAGCCACCAGGTACTCGTGGCGGAGGTTTTTTCCCAAATCGCGTTCCCCGCGAAGCCGGCGGATTTGAAAAAACGAATCGAAAGTCTGATCGAGCGGGAATACCTAGAGAGGGACCGGGCGGACGCGCAGACGTATAACTACCTAGCGTGACGTACCGCGCGTGGGGTTGTTGTGATGCGAGGGCCTGCGAACACGCGTTGATGCGTTTTAACCTCGAGTTATTCGTTACGTCGCTTATTTCAACGAGCGACACAATTTGTTTGTCGATTCAAATTTCACGATACACAAAACCGCATCACCGTACCCGGAACCCCCCGAACCTTCGCTGCGCCGATGCCAGGGCGGAATTGTTACTCGTCCGGGAAGTCGCCGTCGCACTTTGCGTCCCCCGGAACCCGGCGGATACCCCCACCCCCCCGAGCACGCCACCCGGGAACGCGCCCACTATGAATAAACTCAACGCGACTTGCGCGCCGATTATTCCCATGCCGCACACGTTTAAAAACACGTCAATTTTCAAAGCGTAGGTCTGGCCCCAGGCGTAGTACGCGTGAAGGCAGAACCCGGGCACGGCGAGTAGTACTGACAGGTACATCAGTTTGGCTTTTAACGCTTTGTTGGCGATCGTGGTAAGCGTTAGCCGCGCCGGCTCGATTACCGAGTACGCGATTAGGTACGCCACGTCCAGACCCCAGACGTTCGTCCCCGTCCCGGGATACGGCAGCCGACACCCTTTCCAGATCAAAATGAGCAACCCGAAAACCACAAAGGTTCCGAAGAAACACCACCCCAAATAAAGGTGGAGGTTCAGGGTTGCGCTGGTGAGGAGGGGTCGTTTTTGCGCCGGCGCGCGAAAACTCCGTCGGGTGTCGAACTTGTTTGGAGGAACCGCGGCGGCGCGGCGCGGCGTGGAGGGGGCGGTTAGTCCAGAAGAACTGTTACCGGCCGTACTGGTAACACAGCCAAACTCGTGTCCCTGCCCTCCCCGGTTCGAAGTACCTGCTAAAGCATTAGCTGTGTTCTGCGCCAACCGTCTTTGCACTAGCGTCGAGGCGTGCGCGAACGTCGCGGACGCGGGTGACGCCGCGGGAACCTCGTTTGTCGGCGGAAAGTCGGCGCCCACGTACATGGGTCGGGACGACCCACCTCTTACGTCTCCGAAACCTCCTCCTGGTGGCGACGCGCTTTGCGTAGGGGACGTGTTCCCGGTGGGGGACGACGCTCCACTTCCCGCGGCGCTCGCTCTTTGGTGCGCGGTCGCGTTGTCCCCCGAGATTCCGTACCCGGCCAGCGAAAACGTCGGCCTCTCGGTTTGTTGGTTTTGCTGCCGCACCACCTCCCTCGCGGGGTTCACGAACGTCGAAGGGAGCCGGGGGGACACCGGGGTGTGTGTGTTCGCCAGGCTGAACGTGCTTGGAGGGGCGGCACCGCCTTGTGCCGACGGCTGCGGTTGCCGCTGCGTATTTTGCATCTGGCTTTGTTGTCCCATCGGTTGCATCTGCACGCCTTGCCCTTGGTTCCGCGCGTCGTACCCTCCTTGTGTCGGGTTACCTCCGTACCCGCCTTGGTAGCCTCGGCCGCCTTGGTACCCCTGTTCCTGTTGTTGTCGGTCGTACCCTCCACCCGCGGCGGGTCCGCCAAACGACGGCCCTCGCGGCGGCAACGCTTCCGCCCCTCGCGGTGGCCCTTGGTACCCGCCGTAGCCACCGCCTGTTGTGTTCCCGCCGTAACCCCCGCCGCCCCGAGGTTGAATTCCCGCGCCCCCCGTTGTGAACCCGCCGCCCGGGCCTTGTTGGTTGTCGTACCCGCCCCCCGCTTGTGGGATGCTGAACGTACCAGCCGCCGGTCGAGAGGTGAACTGGCCTTGTCCTTGGTTGCCGTACCCGCCCTGGCCATAATTTCCACCCGAGTTGTTGTAAGATGTGCCCATCGGTTCGTTCGGGTTGAAGCTCCCCACCCCTCTTGGGCGGTTGTTTCCCGGTGGGGAGCCGCTGCCGCCGTAGCCTCCGCCGTAGGACATCTCGTCGGAAGACGCGAGGACGCGCGACGCACTCACTGGGACTCGGACGCGCGCGATGGTGTTTTTTGTCATTGCCAACGGAAACACAACCGGCTGATGACCGAGAAACGGCCATTTGGCTGATTTTGAAAAATGTGGGCACACTGCTTTGAAACTTCCCCGATCGCTGATCTCACAAGCGGGTGCGCTTGGTGTGCGTGTTTGCCCCTGCTGCCCCACCTCTTTGTAAGATGTCCGGCTGGGACGAGGGCAACGTGTACTACACGGACCAAGGCCAGGACGCGGAGGCGCGGGATGCCGCGGCGGGCATCACCCCCGGCCAGGCGAAACGAAAGTTTCTCGATTTCCTGCGAAACTTTCGAGGCACGCCCTCGTCCGAGTTCCCGGACGGCGCGCTTGTTTACCGGGACGCCTTGGACAACGACCAGCCCCCGAAGGAGCTGACCGTTTTGTTGGATGACGTCATCGCGCACGACCCAGGGCTGGCGAAGGAGCTACGACGAAGACCTGAGGTGTACGTCCCGGTTTTGGAAGCTTCGTGTGTGGCGACTGTTGAGAGTTTGCGCCATTCTCGAAACGCGAACCCTCGCGCGAACGACATCGTCGGCGGCGTGGGCGGGAGCAAGGAGAGCTTGGCGGAGCTGCAGATACAAGTGCACCTGTCGAGTGACGAAACACCGCGGGCGCTACGAGGATTGACGAGCAAAGACGTGTCACGGTTGGTGTGCGTTCCGGGTATCGTCATCGCGGCGTCCAGAACGCGAAGCAAAGCCAACCGCCTCGCCATCCAGTGCAAAACCTGCCGCAGCGTGAAGTACATGCACCTCGGCGGCGGTTTCGGCGGGTGTAACATCCCGCGAATATGTGACCAAGCCAGTGCTAATCCCGAAACGTCCACGGAGGGCGGGTGCGGGCTCGATCCGTACCAGGTGGATTTGGAACGGTCGAAATTCATGGACCAGCAAGTGCTGAAAATGCAGGTACGTGTTTTTGTGTCGGGGTTTCCCAAATCTACTGACACTGTTTACCCTACGCCCTGTTTCACGTCCACGGCCGTCGAATAAAACGAAACACCGCATACATCACATACGCGCTGTTTGGGCATACAGCACACCATCACTCGCGACGGAAGAGACTGTTTACTCATACGCGTCACGGTCCAAACACTGACCTTTTTATTTTCCCCAATCCCAGGAAAACCCCGAAGACGTCCCCGCCGGGGAGATGCCGCGGAACGTTACCCTGATGGTGGAGCGAAACTTGGTGCAAAAAATCGTACCAGGCACGCGGGTCAAGGTCATGGGTGTGTATTCACTGCACAGTGGCGGGGGAGACAAAGGCTCGAAAGGCAAGGGGAACCAGGTATCGCAGCCTTACTTGAACGTGGTGGGTTTGGTCGAGGAGAGCGAAGGTACGTCTCGGGGCTTTCCCAAATCCGGGGACACGCCGTTTAGTAGACCCGTTCGTGACTGTTTGCGTGTGCGTCCGACCGCAACGATTACCAACACGACAAGCACATGTGCACATACATCACAAACGCACTGTTCTATCTCTCAGCTGGTGACTGTTTGTCCATACATCGCGGTATACAGTACGACTCAACACTGACCAAATTCTTGTACCGAAAAAGGCGCGCGCGGCGATCCGCACTTCAGCGACGCGGAACACAGCGAGTTCAAGCGGTTCGCGCAACGGCCGTTTCGGGAGGTCATTGGCGACATCAGGGGTACGTCGTTGATCTTACCCTGAACCCTGAACCCTAAACCCCCAACCCAGATCCGGGGACACACTGTTTCATCTCTCAGCTGGTGACTGTTCAGACCGATTACCCTGACTGTTGTCCATACATCGTCCAATACAAGTACTGATACTTTTCTTGTACCAACCCCAGCCCGAATAGCGCCCGCAATTTTCGGCGCAGACGACATCAAAGCGGCGGTCGCGACGCTTTTGTTTTCGGGAAGCCGGAAAACCACGCAGGACGGTGCGAGGTTGAGGTACGTTCCTCCCGGGGCTTTCCCAAATCCTCCGGGACACGCTGTTTTACCTCTAACGCTGGTGACTGTTGACCAGGCCATCGCGATATACTCGTCCTGCGAAGGGACGTCTTACCTCTGACTGTTTGTCCACACGGCGCGATATACAACACTGACACTTCTTCCCAAATCAGGGGCGACGTGAACGTTCTTTTGATGGGCGACCCGTCCACCGCGAAGAGTCAGTTTTTGAAGTTTGTGGAAAAAACCGCCCCCATCTGCGTGTACACCTCAGGCAAAGGTTCCTCCGCCGCCGGTCTCACCGCGTCCGTGATTCGCGGCGCGGATGGGGAGTTTTACTTGGAAGGCGGCGCCATGGTCCTCGCGGACGGCGGGTGCGTTTGTATTGACGAGTTCGACAAAATGCGGGACGAAGACAGGGTGGCGATCCACGAAGCCATGGAGCAGCAGACGATTAGTATCGCGAAGGCTGGGATTACCACTGTGCTGAACAGCCGCGCCGCGGTACTGGCCGCGGCGAATCCCCCGTCCGGCAGATACGACGACCTGAAAACGGCGCAGGAAAACATCGACCTGCAAACCACGATTCTTTCGCGGTTCGATTTGATTTTCATCGTCCGCGACGAGCGCCTGTACGAGCGCGACCTTCAAATCGCGGATCACGTTTTGGCGATACACGCGGGGGCGGGTGAAAACGACGGGAACGGATCAGGTACGTCTTCGCCCTTTCTCAAATCCCACCCACACTGTTTGCCCATACGCGGACGGCTGACCCTTTTCGTGTAACAACTAGGCGTCGGAAACGGCGGCGGCGGGAAGGACGTGAACCCCGAACGCGAACGGGAACAGGTACGACGTGTCCTGGGCTTTCCCAAATTCGGGGACACACTGTTTTATCTCTCAGCTGGTGACTGTTCGGACCGATTACGGGTGACTGTTTACTCATACACGTTACGAGAGACGTTAACCACTTTTCGTTCCCAATCGCAGAAATTTCTAAAGCGGTACGTGGAGTACTGCCGGGCGACGTGCAGGTACGTGTTTGGGCTTTCCCAAATCCCTCCGACTGTTTATAGCCCCTCTTTGACTTGTCATTAAAAGGAAGTAACTACAAGCGTCACGTTTGGACTGTTTGCGTATACTCGAGACGGAAGAGACTGACACTTTTCTTTTACAAAAACAGCCCGCGGCTGGTGCCGAAATCCGCCAAGCTCCTGGAGGACCAGTACGTGCGTTACCGCCAGGAAATGCGGGAGCGGGCGAAGAAAGGAGGGGCGCCCGCGGTGCCGATTACGGTGCGGCAACTGGAAGCGATTACGAGGGTCAGGTGAGTATTTCCCATTTACCACGTTCCGCCTCCCTGATTGCCCATACGAGACTGACACTTTCGGCTTTTATCGTATCAGCGAATCCCTGGCGAAGATGTGCCTTCAAACGCAGGTTTCTGAGGAGCACGTCCAGGAAGCCCTGCGGTTGTTTGAGGTGTCCACCATCGACGCCGCGCGGAGCGGGGCGGCGGAGATGGTGGTTTTAACCCCGGAACAACGCGAAGAGCTGACGTTGGTGGAAACGCAGATCAAACAGAAACTCGCAATCGGCGCCACGGCGAGTAAGCGACACCTGGTGGAGGACTTGGCGCGCGTAGGGGTTAACGAATGGGCGGTGATGCGGGCGCTTATGATCATGTCGCAACGAGGGGAAATCACGGAGAGGGCGGAGGGGAGGCGGGTCACGCGGGTGCACTGACGAATAGAGGTTTTTTTTTCAGGAGAGAGGTTTTGAAAGAAAAAGACGGCGATGCGTGTTTCTTGCGTAGTCTTTCGTTTTTACGCTTCGTACTCGGTACCGGTAAATGTCTTCCTCCCCTTCTCCTTTACCCGTCCAAGCCGAAGTAGCCGCGGATGGTGAAGGGTTCTTGCTTGGTTTCCGG